>Ga0190272_10000612_pt1 | contig 18334 bp, 20 predicted proteins | sample Popmic504T_FD_133746 | JGI IMG/M metagenome (GOLD analysis project Ga0190272, IMG submission 133746) | Populus adjacent soil microbial communities from riparian zone of Shoshone River, Wyoming, USA - 504 T | ecosystem: Environmental > Terrestrial > Soil > Riparian zone | place: USA: Wyoming... | reverse complement strand
GGCGGCACCCGGCCGACAACAGGCCACCTCGACCACCTCGAACACCGAAAGGAGGACCCGCAACAATCACAAGCCCACCCTCAAACCAAGCCGCCACCCACACGAAAGATCCGGGTTAGTGCAGGCTGGACATCGTTCGCATTGTTACTGCGCGGTCAGAATGGTCAGGAACCTGGTGGTAACCATGGAGGAGTGATTGCCTCTCGCAGTGATGGGTTGATGTGGCTGCAGGGCGCGGGCCGGTGACCTTGCAGTTGGGGCATCACGGGTGTACCAAGGGAATCAGGCGCGATCACAGCTGGTCAGGGGGATCAGGGCCGTGCGCTGCGCCTGCCGATCATGGGGGATGACGTGACTGACACACTGGGCCAACCGCGGACCGCGGACAGGCCTCGTTTCTTGAGCGTTCCAGCCGTCGCTCGGATATTGGGGGTGTCGCCGGCAACGTTGTATCGCAGTATCGCGGCGGGCGAGTTTCCTGCAGTGCGTATCCGCAACCGACTTATCGTGCCGGCCGAAGTTGTCGATCAAATGACCAGAGCGGCTCTGGAAGACCTCGGAACGCGTGATGTTGCCGACCGGTAGGTCGCTGGCCGCCAGGCACGGAGTCGGTTTGCTGCCGGACGGCGGCGTGGGCGCCAGCAGCTCCTTCGACGAGCGTGGCCGGTAGGGATCGAGCTGGGAGGTCAGCTGGCGAGCAGGCAGGCAGCGACTGCTCGGGTGAGGGGACGGCGGTATGAGTGGCGGCAACCGCGCGGCCCGGCGACGTGGGTACCGCGCGTATGACCGGCCAGGCTGGGCGCTGGTGCCTAGGCCGTCGATCGTCCGAGGATCGTTTCGGCACGGCCGCGTAGCGGACGGGTGAGAGTCGGGTTGATTCCCTGGTCGGCGGCGTGCAGGAGCTCTGTGATGACGATGAGTTCGGCGTGCCGGCCGGTGGTGGTGTCGAGCAGGTGGGCCAGTTCGCGGTTGATGTGGGTGGTGGTGTCGGGTGCGAGCAGGCTGTAGCTGTGGAGTGTGGCGGCGTCGTAGCTGGGAGGGGCGAGGCCCCATCCTTCCCAGTCGAGGATGGTCAGGCGTGGGGCGCAGAGGTTGGCGAGGTGGAAGTCGCCGTGGGCGGTCGTCCACGCAGGTCCGAGGTGGTCGCTGGCTGAGATGCCGAGGTAGTGCGGCATCGCCCAGGCGAGGAATCCCGGTTGGATGGTGACGCGGGTGGTGGGGACGGTGGTGATGGTGTCCAGCGCCGTGCGTATCGCGGTCCACCAGGTGGCCGGTAGGTCGAGCGAGGTGGTGATGACGGCGTGCGGGGCGGCTGTGGGGGCGTCGACGTGTTCGTGTAGTTCGGCGCGGTAGGTCCAGGTGTGGCTGGTCCAGTCGTGCCAGCGTAGGAGCTGCGGTCGCGGGATCGACTTGGGTAGGGACCGTTGGGCGTCGACGGTGCCGTTCCAGAAGGTGCCGACGATCGTGCCGGTGGGGGCGCAGGCGACTCGGAGCCAGGCAGGTCCACGTGGTGTGGTGACCGGTTTGCCGAGGGTGCGGCCGTGCCAGCCCCACGCCTCACGGGCGGGGTGTTCGGGATCGGCGTCGAGCACGGAACAGGCGCTGGTGTGCGCCGCGCGCATTAGTCGGACGACGGCGGGATCGTCAGGCGTCGCCCACATGGTTGACCGGTCATCGGCCGACGGACGGGAAGCCGTCGTGGTGGGCGTCGAGGATGGTCGTGGCCGCGGTGTGGGCGAGGACGGCTTGCGCGGTAGTGGCGAGGCCGAACCGGTTCCAGTGGAAGATTACGTGGTGGGCGAGTACGTCGCGGAGCCCGCGGTGCAGGGAGCCGGCGCTGGCCAGGTCGCCGAGCGCACGGCCGCAATCGCTGGCCACTCGAAGCCACGGGCGAGCCGAGGTGAGCGGGTCCTGCGGGTCGATGGGCGTGGCGGCGCGGTCGGTGTCGAGCTCGAGGAGCCGGTGGACCTTGGCGGCCATGCTGCGCAGTGGCTCACGAGGAGTGTCTGGGTCCAGGAGACGCATCCGCGTGACGCGGTGCCAGACGTCTCCTTGCTCGTGCCAGTCCAGACCTGCGGCGCGGAGCAGCGTGGCGCAGAGCAGCAGGGACAGCTCCCGGCGGCCGAGCAGGGCGGGTCGCGGGTCTGTGCCGGAGCCGGTGGGGCTGATGTGGTCCAGGATGTTGGCGCTGTCGGCGTGGAAGAATCGATGAGCTACGGCCATGCCGTCGGGGCCGCCGAACGCGTGGGTTTCGGGTTCGTAGGTGCCGGTCGACCAGGTGGTGACCAACCCGTGCGAGGTCAACTCATCGAGCGCGTCGGTGACGACCAGCGGCAGCGCAGCACGGTGGGGTCGGACGGTGCGTACTCGCAATCGCCAGTAGGGGGTCTTGCGGATGTACCACCACGAGGCGACGTCGCCTGACGCTTCGGCGTGCCGCAACGTGGGCCCGAGAGCCGCAGCGACCGTATGTTCGGCGGTGCGCCGGTCAGGAAACTCGAGGTGGACCTGGTGCCACCCGTCGTCGGCGGCGCACGAGGCCAGTGCGGCCCGTCCTGCGGCTTGATAGCGCTCAGCGGCATCGATGAGCTCGGTGACGGCGATCGACGTGCCGGCGGCGGCGAGCTGAGGCGGAGTTCCCGCCAGCACGGCCAGCACCGCCGGCTCCAGTGTCGGAACGGTTGCCTCGGCTTCGACGGTCTGCTGATCCACCGGCCGGCAGACATTGCCTGCCGGCTGGCCCTCGGATTCGGGGATCAGGCGATCAGCAGGCATGCGTCCCATCCAGACCTCGGTGGCACGCCACGCGCGACGGTGTGTAGGGCGAGAGCGGCTCCGGCGTGGCCTTCGAGTAGCCCGTCACCGTGATTCGCCAGCGTCGTGGTGCGGTGGAGCAGTTCGTCGATCAGATCCGGCAGCCGGTCGGCGATCGCTGTGGTCGCGGCGTCCGTGGCTGCCCGCCACACGGTCAGCAGCAGTCCGGCCCAGCCGTGGCACAGGCTGATGTCGGTGATGCGAGCGAGCTGGCTCGCATCGGCGAGGCACGACGCGATCGCGTGTTCGGCGAGCTGTCGGCGGTCGGCGTCGCCGATGGCGAGTCCGGCGAGTTGCTGGGCGCGAGCCACCCCGGGGGTGCCGTAGCACCAGGATGGGCGACGTGGGTGCTGGGCCGGTCGGCCGGTGCGGTGTTCGTCGTGGGTGATCCATTGCGGCCACCAGGGTCCGGTGTCGTCCTGCTGACGCCAGGTGTCGAGCCAGGCGCAGATGCGTTCGATGGCGTCGACGTGTCCGTCGACCGTGATGCCGCGCCGTGTGGCAAGAGCGAGGAGGGCGAGCGGGCCGGTGACGCCGTGAGCGAGCCCGAGGTTGGCATGCCCACCGGGAAACGCGGGTGACATCGTGGCGTGAGGGTCCTGTTCGGTCCACCAGCCCGGCAGTGTCCGTCCGTCGCGGCGAACTGGTTCTGTGAGCCTGACGAGGTAGGTCAGGACGCGCTGGAGCGCGTCGTCGTCCGGGGTGTGGCGGAGCAAGTGGGCAGCGATGCCCGTCAGGCCGGAGATCACGTCGTACTCAGCCATCCTCGGCAGCTCCGCCCGGGCGATGCGGTCGAGCGCCTGGTCGACACGGCGGTGGGTCAGCGTGGCGACTGCCCGGTCCACGGCGTGTTGTGCGGTGGCGTAGCGGCCGGCTCGATCGGCGTCGGCGGTGTGGAGCGCGAAGGCCACGGCGGGCGCACCGCGGTAGAGGCTGGTGTCGACGGTGGCGAGCACGCCGTCCCGCACGACGGCGCCCAGCCAACGGTGTGCGATGTCCCAGGGGCCGGTGGCGGTGAGAGCGCGTTCGATGTGCAGCAGCGCGATTCCTGCCGCACCGTCGGCGAGCGACTGCGCCTGCAGCGGCCCGACGGGTGCGGCGGGCAGCGCCGTGAGCCGGTCGACGACGGCCTGCAGCGCGTCCGTGATCCGGGCGGCCGCAGCAGGTGCGAGGGGGCTCATCGGGTGGCCATGGCACGGATCGCGGACCAGCGCAGCGCTGCGGCGCGGGCCAGGTGTCGGTCCCGGCGTTCGCGGTCGGGGTCGATGCCGTGCAGGCGGACGCTGTGCAGGTGCAGCAGGGACGGCAGGACACTCTGCGGGTCGCGCTGTGGCGCGAGGCAGTCCCGGTAGGCGGCCAGTGCGAGACGGCGTTGCTGCCACGCCCGCAGCATCGCGCTGTGGTCGGCGGTCGCGCGCAGCGCCGCCCAGTTCTCGCTCGGGTCGGCCAGGCTGGCGGCGGCGGTGCGCACAGCCCGGTCGACCGGCGCGGCCTCGTGCGGCAGGTGGCTGACGAGCCATCGCATCCCGGCCGCGGTATCGCCGGTGAAGGCGACAGCGATGTCGACGAGACTGGCCGCGGTGACCGCGGCCACCGAGGCCGTCGACGCGGCAGCGGCCTTCAGTTCCGCCAGCGCGGCGGCGGAGTCGGCGGCGAAGACCTTTTCCGCGGCGGCCATCGCCCGGCCGGCGCCGAAGCGGCCGGTCTCCGGGTAGTAGGTGTCCAGTTGCAGCCAACCGAACAGCCCGCGTCGGCGAAGGCGGCCCGCCCACGCACCGAGCCGGACCGTGGCAGGTCCATAGGCGGCGGCATCGACCAACGGGATCCGCAGCCGCAGGTGCGGCTCCGGGTCCCCGTAGGGCAGGTACCACCACTCACCGGGGCCGTCGCACTCGGCGATCAGGCTCGGCACGTGGTCGAGGATGTCGACGGTCCGGCGGGCAGAGGCGTAGAGCTTCGCGTACAGCCACGGCCCCGCGCCGGGCAGGTGCGCGTCGCCGCGGTCTGCGACGCGCACCTGAGCCGCGGGTGGCGCGGCCGTGGCCGGCGCGGTGGACGAGAGGGGCACGGCGATTTCGTGGGTGTGGTCGTGGAGCCACCGGTAGGCGGCTGGGTGCGGGGCTTCGTCGAGCCGCGCGTGACCGTGCCGGTCGAGGCTTCTGCGCAGCAGCTCCTGATGCAGATTCTCGGCAAGATCCAACGGCAGCAGGCTGTCCCCCTCGACCAAACAGACGCGATCAGGCATCCCGAACCGCTGTCGCCACTGGATCAGAGCGTCCCGCCACTGCTGCGGAGGGGCGGCCGCCGGCGGCAGATCGTCGGCCGTGATGGTCCACCGGGCCGGCGCGAGCACGACGCGGCCGTGACGGACGCGGGGCAGTAGCGGCAGTGACCCGGCCGCGCCCCAGGAGAACGGCATGTAGACCGCCGCGCGGGCCCGCGGTGCCTCGCACAGGAACCGGGCCAGCGGGTGGCTGAAGAACCGAAACTCGACGGCGTTGAACACGGTGGGCTCGATCACTCGCCCGTGGCGCAGCGACACCAGAAACAGCCCATCGGTGTCCCCACCGACGGCCACATCGCGCATGCGGATCGCCGGCTCGCCGACGCTGCCGTCAACGCTGCTGTCGACGAACTCGCCCGCCGACAGCAGCGTCGGCAGCATCGGCGGGGCGGCGGCAAGGTGGTCCGACGACGGCAGCACCGGCGGGAACGACACCTGGACCGGCATCGCGCCGGTCCGCCCCGTCGCGACGGTCGAGTACGCGTCCTGGAAGCGGTCACTGTCAGCGGGGTTCAGCAGCCGCAGGAAACGGCCGGTGGTCGACCCGGCGGCCCGGGACGCACCGCTGACGACCAGCGTGTATCGGTCCTGCCGCAGCGCCTCGACGCTGTCGGCGTGAATCTGGACGAACAGCTCGACGTGCGGCGGCGGCTGCGTTGACGCGCCGTCGGGGCCGGCGAGGTCGTCGATCATCCGGTCGTCGAGCCTGATCTCGTTCCCACCGCCCGTCGTCGCCGTCTGGGCCAGCCGCAGCAGCCTCCGGTCACGGTCGCTCACCGGCGCGGCGGCCACGGTTCGATGCGATCCTCGGTACGTCGCGGGCAGGCCGAGTCCGATGTCCGGGTCGACCACGTCCATCAGCGGTACCACGGCGCCGACGCCGTAGCGTTCCAGGAACGCGGCGTGATACTCCTGCCACGCCGGCAGCCCCCGCGGGTATGGCGTCAACCGGGTCAGCGCAGTTGCGGCGCCGCACACGTGCCGGATCACGGAGTCCGGCACGGTGGTGTCGGCGTCGAGCCGCACCTCCACCGTGACCGGCCGGTTGTGTCCGCCCTGCATATCGTTCATCTGCTCGATCAGCGCACGGTGGCCCGCCCGTCGCCCGGTCGCGGACCGGCCGCGGTCGTGGTGCTTCATCCGGTCCGCGATCGCGCACAACTGCCGAACCGTGTCCGCCGCCTCGGGAAGCGTGTCCGCGCCGACGGCGGTGAGCTGAGCCAGCAGGTGCGCCAGGCCGTCGCCGGCCGTCATCGGGGGTCGCAGTGCCGTCAGCAGCACTCGTAGCCGCACCAGCCGGCCGATCGCCGCCTCCGCGGCTGACGCGCAGGAGTCCGGAAAGTCGGCGGCGAGCTTCTCGAGCAGGTCGTCGACCACGATGGGCGTGCGAGCGTACGTCGCCACCGCGGCCACGGCGGCGGTGCGCCGCACCGAGATGTCGACCAGAACCGGCGTCTCATCGCGTCTGCCGTCGTGAGCAGCGGAGGGCTGGCCCGACAGCACGACGCGGTACTCCCCCACTTCGGCCAGGTCGTTGAGCACGACCGGGAGCCGACGCAGCAACGCCGGGCACTCCTCCAGAGCGGAGATCACGCCGGCGATCCAGGCCCTGTCGGCGTGCGTAACACCCTGGTGCCGCTGGCCCCACCGCACTGCCGGCTCCGCGCCCAGCGCCACGGGAGCGACGCCGGCGAAGAGCCCGAACGGCGTGCTCCGGCCGGTCGCCCGGAGCAGGTACCGCGCAACCGACACCGCAGTGCGACGGAGCTCCCGAGGATCGTGGCGCTGCGTTGCGAGGGTCCGGTCGACCTGATCGGCCAGCGTTGGGGTCGCGAGCGTGATGGCGTCGGCGACGGCGTCGTGCGCCCACACCGCGGTCAACCAGTGGATCGCCTGGTCGGGCCCGGTCGCACTGGTCAGGTCCGGCCAGGGCGGCAGATCCATCGTGGTGGGGTGGGTGGACGCTCGGATCAGCAGCGCATCGAGAACCTCATACACCGGCAGTCTCCGTCGTCGCTGGCGGGTCCGGCGTCGCGCGCCGGACCCCGCTGACCTGGGTTCAGGACTTACAGCTCGTGCAGGCTGACGCGCAGGTTCCGCCGCAGTTGTCGCTGGTGCTGCGCAGCAGCTCGGGAATCACCGGCCCGGACTCCACGATGCTGATGTCCAGGTCGTACAGATCGTCCTGGTCGGCGCCTGCGACGCCGGTCTCGGTCGCTGTCACGCTCGTGGTGGACATAGTGTCGGTTCCTTTCCTGTGCTCGATGGTGGTGGGACGCCTTGGCCCGACGTCACCGGTCGGGCCAGGAAATCGTGACGGTCGTGTGCCGCTTGGCGATGTGTCGTCCGGCGGGCAGCTCACCGGCAGGCGTCGACGCGGGGTGGACGCTGATGCGCGGGCCGGGTCCGTGCCGGTGCTCCCGGTCCCACGCGCGGATCTGCTCGATCACCGTGCCGGCGAGGTCGGCTGCGTCGGGGCCGTGCGCGCAGACCCCGAACTCGTACGTCTGGGTCTGGGGGTCGACCTCCCGGAAAGTGACGTAGGCGAACCCCTGCCCGCTCAGCAGTGTGGGCGTGGCGATCGGGGACGCCGGGTCGACCAGCTCCCGAGCCGTGTCGGTCCGTGCCCGGCTGAGCAGGCAGAACCGGTCCAGCGTGGTGGCCAGCCACAGGAACAGGAGATCGAACGGCTCCATGGCGCCGAACCGCACATCCGACCAGACCTCGACCCGCGGCCCGTGCAACGCCGCACGCAAGGCATCGACATCGACGTGCCGGTCGTCGTCGAAGCGCAGACCGACATCATCGCCGTGCAGCGTCACCAACCGCTCGGCATGGGCGCCCGCGCCCTGCATCGCCACGAAGCCGGCCATCTCGTGTCCGACACTGACCAGATGGTCACCGTCGCGAACCAACACAACCGAGCGGCTCAGCCCCCGCATCCGCAACGGCGCCACGATCCGACCGCCGACGGCGAGCTGAGCCGGCCAGGCAGGGGGCACATCCCAGACGCCGACCGTGACGATGATCCGGTCGTACGGCGCATGGTGGACGACGCCGTCCTCGGCATCCGCGAGGACCACCTCCACCCGCCCGTACCCTGCCGCGTCCAGGCCGCGGCGGGCCCTCTCGGTCACATCGGCGTCGATATCGACAGTCGCGACCTCGCCGTCCGATCCGACCAGCTCCGCCATCAGGGCCGCGTTGTAACCGCCGGAACCAACTTCCAGACACCGCATCCCCGGGCCGAGCTGCGCCTGCTCCAGCATCACCCCCTGCAGCCACGGAGCAGACACCGAACTGATCGTCACGCCGTGCTCGTCTCGCTTGGTCCGCACGGTGTCGTTCGCATACGCCTGCTCCAACGGCACCTCGGGGACGAACAGATGCCGTGGGACCGTGCGGAAAGCACCGGCCACAGCCCGCGACGTGATCGAGCCAGCAGCCAGGAGTTCATCGACCAGCGCATGTCGTAGCACGTCAGCCCGTGCCGAGTCGGCGGTCGCCGCGATCACCACACTCGTTCCTCTCGCATCGAAGTCCGTATACCGAAAGTCACGACCCTAGTCAGAAGTCGTGGCCGACCCTCCGCAAGCTCACCGGGAACCGGATGAGGCGTCCGTCGCAGCCGACTGACTCCGCGCGATCGTGAGCACCGCCGCGCAACCCAGCGGCTGGTTGGCCAACGTCAGCTGCTGCAGGAGATGTAGGGCCGGCCCTCGGAAAGGACTGGGGTTCGACCGATGACGGTGCGGTCAGTGCGGTGTGACCGTACCGTCGGAGCTGTCGTGTTCGTCGACTACGGCGCCCGTGAAACAGACCTGGTGATTGGTCAGCCATGAGCACCGGGCCGTTAAGATCAATAAGCAGGACTTGACAATTTTACCACCGGCAGTCGAACGATGGGGCCCTGTCAACCCGGCCAGCCTGCCGGTGCCTCGTTAGGTAGGGAACAGATCCTCTCCACCCCATCGCACCGAGAGGGGTTCATAAATGATCTACGAGCTGATAGCTGCGGGGGCTCTCATCCTGGCTACCGGCCTGGAGTACCTCAAGTCGAGGCGGGCATCTGTCATCAAGATCGTCGTGAGCAGCGCCGAGGAACCAAGCGCAAGCTCCATTTGTCACCCTCACGCCGCCGGTGCGTCGCGAAGCCCTACCCGATGCTGCCCACTCTGTCAGCCGGCCACGGCCCGCCATCCCATTGCATCCCGCACACCCGGCGCGCCCACCGCGGCACACGAAGTCTATCAAGGTGACGGCACATGAGCCCCGTCGAGGAGTCACTGGGTGGAACCTGTGATCCTCCTCCATCTCTACAACATTGGGACGTCGCGGAGTTCGAGCTCTTCTACAATCAGCATTACATGGCTCTCGTTAGGTATCTCGCGGCTTTGACCGGCAGTGCACACCTAGTTGAAGACGCAGCCCAAGAGGCCATGCTGACAGTGTCGATGAAGTGGACGCTCCTCCACAGCCCGAAGGGCTATCTCTTCGTCACGGCAAGAAACGCGCTAAATCGGATGCTGCGGAACCCGGATTCCCGGAATTTTCCGCTAGACCTTGAACGTCACGACGCAGTCTGTAGGGATCTTGCATCCGACTGGATTGAGACCTTCATCGACGTGGTACGCCTTCTTCACGAACTACCGGCCCGGCAGCGGGAAGCGGCGACCTTGGCATGGCTGTGCGACTGTCCAGAGAGGGAAATCGCGCAAATCCTGGACGTAGCGCCAGGAACGGTCAAGAGACATCTGTCACGAGCACGAAACACCTTACGGCGCATCGCCGACGAAGCTGCCCAGCTCGACGAGCCGGGGAGGAGCGACTAGTGAACGAATCCCAGCATGCCAGCAGTCCAGGTGGAGGAGCCGCGCCGGCGAACGTGCCGGATCCCGAACATCCGACCGGGCAAGAGCTGCCACGACGCCACAGTTGCGACCCGCCCGAGAGTCTGATCGCCAAGTTCCGGGAAGCAGCCATACGGCCAAGTTCGCCTGACGTCGCCTATCGCTATGCGGAACTCCGGGCTGCGCAAGATAAGATGCTGCGGAGTGGCTCTGAAATTTCTATCAGCGAGACGGTGCACAGTCGCGCCGTAGGCGGAGGGTCGGTGAGTTCTTCCTCGGCGCACCGTCTGAGGCCGCGGCGGGGGATAGGAGGTACGCGGCCATCGTTGCTCGAGAGGCAGGTGGCCGCGCTGGTCGACGCATCATCCCGTCATCGGTACACCCACGACCCTTCACGCGACATGCAGGCGCTGGCCAGCGATCGCAGCACTAGTCTTGCATCGACCGTGACGGAAAGCATTGACGTGCTAACGGGCGTCTTTGCCAGCGATGCCGTGGCCAACGGTCGATACCGGCTTCTCGATTTCTCATTCATCCCGACTATTCCGCCCGCAGTCGCCCAGTACTGGTCGTCGATCGGCAACCCCGAGAGCTTGGGACGTTGTGCCGGTCGCCGCGTCGGAATGTCCGATGTTGCCGCGATACAGGCGACCGTGGACACCTTCCGTCGGATGGACGATAGGTACGGCGGCGGGCACGCACGTATGACCGCAGTGCGCTATCTCCACAGTGAAGTCACCCCTCTACTGAAAGGTAGTTACGGCGATAAAGTCGGTCGTCGCCTGTTCAGTGCGACGGCAGACCTCACCCAACTTGCCGGCTGGATGGCCTATGACATTGGCGAGCATGGACTCGCGCAGCGGTACTTCATCCAAGCACTACGCCTGACCCGGACCTCGGGTGACCGAGCCCTGGGCGGCTACATCCTCTCCAGGATGAGTCGCCAAGCCACGTACTTGCATCGCCCCCAAGCGGCAGTCGACTTGGGCAAGGCCGGACGGGAAGCCGCAGCCGCACTGGCAACACCGACAGCCATGGCCCTCTTCTACGCGGTCGAAGCTCGCGGATATGGCCTGATGGGCGATATCCGGGCGTGCGTCTCAGCCCTCGGTCACGCTGAGCGACACCTGGGACTTGCGAGGCCGGGTGCGGAACCACCATGGAGCACATTTTTCAACGAAGCCCAACTTTCCGATGAGTTCGCGCACTGTTTCCGCGATCTGGGTCGACCTCGGGAAGCGGCGGGCTTCGCTGAGCGTTCGCTCCAGTTGCGGAGCAACTGGTACGCCCGAAGCAGAGCCTTCTGCCGCACAGTTCTGGCTACGGCCTACCTGCAGCAAGGAGAACTCGATCAGGCCTGCCACACAGCCGGTCAAGCGCTTCAAGGTATAGGCGACCTACGATCCATCCGCGGACGTGAATACGTCCGTGACTTCTGTAGTCGCCTAGCGCCTTATCGGCACGTACGGGCGGTGCGCGACTTTTGCGCCCGAGTTGACGCATGTATCGGATCAAAGGAAACGACCGCAGGCCGCTCCGCCTTCCTGGCCTACTGAAGATGACTGCCAAGTGGTTCGACCGTACCTGACCACAGTCGGCCGCAAAGCGCCAGCGGTCCCCTGGCTTGTTGCCCGCCAAGCCGAGACCGCAGGATGAACAACTACGAGCGAGCAGCGATGACCGGTCGCACCCTCTTCTGTTCTGGCGCCGCAAGCGTTCTTGGGGCGCGGTGGGGCGCCTCGGCGGGGAAGGGGCCTGGTGGCGGCCATCCGATGAGCGGACTGGGCGCGGTGATCGAGGCCGCTGTGCTCACAGAGACGCGCCCGGCGGAGACGGGTGTCGTCGTGAGGCGTGGCTAGTCGAGCAGCTAGTGCCGCGAAACATCGCAGGTTGCGAACGGTGCCGGGCGCCGCTGCCGGTGGCGTCGACGACGTGAACGGATGGGGCGGGGAAAGAGAACTTCAGCTAGCACGAGCGGGCCGGATACACCAAACGTCCTGACGCAACCCGAACGGGCTATGCGAGTAGCTGGAGTGGACCAATGTGTCAGTGGCCGCGTGGCCATGACGATCTGTTGATCAAGGGACCGACCTGCGCAAACGCAATCCATCTCTAGGGGCTGGGCTGTCCGCTGACCGGTTGTCCGGGCCGGCGAGCCATGCGGTTAACGTATCAGGTGAACCTGGGCGGTCCTGTCGTGTGAACGCGGTTGAGTTCCGTAGCGGCGATCGCACGAACGGGGCGGCAAATTTACGCCAAGTGGTATTCCTTTCCAGGTCTGGCTCCCGGTGGCGACGTGGCTCCTTTACCGTTGCGCAGTCGGCGTTCCGTTCCAGCACCGAGACTCTCGGGATGCACGGATTAGCGAGGCCGAGGCCCTGCGCATACAGGGCCCCGGCTTTCGAGCGTCGACGGAAACCTCCCACAAGATCCACTCAAGAAAGAGGCCCTGCCGACTTGCCTACGTTAGTGGATGTTCAGTCGCACGTCTGTGCCTCGTCACCGGCAGTACCCGATGTGGCGACAACGAGTCACGAATGCCGGAGCGCAGCGTTCACCGTTGGTGTTTGTCCGAGCGGGCTCAGGAGATGTCGGGTCCGAGTAAAGTCGGCATGTCACTATGCGCTATGGATCGTGCTGCTGGTGACGTGTACTCCACGGATGGTCGAGATCGTCTCGGCGGTACTGTCATTCGTGCGCGACTGACTGGTCGGCGATGGACGAATGGACGGCAGCCTTGTCGGCTGCCGTCCCCACGCTGATCTGATGACTCGCTTCGTTGTGGCTGCGCCACATAGCCGGCGCGAGTGTGTTGAACAAGCGGTGTCCGATTCTTGCCCCGCGGCCGCCTCTGGCGATGGCTGGTGTCGGTGGGCTCAGGCGTCGACCCACCAGCCACCGTCACCGCCGCACGTGCCGCAGTAGATGACGACGTCGTTGTTGCTCGGGTCGACCTCTCCGCTGCCGTTGCAGGGTCCGCACGTCTGCCAGAGTTTCTTGATCCTCACCATTGGAGCTTCCTCGATTCGACTCTTGTATGAGCGCGATACCAGCGCGGGTCCAGGACACGGAACTATGGGATCTGTGACCAGACCTCGAGGAATCGCCTGTCACGACAACGCAGACAGGTGGGAGAGCCTCACTGTGGTGTGCCGCGACGTTTCGTTGCACGTAGCCGAGTCCGAGCCGGAGTGGGTTTCTGGCCGAGGGGTGGATTGGCGACGTACTCGAACGCGACCCGGTCCACGGGTATCAGCACGGGCTCGCCGACCTGGGTAGGCCGTGCGCCGTTCGGGCCGGGCGGGGTCCGTCGGGTGATCACGAGGACGGGCGTTTCCGTCGCAAGGCCGAGTTCTGTCATCTCGTCGGGGGTGGGCATCCTCGCGTGCACCACGTCGTTCAACCACACTGCGGGGACGCCGAACGGTGTCCGGAGGACCTGGTAGGTCAGGGTGATCCGTTGGACCGGTCCGGTGCGGCACACGGAGGAGCCGACACCTTGCCTGGTCGTCACGAGCCCCTCGGCCCGCAAGGTGTCGATGGCTCGGCGGACGGACACCCGGGACACCCGGAACATGTCGATCAGGTCGGTTTCGCTGGGCAATTTCTGGCCCAGTCGTAGCTGGCCCGACTCGATGTGGAGGCGGAGACGGTCGGCCACCTGGAGGTAGACCGGTCGATCAGCAGCGTGGTTGATCAGTCGGTGCTGCTCGGGAAGTGGTTTGGCGCGGTTCGGATCGGGGCGCATCACGATCGGTTGCGGTTGCGATGGTGGGCCGGTGCCGCGTCCAGAAGAGGCGGGCCCGGTCCTGATGGCGCGTAGGCGAGGTCGGCGTTGCCGTCCGCGCGGGCGGTCTTGTCACGGCTGTCGCGTCGGCGGGCTGCGGTGAGTGCGTGGAAGGCCGCCCATTGCACGTTGAGTGAGTGCGGCAGTCGGCGTAGGGATAGCACCTCGGGTGACGGCACGTCCGTCAGTTGTGTGCCGAGCTCGCTGTGGGGTGTGTGGGTGACCCAGTGGACCGATTCGATGGTGGGTGGGGTCGGGGGCAGGCTGATCCACCGCTCGCGATTGATCAAGGTCACCGGGCATCCCGGGGGGAGGTCGCGGATGCGGGGCGCGCCGGGTTGTACGAGGAACCACCACATCAGTCTGCTGGCGACTGTTCGGTGCTGCAGTACCGGTAGTCCGGGGTCGGCGAGTTTGGGCAGCATGCGCAGGCCGATGTCGGCTGGTACCTGCACCAGGTCGACGAACCGGCCGATGGGACAGGCGATCCCGTACTGCTGTTGTGACCACCACTCGAACGCGGTCTCGGGTGAGTTCGGGGTTCGCGTGCAGAGCAGTTCCGAGTGGTAGGGCGCATGGGTTGGCACGATCGGCCAGTTCGCCTCGCGGTACGCCACGGCTGCGGCACGTAGGCGATCCCGGATCGCGTCGTCCGGCGGGTGCTGGCCGGTGGGGGAGAGTTCGAGGTGTGGTGCGGGCGGGTCGGTCGTCAGCACAGCGGAACGCCGATCAGGCTGGTCTGGGCCGACGGGACGCCGTTGATGCGCGGCACCTCACCGGTGGGCCCGTTCCGCCGGGGCCTGTCGACGTTGATGGGCAGTTGGCGGACGACACCTGGGGTAGGGGCGGTGAGGACGCCCGACGGGCTACGGAATGCGGCCTGGGCGGGGTCGTGACGGCGCGGCTGGCGGGCGGGGAGGCTGAGGGTCATGACCGCTGGTTTCCTTATCGCGTGTGGTCGGTAGGAGGGGCCGGGCGGGCCTGGGATCGGGGGTTGCCGGACCCGCCCGGTGGTCTGGAGGGCCTTGGGGTGGTGGGGAGTGTGTCGATGAGGTCGGTGTGGTCGGCCGAGGTGTTGATCGGAGGCCGTCGGGCTGGCAGTGGGGTGCGGTGCTGTTCCTGTTCCTGGAGTTGCAGGAGGACGGCGACGGGTATCGAGCCGTGGAGGCGTTCGGGATCGGAGTGGCGGGGTCGGTCGGTGTCGCGGCAGGTGTGGGTGGCGAGGCGTTGGTGGAGTTGTCGCACGCGACAGGACAGGACGGTGAGCCAGCTGGCGCCGATCAGCAGCGCGCCGTAGATGGTGAGGCCGTATCCGATCTCCCAGAGGGCGGCGGCGGACATGGGTCACCTGCCTGTCCCGGGAGAGAGGTAACGGGTGGGGTCGGGCACCCCGGCTGCGGTGAAGGCACCTCGGCGGTGTCGGCAGCCGGTGCAGTGGCCGCAGTGCACGTCGTGGTTGTAGTGGCAGGAGTGGGTGCGGGCCAGCGGCACTTGCAGGGCGACACCGAGCTGGATCACCTCGGCGATCGCCAGGCCGACGAACGGTGCTCGCACGCTCGGCCGGTCACGGAGCGGGTCGTCGAGGAGATCGTCGGCGTGCAGGCCGAGGAGCACCTCCGCCTGGCGGGGGGTGGCCAGGGCGACGGCGAGTTCGATCATGATCGCCAGTCCGTTGGACATCGGGCGGGCGGCCGAGCCGGAGGTCACGGCGCGGGCGAAGCCGGCCAGGTTGACGATCTGGTGGTCGACCCGGAGCCGGGCTGCGGTGGTGGCCGCTGCCTCGATACCACGCACCTGGCCGCCGAGGTCGCACGACAGCATGACGATCCGGGTGTCAGCGTGCGTGACCCAGTGCGCCAGGACTGTGGATGCCACTCCGCCGGAACACAGCACCACCGCCGATGCCGGCACCGGGTCCAGTCGCCGTTCCCAGTCGGCCGTCCCGGTGTTCACGCTGCCGCACCCTTCGACGCGGCCTGAGATGCGGATGCGGATGCGGATGGTGGCGTGGCTGGGCGAGACGCTTGGTGGGTGATGGACACACACGCCCACTCCACGTCCGTCGGGATCGTCGATGCACCCGGCACCGGGGCGGTGGTGAGTTCTTTGACCGTGATGGCGTACGTGCCCGGCGGGCGGTCTGCGGATCGGAGCCATTCCCGCAGCTCCTCACCGGCGAGGGTGATCCGGGCCGCGGCGTGCTGGGTGGGGTGTCGGTAACAGCCGGCGGCGTACCAGGCGTCCTCGACGTCCCGGACGGCCACCGTGTCCGTCGCGTCGCAGCTGATCGTGATCCGCACCCAGTCCCGACGACCCACGCGCGTCATGCCGGCCCCAGCCGGAGATCCCACCCGGCTTCGCCCACGGCAGCGCCCACCGTGCCGTTCAGAAAGCTGTCCCCGGTGCCGCCGGCCACAGCCGACCGCCAGGGTGTCCGGGTGCCGGTCATGGCTGGCAGGCCTGCCGGGCCTGGTCGGGACGGGTACGTCCGCCCCGGCGCCGCAGCGTGACCCCGAGATCGGGCACCTGCTGACGAGACACTGACGACGGCATCACGCCCTCCGCTCTTGATCCATCGGTTGGGTCTGAGAAGGCCGGCCCGCACAGCCCGTGGGGTGAGGGAGGTCACCTGGAGGCTGTGCGGGCCGGTGGTGATGCGCAGCGGGCCGGCCGAGACCGCGTGGCGAACCCGCGGCCGGGAAGCGGCCACCCCGTTGTTCTGCGCACCCCGTCACCCACGCGGTGCTCACGCCGTGGTGGCCGCAGCAGCACCGCATGTGGGAACCCGGTGGGCAGGGGCCGCGTCGGGGGACGGTCCTTGCCCACTGGGCAGTCGGTGGTGTTCACGCGGGCAACCGGCCATTGACGTCAGCCAGAGCCAGAGGTCCACCGCCGGCCAGCACCACCGTCAGCACATCGGCGAAGGCCTCGGACACCAGATCGTCTGCCGTCGCCCCACAGCGACACAGCCGACGCGCCTGCCGCCACGCCGCCCGCCGATGACGCTGATACAGCACCGCGTAGGTCGCCAACACGCCCTGACGCACCCGCTGCAGGAGTTCCTCGTCGCTGACCGCGTCCGTGACGACCTGCTCAGTGGCGTTCGACGGGGCGTCGGCCGGCTCGGCCGACACCGGACTGACGGCATCGACCGGTGGATAGCTCCCACCGTTCACCGCACCGCTCACAACATCGGCCTGGCTCATCGCAACCTCCGATCTCGACCACACGGGTAGGGAAGGGCCGGCCCGCACGACCACGCAGCGATTGGGAGCGCCGGTGGTCGTGCGGACCGGCGGGTGGTGCGCAGCAGGGCAGGCCGGATCGCGCGACAAACCTCAACGCGATCGACGAGGAACGACCCACCCGGTGCTCACTGCGCACCCCGCTGGACACGGCGCCCCGAGCCGACGCCGGTCAACGCCAACCTCAGACGAGCCGGCCCGTACTTCGGCACGCGGGCAGCGCACCGTCCAGGCGAGCACCACCCGCTGGAAACCCGGTGACCGAGACCAGGTCGGGGGTCCGACCCCGACCACCGGGCAGCTCAACACCCACCCTGATCACCCGAAGGCGACCACCGGACGGCACACCATCACCGCGACGACAACGCACCCGCCGCCGCACCTCCGCACGCCACGCCAACCCCACCGCCACCAACACCACCAGCACCAACGAGCCGGGAATCGCGAGCAACAGCAGGAGGTCGGGCAGGTTCATCGTGACCACCTCGGCAGGGTCGTGGCAGTAGACGCAGCCCGAGCCCGCCCCAAGTGCCTTGCGCGGCTGGCTAGCCACATCGCCGACTCCCTTCCCGGTTACTGACCTGTTATACATAAGCTAGATTGATAATGATTAGTTTGGGAATACATCGTTCGGGTGATCGCGGTGACACGGTGGGTGATCGATACTGTGCGGCGACGACACGTCCTACGGAGGCGATGGATGGCGACGAACCAGACCGTGTGCCGGCTGCTGATCGGCAACGAGCTGCGCCGCATCCGCGAGGAGCGGAACCTGAAGCAGGAGGACGGCGCCAAGCACATCGGCACGCCGGTCACCAAGGTAAGCCGCCTGGAACTCGGTCAGACCAGGGTCGCGGTGGCCGAGATCAAGATGCTGCTGGACTTCTACGGTGACGAGCAGCAGCACATCGACGCCATGCTCAACCTGGCCCGCACCGCCAACAAGCGCGGCCACTGGCAGAGTCAGCCCTCGGAGTGGCGCGAGCCGTTTCGGCTCTACGTCGACCTCGAAGAGGGAGCCGAGGACATCCGACAGGCCCAGGCCGAGGTCGTTCCAGGGCTCCTCCAGGCCGAGCCCTACATGCGAATCACGCACGCTCAGGCTATGCACCGCCTTACCGATTCGGAGGTCGAGGCCAACGTCACGGCCCGGCTGGAACGTCAGACGATCTTCACGAAGGACGACGCACCCACCGTCTCGTTCGTGCTGTCCGAGTCGTGCCTACGCCGCCAGGTCGGCGGGCCCGACGTCATGCGGGCGCAGCTCGATCACCTCGTCGAGATGGCTCGTTTGCCCAACGTGCAAATTCAGGTGCTGCCGTTCGCCACCAAGACCTACCCCGGCGCGACGTCC
>Ga0190272_10000611_pt1 | contig 18337 bp, 18 predicted proteins | sample Popmic504T_FD_133746 | JGI IMG/M metagenome (GOLD analysis project Ga0190272, IMG submission 133746) | Populus adjacent soil microbial communities from riparian zone of Shoshone River, Wyoming, USA - 504 T | ecosystem: Environmental > Terrestrial > Soil > Riparian zone | place: USA: Wyoming... | reverse complement strand
CCTGACGGCGACCGCCCCGAACATCGCGGGCGCGCCGACCGTCAAAAAAGTGAACGCGAAAGCCAAGGGTCAGAAAAAACCCGCTCGCAAAGGCAAAAGAGGGAAAGGGAAAGGGAAAGGCGGTAAACGAGGCTAAGCCGCTAGTCGCATAGGAATTGCCGAGCCCGGCGGGGTCGCCCAAGCGACCCCGCCGGGCTCTTTTCGTAGCGCGGTTAGAAGGGCGCCTTCGAGCGCGCTCGCTGGCCGGCGGAGTGGCTCTTGTCGGCGGCCTGCCGCGACTTTCCGAACGACTTGCTGAACAGACGCCCGAGCGGGCCCGGGGCCTTGCCGCCGGCGCGCTGGCCAAGAGAGAACCCCTTGTCGGTCCCGCGGCGGGCGCGATTCGAGAGCCTCGGAAGGAGAAATCCCAGGATCAACAGGAGTACGCAGATCCCTACTACGGCGGCAATCAACACGGTGTCCCCCTTCTCGGTCGCTTTCGGCCCTCCCTCTACCCGACCGGGCTTGACTTAGGCGCAGCGGTCCCACTGACCGCCCACGCTGTTTGAATCGAGCCCGATCCGGGCATCTCCTCCCTGCGCCCCGACCCTTGTGCCCGGGGCGCTCTAAGGAGGAGCAATTGACGGTACGAGCGGCGATCGGGCTTCTGGCGGTCCTTGCGATAGCGGTCGTTGCCATCGTCGCGGCGCTCTCCTCCGGGGACGAGTCATCCGGCTCAGGGCGCTCGCTGAGCTGGTTCGTCGCGATCCAGCCAGGCGGCACGATCGAGGAAGTGGCGGCGCGCTGCTCGAAAGAATCGGGTGGCCGCTACAACGTCGAGGTCGAGTTCCTCCCCACCGACGCCAGCCAGCAGCGCGAACAGCTGGTCCGCCGGCTCGGCGCCGAGGACAGCTCGATCGACATTGTCGGCATGGACGTGATCTGGACCGGCGAGTTCGCCAACGCGGGCTGGGTAGAGCAGTGGCCGGGCCCGCTCGTCAAACAGGTCACCGAACAGGTCTTCCCCAACGTGGTCGAGACCGCCTCCTTCGAGGGCGACCTCTATGCCGCCCCGTTCAACACCAACACCCAGCTGCTCTGGTACCGCAAAGACCTGATCAAACAGCCACCCGCGACATGGGACGAGATGATCGACCAGGCGGAAGAGCTGGGCGCGGGAAACGCCGGCACGATCCAGGTGCAGGCGAACCGCTACGAGGGCTTCACGGTCTGGGCCAACGCGCTGATCGAGAGCGCCGGCACACCGGTCCTCTCCGGGCCGGAAACGGTGGAGCTGAGCGAAGGCCCGACGATCCGCGCGCTGGAGGTGATGGGACGGCTCGCCAACTCGAGCGCGGCGGCGCCCAACCTCTCGACCTCGAACGAGGACACCACCCGGCTCGCCTTCGAGGGAGGCGACTCGGCCTTCATGACCAACTACACCTTCGCCTACGCGAGCGCCGCCGCGGAAGCGCCGGACATCGCCAAAGTGATGGGCTACGCCCGCTTCCCGCGCGTCGACGCCAAACGGCCGAGCCGGCCGCCGCTGGGCGGCTTCAACCTCGCGGTCAGCGCCTTCTCGGAGAACAAGGACCTCGCCTTCGACGCCGCCGCCTGCCTCGCCGGCAGACAGAGCCAGCTCACCGCGGTCGAACTCGACGGCCTGCCCCCCTCCCGCTCCGATCTCTACACGACCAAAGTCGTGACCAAGGCGTATCCCGGCTTCGCCGCCCTGGTTCGTAAATCGATCGAGGGCTCCGGCCCGCGGCCGAGCAGCGCCGCCTACCAGGACGTCTCGCTGGCGATCCAGCGCACCCTTCACCCGCCGGACAAGATCGACCCCGCCGACGCCGCCTCGGTCTATGAAGAACTGAAGGAGAACCTCGAAGACGCCGTCAAGCGGGAAGGGCTGCTCTGATGGAGGCGCACGCCCAGCGCCAGCCGGCAGCGGTTAGCCAGAGAACGCGCTCGGAGCGCCGCCTCGCCTGGATGCTCTGCGCCCCGGCGGTGATCGCGATGCTCGCCGTCACCGCCTACCCGATCGGCTACGCGATCGTGCTCTCGCTGCAGCAGGTCGACCTGCGCTTCCCCGACGAGGGCGGCTTCGTCGGCCTCGACAACTACGGCGCCGTGCTCAGCTCCGACCTCTGGTGGACCGACGTCTTCAACACCGCCTTCCTCACCGTCACCACCGTCGCGATCGAGCTGGTGCTGGGGATGGTGATCGCTCTGGTCATGCACCGGGCGATCTTCGGCCGTGGCGTGGTCCGCACCTCCGTCCTCATCCCCTACGGGATCATCACCGTGGTCGCCGCCTTCTCCTGGCAGTTCGCCTTCGCCCCCGACAGCGGCTTCGTCAACAACCTGCCGCTGATCTCCGACGAAATGGACTGGTTCGGCGATCGCTTCAGCTCCTTCGCGGTGATCATCATGGCCGAGGTCTGGAAGACGACGCCCTTCATGGCGCTGCTGCTGCTCGCCGGCCTGGTCACGATCGACAGCCAGCTCTACGAGGCGGCGAAGGTCGACGGGGCGACCGCCTGGCAGCGCTTCACCCGGATCACATTGCCGCTGATGAAGCCCGCGATCCTGGTCGCGCTGCTCTTCCGCACGCTCGACGCCTTCCGCGTCTTCGACACGATCTACATCATGACCGCCGGGGCGCAGGACACCGAATCGGTCTCGATCCTCGGCTTCAACCAGCTGATCTCCCGCCTCAACCTCGGGCTCGGCTCCGCCGTTTCGGTGCTGATCTTCTTCTGCGTGCTGGCGATCGCCTTCGTCTACGTAAAGGGCTTCGGGGTCCGGGTAGAGGAAGGGCGACCGGGGAGGTAAACGATGGAGCGAGGCACACGTGAGTACGCGCTGTGGAGCATCGGCATCGTCGCGGTGCTGATCTTCGCCCTGGTCCCGGTCCTCTGGTTGATCTCGGTCTCGCTGAAGCCGCCGGAAGCGATCGTCGACGGCAAGTTCATTCCCAGCGAGATCTCCTTCGACAACTACAAGAGCCTGTTCGAAGGGGGCATCGACGAGAGCCCGTTCATCAAGCCGCTGATCAACTCGATCCTGATCGCGCTCTCCACCACCGTGATCTCGATCGTCCTCGCCTCCTTTACCGCCTACGCGATCGCCCGGCTCGAATTCCCCGGCAAGCGGCTGATCCTCGCCGGGGCGCTGGCAATCGCGATGTTCCCGCCGATCTCGACCGTCGGGCCGCTGTTCGACATGTGGCGGACGCTCGGCCTCTACGACACCTACCTCGGCCTGATCATCCCCTACCTCACCTTCTCGCTGCCGCTGGCGATCTACTGCCTCGTCGCCTTCTTCCGTGAGATCCCCTGGGAGCTGGAGCAGGCGGCCCAGGTCGACGGCGCGACCCCGTTCCAGGCCTTCACCAAGGTGATCGTGCCGCTCGCCGCGCCGGGCATGTTCACCGCCGCGATCCTCGTCTTCATCTTTGCCTGGAACGACTTCCTCTTCGCGATCTCACTCACCTCATCGGACGCCTCGCGAACCGTCCCCGCCTCGCTCGCCTTCTTCACCGGCGAGTCGTCCTTCACCGAACCGACCGGCAGCATCGCGGCCGCCGCCGTGGTCGTGACGGTGCCGATCATCGTCTTCGTCCTCTTCTTCCAGCGCCGCATCGTCTCCGGCCTCACCGCCGGGGCGGTCAAGGGATAAGGAGCTAACCCATGGCAGAGATAACCCTCGACGGAATCACCAAGGTCTTCCCCGACGGCCAGGAAGCGGTCAAGCAGATGGACCTAGAGATTGGCGACGGCGAGTTCATGATCCTCGTCGGCCCCTCGGGCTGCGGCAAGTCGACAGCGCTGCGGATGATCGCCGGGCTCGAGGACATCACCGACGGCGAGCTGAAGATCGACGGCGAGGTGGTGAACGACCGCGCCCCCAAGGACCGCGACATTGCGATGGTCTTCCAGAACTACGCGCTCTACCCACACATGACGGTGCGCGAGAACATGGGCTTCGCGCTGAAGCTGGCCGGAGTGGACAAGGCGGAGATCGACCACAAGGTCGAGGAGGCGGCGCAGATCCTCGACCTGACCCAGCACCTCGACCGCCGCCCCGCCAACCTCTCCGGCGGTCAGCGCCAGCGGGTTGCGATGGGACGGGCGATCGTCCGCGATCCGAAGGTGTTCCTGATGGACGAGCCGCTCTCCAACCTCGACGCGAAGCTGCGCGTGCAGATGCGCACCGAGGTGGCGAAGCTGCAGTCGCGGCTGGAGACGACGACCGTGTACGTCACCCACGATCAGGTCGAGGCGATGACTCTGGGCGAAAGGGTGGCGGTGATGCGCGCCGGCGAGCTGCAGCAGGTCGGTCCCCCCGCCGAGCTCTACGACGAGCCGCGCAACCTCTTCGTCGCCGGCTTCATCGGCTCGCCGGCGATGAACTTCATGCCGGCCGAGCAGCAGGACGGCAAGCTGAGGCTGCCGATCGGCGAGGTCGACGTTCCCGAGGGTGTTGGGGGTCGTGGCGACGGCCGTGTGATCGCCGGGCTGCGGCCGGAGGCTTTCGAGGACGCCGAGATCGTCGGCGACCTCAAGCAGGAGCGCGGGCTCGTGATCGACGTCGAGGTCGACCTGGTCGAGTCGCTCGGCTCCGATCTCTACGCCTACTTCCACGTCGAGTCCGAAGGGGTGGAGTCCGAGCAGCTGGCCGACCTGGCCGAGGAGGCGATCGGCGAAACCGGCGCCGCCAGCCTGCGCGAGGGCGAGGAGCAGATCGTCGCCCGCCTCGACCCGGCGAGCAAGATCAAGCGCCGCGCCAGCGCCCAGCTATGGGCAGACACCTCGAAGCTCCACCTCTTCGACCCCGAGAGCGGCGAGCGGCTGACGCGAGAGACCGAGCGCCACGCCGCCTGAGCCAAGCGCTCGAATCGGTTCTTCGCGCGATATAGGATCTTCGAATGCGTGGAACCCTCAGAGCGGTAGCGATCGCCCCACTGGTCGTCTCGCTCTTGCTCGCGCCGGCCGCCCGGGCACGCGACCAAGGCGGCAACCCCTGCGTCGCCAACGACAGCGCGGCGGGATGGACATTCATCGGGCTCACCAATCCCCCCAACGCTGACGTCTTCATGGTGCCCACGATCTGGAGCGGCGTGATCACCCGCTGGAAGGTCCCGGTCGCGGCCGCCATGGCTCCCCTCGCCCAGCAGCTCGTGATCTTCGAACAGGTCCACCCCGAAGGCGAAACGCAGTACCGCAAAGTCGGAGAAAGTGCCATGGAGACCGTCGTTCCGGGCTCGAACGAGTTCGCGGCGCGCATTCCCTTGGATGGGGAAAAACACCACTACCTCGGACTGCGCGGACCGCTCGAAACGCTCTTCTGCGATGAACAGGAACTGGCAGTGTCGGGGGCGCTCGGTGAGGATATCCCGCTCGGTGAGGCGCGATCCGTTGAAAGCATGGGCGGAATGGGCACGCCGGTGAGCGCGATCGCCGAGCCCGATCGCGACGGCGACGGCTACGGCGACGAGACCCAAGACCGGTGCGAGCGCAGCGCCGCCACCCAAGGCGAGTGCCCGACCGTGACGCCGAGCGCCACGGCGAAGGTCAGACCCGGCGCGATCCTGGTCAGTGTCAGCACCGACTCCGAGGGCATGGTGAAGGTCGCTGGTCAGGCCAGCTGGAAACTGCCGCCAAAGAGGAGGATGAAAGGACGGTCCCAGGCGTCGAAGAGAGTCGGCAGGCGGTTCGTCGTTCGGCTCAAGGCCACGGAGGAAAGGGTCGTGGCGCCCGGCGCGACCGGCGCCTTCATGGTGCCTCTGCCGAAATCGGTCAAGCGCCGCCTCAGCAGCATGTCCCCAAGCCGATCGCTGAAGGCGAGGATCACCGCGACCGCATCGGACCTCGCCTACCGGGAAAGGTCGGCGACTCTGATCGTCAAGCTCAGGGGCCGCAAGCGCGTAGCGAGCAACCAGTAAGGAGATCCCGCGCCGCTGGTACCCTCCGGGAGTAGGCAGTCCGCCTGCGCGTCACGTCCTTCCACCTGCAAGGAACACGCGTCTTGACTCCGGCTGAGGGGTATCTGACCGATCGCGACGGCCCGCGCGAGGAATGCGGGGTCTTCGGCGTATACGCACCCGGCCACGACGTCGCCCGCCTCGCCTACTTCGGCCTCTACGCGCTTCAGCACCGCGGCCAGGAGTCGGCCGGGATCGCCACCTGCGAGGGCGGTCACATCACGACCCTGCGCGACTCGGGGCTCGTCTCCCAGGTCTTCGACGAGGAGAAGCTGAAGGCGCTGGAGGGGGACATGGCGATCGGCCACGTCCGCTACTCGACCACCGGCGGCGGCTCCTGGGAGAACGCGCAGCCGATCTGGCGCGACGACGGCCGCGAGCTGGCGCTCGCCCACAACGGCAACCTAACCAACGCGGTCGAGCTCTGGGCCGAGCTGAAGGAGCGCGGCATCACCTTCCGCGGCACCTCGGACTCGGAGATCATCGCGGCGCTGCTCTCCTCCCACGAAGGCAAGCTGATCGAGGACGCGGTCGCGGAGACGATGCCGCGGCTGGAGGGCGCCTACTCGACGGTGGTGATGACCAAGCGCGCGATCGTCGCCTTCCGCGACCCGCACGGCGTGCGGCCGCTCTCCCTGGGACGGCTCGGCGAGCGCTTCGTCGTCGCCTCCGAGAGCTGCGCCTTCGACATCATCGGCGCCGAGTTGATGCGCGAGATCCACCCCGGCGAGATGGTCTCGCTGACCGAGCGCGGGCTCGAGACCCGCCAGGTGGTGAAGGCCGAGCGCCCGGCGCATTGCGTCTTCGAGCACATCTATTTCTCCCGCCCCGACAGCCGGCTCGAGGGCAAAGTCCTGCAGCAGGTGCGCGGCCGCATGGGCGAGATCCTCTGGCGCGAGGCGCCGGTCGAAGCCGACCTGGTGATCTCGGTGCCCGACTCCGGCAATCCGGCCGCGGCGGGGTTCGCGCGCGCCTCGGGGCTGCCGCGCGACGACGGTCTGATCAAGAACCGCTACGTCGCCCGCACCTTCATCCAGCCCGGCCAGGAGCTGCGCAAGCACGGCCTGCGGCTCAAGTTCAACCCGCTGCCAGAGATCGTCGAGGGCCAACGGATAGTCGTCGTCGACGACTCGATCGTGCGCGGTAACACGACGCGGCAGATCGTCGGCATGCTGCGCGACGCCGGCGCTCGCGAGATCCACCTGCGGATCTCGGCACCGCCGATCCGCTACCCCTGCCACTACGGGGTCGACATGTCGAGTAGCGAGGAGATGATCGCCCACAAGCTCACGGTCGAGGAGATCGCCGACGAGCTCGACGCCGACTCGCTCGCCTACCTCTCGCTCGACGGCGTCTACGAGGCGATCGGCACTGCGCCCGAGGACCACTGCGACGCCTGCTTCACCGGCCGCTACCCGCTCGGCGACCCCGAAGAGGCGAACGGCAAGTTCGCGCTCGAGGACATCGCCGTCGTCCCGGCGAGCCCCTAGCGCGGTCGCGGGCCCCAGGCGGGGGCGCCGACGTGGCTGCCGAAACCTTCTTCTTCGGTGCCGCCACTGTCGATCGTCGCCGAGAACCCATCTCTGGTGAGCGGGATCACCGAGATCGTGCTGGTGCGGGTGCCGAGACCAAGAACGGCGAGGCGCCGGCCGTCGGGCGAGAAGGCGGGGGCGACATAGCTGCGACAGCGGATCCCCTCGCACTTGGTCAACCACTTGACGCGGCCGGTCGCGAGGTTGGCGATGAAGACCTTGCTGTGCAGGCGGTTGAGGACGTAGGCGATGCGGCGCCCGTCCGGCGACCAGTCGGGTTCGGACTCGCGCCGCGGGCCGTCGATCAGGATCCGAATCCTGCTGCCGTCGGCGCGCATCGCGAAGATGTCTCCACGATCCTGCCGGCCGTCGGGGTCGCGGTTGCTGGCGAAGGCGATGCGCCGGCCGTTTGGCGAGACGACTGGGTCGTAGTCGCCGAAGGGCCCGCTGGTCAGCTGGCGCAGTCCGCTGCCGTCGAGGCGGATGCTGAAGATGTGGCTGTGCCCCTCGACGCTGCGGGAGAAGACGATCGCCCGCCCGCTGGGGAAGAAGGCTGGGCTGCCTCCGCCGAGGCCGCCGAGGGTCACTTCTTTGCGTTCGCTGCCATCGCTGCGCATGACAAAGATGCTGCTTCGCTGGCTCGCTTCGTCGTCGTGGACAAAGACGATCAGCCGCCCGTCGGCCGAGTAGGAGGGGCTGTGGTCGCCCGTCTCGGCGGTCAGCTGGTGAGGTCGGTCTTTGATCCGCGGCCCGCGGGCGAAGAGGCCGCCCTCGCTCTCGACCCGCCCTTCGCCGACTTCGTCGGTGCTCGTCTTCGAGTAGGCGATCGGCCCCGGTTTGCCGGGGAAGGCAGCGTGAGAGCTGTTAGCGCCGAACGCCAACAGTACGGCGGCGCTGAGGCAGATGATCGAGGCGCGGATCACGGCGTGAGGGTAGCGACGATCTCTGCGGCCGGCCTGAGCTCGCGGATGCGCGCCACGGTCTCGCCCGCGTAGAGCGGCGCCGTGTCGATCATCGAGACAGGGGCGTCGTCCAGCGGCGCGAGCGGCGGCAGCGGCTCCTGATCTTCGCCGCGCTCGGTTGCCGCGTTGGGGACAACGCGGTGGGGCGCCGGCCAGCCGGCGCCGAACAGCTCGGTGAGGAGTGTGTCCTCCGCGCCGAGCAGGCGCCGCTTGTACTCGGGGTGGGCACGGCTCTCCTCCGAGAGCAGGAAGCGGGTGCCGGCAACGGCCGCGGTGGCACCGCTCTCCAGAGCGCGCTCGACGTCAGCGCGCTCCGCGATCCCTCCCGCGAGCAGCAGTGGGTAGCCGCTCGGCAAGGCGGCCTTCGCCTGCGCGAGCAGCTCGGTCGCCGGCGTCGTCCCGCGCACATGGCCGCCAGCCTCGAGGCCCTGGACGATCACGGCATCCGCGCCGGCGCTGCGGGCGGCTTGTGCCTCCTCGACCGAGCCGCACTGGTGAATCCAGGTCCCCGGCGTCCTTCGCTCCGGCTCGCCCCAGAAGGTGACGACGACGTCCGCCTCGGCCGCCGCCTCGAACCACTCGCCCTCAGCGAACGGCAGCAGGAGGTTGACCGCGACCGGGCGATCGGTCACCGCTCGCGCCGAGGTCAGCTCCTGCTCGATCGCCTTGGCCCCGATCACAGCGATCGTCCCCAGCCCGCCCGCCTCGGAGACCGCCGCCGCCAGCTCGTGCCTACTCAGGCCACCGCCCAGTCCCGCCTGGACGATTGGGGCCTCGACGCCAAGGGTTTCGAGGAACGTCACCTGCGCGAAGATACGCGCGTGAGCGGTTTTCGCATAGTCATCCTCGCCTCCGGCAACGGCTCGAACCTGCAGGCGATCCTCGACCGGCTACACGGCCGCGAGGGGATCGAGGTGGTCGGCGTCGGCTCGGACAAACCGGCGGCGCGGGCGCTGGAGCGGGCGCGGGCGGCCGGCGTCGAGACGGCGATCTTCCCCCACGACGAGTACGCCGACCGGGCGGCGCGCGACGTGGCAATCGGCGACTGGATCGAGGCGAGCGGGGCCGACCTCGTCGCCCTCGCCGGCTACATGCAGCTGCTCAGCGCCGAGTTCGTCGCCCGCTTCCGCGGCCGCATCGTCAACGTCCACCCCGCCCTCCTGCCCTCCTTCCCGGGTCTCGACGCGATTGGGCAGGCGCTCGAGGCGGGGGTCGCGGTGACCGGCGTCAGCGTCCACTTCGTCGACGAGGGGGTCGACACAGGCCCGGTGATCGCGCAGCGCCAGGTCCCCGTCCCCACCGACCGCGACCGCGCCAAGCTCGAGCAGGCGATCCACGCCACTGAGCACGAGCTCTATCCGGAGGCGATCCGCATGATCGCGGCAGGCAAGGTTAGGATCGACGCGAGCGACCCGCATGCGGTCGTCGTCGATGAGTGAGGCTCCCGCAGACACCCGCCCCGAGACCGTGAGCGACGGCGAGATCCGGGTGCGCCGGGCGCTGCTCTCGGTCTCCGACAAGACCGGCCTCGCCGACTTCGCCAGGAGCCTGGCGGCGCTCGGGGTCGAGCTGCTCTCGACCGGCGGCACCGCGACCGCGCTGCGCGAGGCGGGGCTGGAGGTGACCGACGTCTCCGAGTTCACCGGCCAGGAGGAGATCCTCGGCGGCCGGGTGAAGACGCTGCACCCGCGGCTGCACGCGGCGCTGCTGGCGCGGCGCGAGGACCCCGAGCACATGGCGGTCCTCGAGCGCGAAGGGATCGAGCCGATCGACCTGGTCTGCGTCAACCTCTACCCCTTCGAGGAGACCGTGGCCGGCCACGAAGTCTCCCCCGAGGTGGCGGTCGAGAACATCGACATCGGCGGGCCGACGATGATCCGCGCCGCCGCCAAGAACCACGCCGCCGTCGCCGTCGTCGTCAAACCGGAGTCCTACGACGCCGTCTGCGCCGAGCTCGAGGAGTCGGGCGGCGAGGTCTCGGCCACAACCCGGCACTGGCTTGCCAACGAGGCCTTCGCCCAGACGGCGCGCTACGACGCCGCGATCAGCCGCTGGTTCTCGACCGAGTACGAGGAGTTCCCCGAACATCTGGCGATCGCCTACGAGAAGGTGCTCGACCTCTCCTACGGCGAGAACCCGCACCAGCGCGCCGCCCTCTACAGCGAGGCCGGCGCGCGCAGCCATGTCCTCGCGCGGGTCGCGAAGCTGCACGGCCGGGCGCTCTCCTTCAACAACGTGCTCGACCTCGACTCGGCGCGGCGCCTGGTCGAGGACTTCGACGAGCCGGCCTGCACGATCGTCAAGCACAACAACCCGTGCGGGGTGGCGATCGGCAAGGACGCGCTGGAGGCCTACGAAAAGGCGCTCGCCTGTGACCCGATGTCGGCCTTCGGCGGCGTGATCGCCTTCAACCGGCCGGTCAGCCTCGAGCTGGCGGAGGCACTGCACCAGAACTTCGTCGAGGTGCTGATCTCGCCCGACTACGAGCACGGCGCGCTCAAAGTGCTGCAGCAGAAGGAGGCGATCCGGATCCTCTGCGAGGAGGAGCGTCGCCAGCGCGATCCGGCCGAACGCGACGCCAAGCGGGTGCTGGGCGGGCTGCTGATCCAAGACCGCGACGGCGATCCCGAGCCGCGCGAGACGATGGAGGTGGTGACGAAGACGCAGCCCGGCGAGGAGCAGTGGCGCGACATGCTCTTCGCCTGGACGGTGGTGCGCCACGTCCGCTCCAACGCGATCGTGATCGCCAAGGACGGGGCGACATTGGGGATCGGCGCGGGTCAGATGAGCCGGGTCGACTCGGTGCGGTTGGCGGTAGAGAAGTGCCGCGACGCCCGCGGTGGCGAGGATGCGGGCGAGCTGCTGGCCGGCTCGGCCGTCGCCTCGGACGCCTTCTTCCCCTTCGCCGACGGCCCCCAGCAGGCGATCGAGGCGGGCGCAACCGCGGTGATCCAGCCCGGCGGCTCCAAACGCGACGCCGAGGTGATCGAGGCCTGCGACGCCACCAACGTGGCGATGGTCTTCACCAAGCACCGCCACTTCCGGCACTGAGGCCGACGACGACTCAGTCAGCGGTGTCGCGGAGCTGGTGCTGGTCGTCGCGGGCCTGGCGCACGTAGCCGCAGATCTCCTCGACCGTGTCGGCGGTGACGAGCAGCTCCATGTCGGCGGGAGCGACCATGCCGGTGTCCTCGAGTGCGTCGTCGATCCAGTCGAGCAGCGGTTCCCAGTGCGCCTTGTCGACGAGGATCGTCGGGAAGAGCTGGATGCGATGGGTCTGGATCAGGGTGAGGCTCTCGAACAGCTCGTCCAGCGTGCCGAAACCGCCGGGGAAGATGACGAAGGCACGCGCGTAGCGCACGAACATCAGCTTGCGGGCGAAGAAGTAGTGGAATTCGACAGCGCGGTTGACGAAGCGGTTGGTCTCCTGCTCCATCGGCAGCTCGATGTTGAGCCCAACCGAGAGGCCCCCGGCTTCGGCGGCGCCCCGATTCGCAGCCTCCATCAACCCCGGCCCGCCGCCGGTGATCACGGTGAAGCCGTCCTTCGCCAGGCAGGCACTGGTCTCACGGCAGAGCTCATACCAGCGGTGGCCCTCGCCGATCCGCGCCGAGCCGAAGACTGAGACGCCGTCCTCGACGTTCCGCAACGCCTCGAACCCCTTCTCGACCTCGGCGCTGATCCGCTCCAGCCGCACCGCATCCTTCGCCTCGACGTCGCTGGGCTGGCGCAGCAGTTTCTCGTCGCGCTTGGCGCCCTCTGCCATGGCCCTCCCCTATCCGGCGGCGAAGAGGTCGAGGCTGCCGCCCGCGGTGCGCAGGCGCTCGTAGCGCTCGGCCTCCGCAAAGCCCGCCTCGCGGAGCAGCGCCGGCAGGCGACCCGCGCGGTGTTCCGCCGTCCGCTCGAAGCCGTCGATCGCCTGGCTGACGTAGAAGACGGCGCTCATCAGCGGGTCCTGCGGCGGGCCCCAGTCGGTGAGGTGGAGGCTGCCGCCGGGCTTCAGCACCCGCCGGATCTCCGCCAGGGCCTCCCGCTTCTGCGCCGGCAACAGGTGGTGGAGGACCAAGGACATGGTGATGACGTCGACGCTGTCCTCGGCGAACGGCAGCTCACCGGCCAGGCCTTCACGCCACTCGACCGCCTCGGAGCCGGCCTTGGCCCTGGCCCGGGCGAGGATTTCCGCATCGCCGTCGATCCCGGCCACCTGCGCGTCGGGTCGCCGCGCGGCGAAGGCGATCGCGAAGGTACCGGTGCCGCAGCCGACGTCGAGGACGCTGCCGTCTCGCGGAAGCGCCTCGTCGACCCGGTCGCGCATCGCCGCGCGGAAGTGGCCTTCGCGCATCGTCAGCGCCAGCACCGGGTCGTAGACGCGCGAAAAGACGCGCCACCTCGCGGCGGGGATGTACTGAGGATCGGCGTTCGACTCCCCCACGCAGTGCCCCCGACCGGATTCGAACCGGCGCCGCGCGGCTTAAAAGGCCGCCGCTCTAACCAACTGAGCTACGGGGGCGCGGCCCTTAGCGTAGAAGACCTTGAGCGGCCTAGCCGGCTGGGTTGTATTCCGGGAAGCCCGGCGTGGTGGTCGTCGTGCCCGGCGTGGTCGCGCCCCCCGGCCTGTCGACGACGGCACAGATGGCGGTCACGGTCATCGTGATGCCGGAGCGCCATGCGTAACCGCTCGCCGTCCAGCCACTTTGCGCCGTGCTCGGGCCATCCTGGGAGACGATCGCCTCATCCACGTTGCTCACTATCGCCCCACCGCCAATCGCCTGGTTCCCCGCAGGGCAGTTGACGGTTGTCGTAGCGCGTCCACCGTTAATCGGCAGCGATGCCGTGGCCGTCTGGTACGTCACGCCGGAGAGGGCCGCCGCGGTGACGTCCGTCAGCGTTTTCTGGTTGATCTGCGCGCCGGTGAGGGATTTCGGCTTGATCCGGTTGGCGGGAATCGTCTTCACCTTGATCCGATTCCCCGGCACGGAGTTCCGTTTGATCTGCTTTCCGCTGATCTTCCCGGCCGCGTAGACGGAGCCCCCGAGCGCTATGAAAAGCGCCAAGCAGGCAACTACGTTGGAGAACGAGAGCAACTTCGCGATTCGGGCGGTCAACTGAGTCCCTCCTAGGTAGACAATGGCCGCAAACCTATTGCATACCTAGAAAAAACCCGAGCGCTCCGGGTGATCAGGAGAGGTCCGGCAGGCCCTCGTCGGGGGTGGACGCCTCGGCGTGGGTACGGCGCGGGATGCGGCCGGCGTGGCGGGCGGCGTGGCCGGCCTCGACCGCCTGGCGCATCGCGGTCGCCATCGCCACCGGGTCCTCGGCGCCGAAGATCGAGCTGGCGATCATCACCGCGTCGCAGCCCAGCTCCAGCGCCAAGGCGGCGTCGGAGGCGGTGCCGATGCCGGCGTCGAGGATGACCGGGACGGCGGCGCGCTCGACGATGATCGCGACGTTGTAGGGGTTGCGGATGCCGGCGCCGGAGCCGATCGGCGAGCCCAGCGGCATCACCGCCGCGCAGCCCGCCTCCTCGAGGCGGCGGGCGAGGATCGGGTCGTCGTTGGTGTAGGGAAGGACGGTGAAGCCCTCGCCGACCAGGGTCTCGGCGGCGTCGAGCAGCTCGACAGCGTCGGGGAAGAGGGTGCGATCGTCGCCGATCACCTCGAGCTTGATCCAGTCCGTCTCGAAGGCCTCGCGGGCGAGGCGGGCGGTGCGGACCGCGTCGCGCGCCGTGAAGCAGCCAGCGGTGTTGGGCAGCGCGACCATGCCGAGGCGGTCGAGCACGTCGAGCACCGAGCCCTTCGCCGCCGGGTCGATGCGGCGCAGGGCGACGGTGACGATCTCGGCGCCAGACGCCTGAAGCGCCGCCTCCATCTGCTCGAGCGAGCGGAAGCCGCCGGTGCCGGCGATCAGGCGCGAGCGCCACTCGCGCCCGGCGAGCTCCCAAGGCTGGGTCGCAGCGGTGGCCAGATCCTGGCCGCCCTGGATCGCGGCGAGAACCTCGACCTTGCCGCCGGCGGCAAGCAGCGTCACGGCCCACTCGCTCCGTGGCACCACCTCACCGTCGAGGGCGACGGCGACACCGCGGGCCGCCTGCTCGGCGCCGGCCTCGCGCACCGCGTCGGCGAGCGTGGCGCCCTCGGGCAGCTCGCAGGGCCTCCCGTTGAGCTCGATCCTCATCGCGCCACCCCAGCCGGAGCGCGCAGCGTCTCCGTCACCTGCTCGGCCGTGAGCGGCGCCAGCAGGACGCCGTTGCGGTAGTGGCCGCAGGCGAGGATCAGGCCCTCGAGGGCGCCGGAGCCAACCAGCGGCAGGTTGTCAGGCGTGCCGGGGCGCAGACCCGCGCTGGCGCCGAGCAGCTCCATCTCGGCGACGTCGGGGAGCAGGCGGTATGCCTCGCGCAGCAACTCGTGGACGCCACCCGCGGTGACCGTCGTGTCGAAGCCCTGCTCCTCGACGGTGGCGCCGACGATCAGGCGGCCGTCCTCGCGCGGCACCATGTAGATCCGCTCGGAGGCGAGGATCCGCTGACAGGGCGCGGCGCCGTCGCGCGTCCGCAGCTCGGCGATCTGGCCCTTGACCGGGCGCACTGGCGGGCGGGCGCGCTCCGGCAACCACTCCGCCGCGCCCGACCAGGCGCCGGTCGCGAGCACGACCACGCCGGCGCGCAGCTCCTCGCCGGTGGCGGTGCGCACGCCGGCGATCCGCTCGCCGTCGAGCAGCGCCGCGACGGCTTCGGTCCCGGCCCGCACCTCCACTCCTCTGCCGTCAAGGGCGGCGAGCAGGGCGGCACTCAGCGCTCTTGGGTCAACCGCCGCCTCCCCCGCTGCGTGGACGCCGCCGTTGAAGGACGGGGTGAGGCCCGGCTCGAGCTCGCGGCAGCGCCGCGGCGGCAGCCACTCGGCCTCGAGGCCGAGCGAGCGCTGCAGGTCGTGGACGCGGCGCAGCTCCGCCGCCTCGTCGCGGTCGAGGGCGATGTGAAGGGCGCCGAGCCTCGTGAACCCGGTCGCCATCCCGGTCTCCTCCTCGAGTTCCTCGACAAAGCCGGGGTAGCGCTCGGCGGCGGCGAGTGTCATCTGCAGCAGCTCAGGCTCGCCGAAGGTCAGCTCACCGACCGGCGCCAGCATGCCGGCGGCGACACGGGTCGCCCCGGCGGGCGGCTCGGCGCGGTCGAGGAGCGCCACCCGCGCCCCGGCCTGCGCCGCACGCCAGGCGCAGGAGAGGCCGATGACCCCGCCTCCAACGATGATCGCGTCGTAGCTGCGCTGCTCGTTCAACTTTGCCTCCGCCGGCATTACCCGGATCAGGTCCAGACGGTCGGTGGCCTCGTCGCCACCCTCTCAGCCCCGGCTCGGGACTCCCGTGCACGACCGATGCTACCCCCCTCTCGTCGCCGCCGAGCGATAATCGGGGGTGCATGAGCCTTGCTTCCCCAGAGGCGGTCGGTCCACTGCGTCGTGAGCGGCTGCGCACCGCGCGGCTCTACTTCGTCTGCGACGCCCACCCCCGCGGCGAGGACCCCGAGCCGCTGCTGCACGCGGCCCTGACCGGCGGCGCCGACATCGTGCAGCTGCGCGAGAAGTCGCTCCCCCGCCGCGAGACCGAGATCGCCGGGCTCACCTTCCGCCGCCTCTGCGACACCTTCAGCGCCCTCTTCATCGTCAACGACGATCCCGACCTGGCCCGCGCCTGCAAAGCCGACGGCGTCCACGTCGGCCAGGACGACATGCCGGTCGAGGAGGTGCGGACGGCTCTCGGCGAGGACGCGATCGTCGGCCTCTCGACCCACTCCGAGGAGCAGATGGCCGCGTCCGCCGAGCGGCCGGTCGACTACGTAAGCGCCGGTCCGATCTGGGAGACGCCGACCAAGCAGGGGCGGCCCGGCGTCGGGCTGGAGCTGATCTCACACGCAGCCGCGCACGCGCCGCACCCCTTCTTCGCGATCGGCGGAATCGACACCTCTAACGCGGAGCAGGTGGTGCGCGCCGGGGCGAGGCGGCTCTGTGTCGTGCGCGCGATCCGCGACGCCGAAGACCCGGCCGCCGTCGCCGCCGAGCTGCGCCAAGCCTTCGGTGCGGCCGAGGCGGGAGGGATCGCGCCCGGTGGCTGAGGAGGCACCCCGCAAGCGCAAGCAGCGTGGCGCCCCGAACGGGCGCGAGCGGATGAAGCGCGGCTACGCCCGCGCCGAGCAGCGCAACCAGGAGGCGCGCGACGCGCTGGAGCCCTTGCGCGAGGGCGAGCGGCCGCTGGTGGTGACGATCGGCGCCGTGCTCTCAGGGCTGGTCGGGCTCTCGATCATCGCCGGCTACGTCGGCGGGGTCGAGGTCGACGGTGAGCGGGCGAACTTCGCCCAGGTCGCGGCGCCGGCGTTGCTGATGGGCGTGATGGCCTGGGGCATGTGGCGGGCTCGGTACTGGGCCGTGCTCGGCTTCCAGGTGATCCTCGTCTTCCTCATCTTCAGCGCCGTCTTCGGCCTCGCCGCGCAGGCGGCTTCAGTGGCCCAGGTCACCGCCACGCTCGGCCTGCTCGCCGTCTCGGGCACCTTCTTTTACTTCATGGTCAAAGCGATGGCGCGGATCCAGATGCCAACGCGTAGGACCGATTAGCGAACGGTGACACCGGTTCTATAGGCTCGGAGCCGTGGCGGATTCCTACGACGTGATCGTCATTGGCGCGGGCCCGGGCGGCTACGTCGCCGCGATTCGCGCCGCCCAGCTGGGCAAGAAGACTGCCGTGGTCGAGCGCGACAAGACCGGCGGCCGCTGCCTCAACTACGCCTGCATCCCGGCCAAGACCGTGCTGCGTACGGCCGAGATCTACCACCAGGCGCAAGAGGGCGCCGAGCTGGGGGTCGTCGCCAAGGACGTCTCGCTCGACTGGGAGGCGCTGGGCAAGCGCCGCGCCTCCGTCTCCGAGTCGCTCTCCGGCGGGGTCGAGATGCTCTTCAAGAAGAACAAGATCGCGCTGATCGAGGGTGACGGATCGCTCACTGCCGAAGGCGACGTCAAGGTCGGCGACGAGGTCTACGCGGCGGGCACGGTGGTGCTCGCCAGCGGCTCGATCGCGCTGCCGATCCCCGGGGTCGAGTTCGGCGACCGCGTCCTCAACACCTGGGGCGCCTGGTCGCTGCCCGCACAGCCAAAGAAGATCGCCGTCGCCGGCGCCGGCGCCTCGGGCTGTGAGATCGCTTCCGCCTACGGCCGTTTCGGCACCGAGGTGATCCTGATCGAGATGCTCGACCAGATCCTCCCCGCCGAGGACAAGGACATGGCCCGCGTCGTCGAGCGCGCCTTCAAAAAGCAGAACATCACGATCTCCACCGGCACCCCGGTCGAGAACGTCGAGGCTGGCGGCGACTCGGTCAAGCTCACTTACGGCGGCGAGTCGGCCGAGGTCGAGTACCTCTGCATCGCCGGCGGCCGCGGTCCCGACGTCGAGGGCCTGGGCCTCGCCGAGGCCGGGGTCGAGCTGGAGGAGAACGGCAAGGTCAAGGTCGACGAGTTCGGCCGCACCTCGAACCAGAAGGTCTACGCGATCGGCGACCTGGTCAACGCCAGGGCGCTGGCCCACAAGGCCTCGGAGGAGGGCGTCGTCGCGGTCGAGCACGCCGCCGGCGAGCGCACCCATCCGGTCGACCAGAATCTGGTCGCCGGCGCCACTTTCTGCCACCCGCAGGTGGCAAGCGTCGGGCTGACCGAGGCGGCGGCGAAGGAGGCCGGGCACGAGGTCAAGATCGGCAAGCAGAAGCTGGGCGGGGTCGGCGGCGCCACCGTCTACGACGACAAAGACGGCCTCGTCAAGCTGGTCGTCGACGCCAAGTACGGCGAGGTGCTGGGCGCGCACGTGGTCGGCAACCGCGCCTGCGACATGATCGTCGAGCTGGT
>Ga0190272_10000610_pt1 | contig 18363 bp, 14 predicted proteins | sample Popmic504T_FD_133746 | JGI IMG/M metagenome (GOLD analysis project Ga0190272, IMG submission 133746) | Populus adjacent soil microbial communities from riparian zone of Shoshone River, Wyoming, USA - 504 T | ecosystem: Environmental > Terrestrial > Soil > Riparian zone | place: USA: Wyoming... | reverse complement strand
CTACACCGGGGTAAAGAATATTCCGCGCAACGCAAGCTTTACCGATGTGCTCGGGAGCATGGGCACGGTCGAATTTCGCGACGGAGTGTTTCGCGCGCGTTTGCCGGGCCGGACGGCCGCGGTCTTTACCGTCGCGGCTGGTCGAAGATAAAAAGGATATTAAGTTATGCAAAACAAACCACGCCTATCGTTTTGGAAGATATGGAACATGAATTTTGGCTTTCTCGGGATCCAGTTCGGTTGGGGACTGCAGCTCGCCAACATGAGCGCGATCTATACCAAGCTCGGCGCTAACCCCGACGACGTGCCCATATTGTGGCTTGCCGGGCCGGTCACGGGATTGCTGGTCCAGCCGATCATCGGGTCGCTGTCTGACCGTACCTGGAACTGGCTGGGCCGCCGGAGGCCTTATTTCACCGCCGGTGCCATTTTGTCGAGCATCGCTTTGTTCCTGATGCCCGATTCGAGCGCGCTGTGGATGGCGGCCAGCCTGCTTTGGATCCTCGATGCCTCGATCAATATCTCGATGGAGCCGTTTCGCGCTTTTGTCGGCGATAATCTCAACGAAGATCAGCGAACGACCGGTTTTATCACGCAGTCGTTCTTTATCGGGGTGGGCGCCACCCTGGCCAACGCGCTGCCGATAATTCTCCGATATATGGGTGTCACCGGTACCACGGAGAGCGGTATTCCGCTGACGGTCTATTACTCGTTCAAGGTCGGTGCGGCAGTATTTTTACTGGCCGTACTCTACACGGTCTTTACGTCGAAAGAGTATCCGCCGGAAAACCCGGAAGAGTTCATCCGGCTCAAAGCTGAACGCGGCGGATTCGGGAAATTTATCGCCGAGATAATCGACGCCCTGAAGGAAATGCCGGCCACGATGAAACAGCTTGCCGTCGTGCAGTTCTTCACCTGGCTGGGCCTGTTTTGCATGTGGATGTTTTACGGCCTCGCGACCGCCTACAAGGTGTTTGGCGCTCCGACCAGTAAATCCGAGCAGTTCGATCGAGGGACCGAGTGGGGCGGCTGGATGTTCGCGATCTATTCGATCGTGTGCTTTGCCGTGGCGTTCGCGCTGCCGGCGGTGTCCCGGGTTCTCGGGCGAAAAGGGACGCACGCGCTCGCGCTGTGTCTCGGGGGCCTGGGCCTGCTTTCCATGTATTTTGTGGCCTCGCCAAACGGCCAATACCTTTCTATGATCGGGGTCGGTATTGCCTGGGCGTCGATCCTCGCGATGCCCTACGCTATCCTCTCGAGCTCGATCCCCCCGCAGCGGATGGGCGTTTACATGGGTATCTTCAACTTTTTTATCGTTATCCCGGAGATAATCGCCTCCTTCACATTCGGCCCGATAATCAAGCGGATATTCGGCGAAAATTCGACCTCGGCGCCGCTCTACGTCGTAATGGCGGGCGGGGCATTTATGATTATCGCCGCTGTCCTATGCTTTTTTATCGTTAACGACCCCGGCATAACCGCGGTGCCGGTGCCGGCCGAAGACGACCCGCCGCCCCATCTGCCCCAGAATGTGCAGCCCGCGCCGGCAGCGGCGGTGGTGGAGTAAATATATGAGACGAAGCGTGTGTTCGCTGCTTTTAATTTTAGTCTTTCTTGCGAGCTGCGCGATTGGCCAGCAACAGCCATCGAGAGATGTTTCCAGGGAAACGGCTCGCAGCTCGCAGGAATGGGTTCGTGACGCCGTTATTTACCAGATCTGGCAGCGCGCCTACTCGCAAAAAGGCGATTTTAACTCGATCACGGCCGACCTCGACCGGTTAAAGGCGATGGGCGTAAATGTGCTCTGGCTTATGCCGGTCCACCCGATCGGCCAGGTGAAGAAAAAGGGCACGATCGGCTCTCCCTATGCCGTTCGCGATTATTACGGCATTAACCCGGACTACGGCACGGCCGCCGATCTGAAACGGCTCGTAACCGAGTCGCACAAGCGCGGCCTCAAGGTCATCATCGACGTCGTTATCAACCACACGGCCTGGGACAACCCGCTGATCAGGCAGCATCCCGAATACTACAAGAAAAACGAAAAGGGCGAGATCGTCCCGCCCGTGCCGGATTGGGCGGATGTCGCGGGGCTCGATTACGCGCGCCCAGAGGTGCGCAAGTACATGATCGATATGCTCAAAAGCTGGGTCCGGGATTACGATCTTGACGGCTTCCGGTGCGATGTTGCCCTTTTTATCCCGACCGATTTCTGGGACCAGGCGCGCGCCGAGGTCGACAAGGTCAAGCCGAATACCATTTGGCTGGCCGAGGCGGAAAAGCCCGATCTGCTCGTCCATGCCTTCGACCTCGATTACTCGTGGAATATCCACGGAGCTTTGACCGAGGTTATGCAGGGCACGCGGCCCGCCTCATCGCTTCGTAAAGTCTGGGAAGAGCAATCGGCGCAGTTCCCAAAAGGCGCGATCCGAATGCGGTTCTCGGACGACCACGACGAACGCCGGGCCATCGCCCGCTTTGGCGAAAAAGGCGCGCTGGCCGCGCAGGCACTTGCCTTTACGCTCGACGGCGTGCCTCTTGTCTATAACGGGATGGAGGTCGGCGACACGGCCGAGTCCGGCGCGCCCGCCTTGTTCGAAAAGCTGCCCATCTCTTGGCAGATCGCCGATCGAAGGCCCGAATTCCCGCGATTCTACCGGTCGATGATCGCCCTGCGCAGATCGAGCGCTGCTCTCAGGCGCGGCGATATGACCTGGCTTCGTAATTCGGACGAGGACCGCGTGTTGACCTTTTCGCGGCGAGCAGGCAGCGAAGAGCTCGTAATCGCCATCAATATGTCTAATATACCGTTTTTCGGCTCGGTCGAGACGGGCGGAAATTACGAGGACATCACGCCGGATATCGGCCAGCCGCTGCCGCCGGATGATGAGAAGGCAAAGACGGTTGCGGTCAAAAGGGCCGCGCTGCCGGCCTTAAGCCTCGATAGTTTCGGTTTCCGGATCTTTAGAAAGAAATGAGGTTGTCTAAAATCCTTTAACGTCCCTGAAAGGGACATATATTAAAGCGTAGGGTTGAGGCGTAGCCGAAACCCTACGTACAGTCAAAAAACTACACCGTCCCTGAAGGGGACGAAGATAAACCCTTGATTATGCGACCCTTTCAAGGTCGGATGCCTCGGGGAAACGCATACCCAGGGTGGCGCTCGCGTACCGCTCGCTGACCCTGGGCTTTAATATTTGTCCCTTTGGGGACTTTAAGGATGAGACTTTTCAGACATCCTCTTTAAAAGAGCAATTTGGGGGCAAGCCCTCAATAAACTCAACGAACTCAATGAACTCTTTGCGCCCTTTTGTCTTTCTACTTCTGGCCTGGGTGGTACCCGCTCAAACCCTCGCGCCCGGCGGGCCCGGCAAAGACGCCCAGTGGGCGACCGCCGCCAAGCAGGGCGTGGGTACCTCGGCAACCACCGCCAGCAAGGTTTGGTTCACGCTCGCCCAGGGCGTGATGACCGAGGTGTATTACCCCGATGTGACCACCGCAAATGTCCATTTGCTCCAGTTCGTGGTTGTAGACCCCAAAACGAAAAAGGTCGAGACGGAACAGGATGATGCGTCGTCCAAAATAAAGGCAAGCCCCATCAGCTGGTCAAAAGACGACCTTGCACGAATTCCCGTCGTTAGGGTTTACAAATCTTTTTATAGCCCCAGCTCGATGGTTTTCGAACAAACCAGCACTTCCAGGTCCGGAGTCTGGTCGATCACCAAAACCTTTTTTACCGACCCCGCCAATAACAGCGTTATCTTTTCCGTCAAATTCCAGTCCAGCGATCCGGCATTGGAGCTTTACGTTTACTACGACCCGTCACTGGGAAACAGCGGTATGCACGATACCGGGTGGTTTGAGGGAAGAACGTTTTTCTCGTCGGACGGCCCTGTTTCCTCGGCCCTCACCTGCGGGCGCTGCAAGCTAAGCGATGCCGTCAACGGTTTCCTGGGGACCAGCGACGGGCTCACCCAGCTAAGAGCAAATGGAAAGGTACGGCAGCCATATTCCCGGGCCGAAAACGGCAATCTTGTCCAGGTGGCAAAGGTGACCCCCGTTGCCTTGGGAAGGGGGACCCCGGAGATGGTTTTTGTTCTGGGATTCGGCAACACCCCAGAAACCGCGGCAGCCGGCGCGAGAGATACGCTCGCGAAAGGTTACGAAAAAACCTACCGGGAATATCAATCGGGCTGGCTCGAATATCTCAGATCGCTTCCCGAGGTTGATCGCGAATACCAGGCGCAATTCAACATGGCGGCGATGCAGCTCAAGGCGCACGAGGACAAGACGCATCCCGGCGCCAACATCGCGAGCCTTTCCGTGCCCTGGGGCGGAGGCGCGAATGCGAATGAGAACACCGTCGGCGGCTATCATCTCGTCTGGTCGCGGGACCTCTACCAGGTCGCGACCGCTTATATGGCCCTCGGTGACACGGCCGCGGCGAACCGGGCGCTCGACTTTGTCTTTAACGTCCAGCAAAAACCGGACGGCAGCTTTCCGCAAAATTCCATGCTTGACGGCAAGCCTTTCTGGGGCTCGGTACAACTCGACGAGGTGGCGTTCCCGCTCATCCTGGCATACCAGTTGGGCCGTTACGATAAAAAACTTTACGAGGATCATATAAAAAAGGCCGCGGATTATATTGTAAAAACCGGGCCTTCGACGCCGCAGGAGCGCTGGGAGGAGGAATCGGGATATTCGCCATCGACCATAGCCGCCGAGATCGCAGGCCTCGTCTGCGCGGCTGAGATCGCAAAAAAGAACAGGGACCAAAAAAGCGCCGATCTTTGGCTTAAAACCGCGGACGATTGGCAGTCGAAAATCGAAAAATGGACGGCCACATCCACCGGCAAATACGGCGACGGCCGTTATTATCTGCGAATTACGCAAAACGGACGGCCGGACGCGGGCGACAAGATCGAGTTGAATAACGGGGCGGGAGTTTTCGACGAGCGCGATATCGTCGACGCCGGTTTTTTAGAGCTCGTCCGCCTCGGCATAAAGCCCGCCGACGATCCGCTGATCGAAAAGTCGCTCGCGATCATCGACCGGCTAATCAAGGTGGATACGCCGAACGGCCCGGCCTTTTACCGTTATAATTTCGACGGTTACGGCGAGATGGAAGACGGCCGCCGCTGGAACTGGGACGGCAAATATACCGGCAAAGGCCGCCTGTGGGTGCTGCTTTCAGGCGAGCGCGGGCAGTATGCTTTGGCCCGGTCGGGAAAGTGCGATCCGGGACCGGTGGTAAGAACCGACTACGGAAAAGGAGCGCCGGTGCTTACCGTTCAGCAAAATAAGTGTATGTCGGAGCAAGCGGTATTTCTATCGGACGCCCGCTCGCGGCTTGAAAACATGCGCGCCTTTGCGAACGACGGCCTGATGATCCCCGAGCAGATCTGGGATAAAAAGGAAGTTCCCGCGAACATCGACCGCCAGTTCATCCCGCAGCTCAAGTTCGGCGAGGGAACCGGATCGGCGACACCGCTAGCCTGGTCGATGGCGCAGTTTATCCGCCTTGCCTTAAACCTGAAGGCCGGCCGCAACCTGGAAACTCCCGACGTCGTTTACCGGCGATATAACAGGTAATTTCCTATACCTTAAAAAACCGCAAAGCTCCCCTCCTTGGAAAGGAGGGGTGGCAGCCGTCTCGGCTGACGGGGTGGTTCGATCTTCCTCCTTAACCTCGGCAAACTCGCTTAACTCAGATAACTCGGTTAACTGTCACATGGTAATATTGGCTAATGAAAAAGTTTGACGTCATTGTTCTGGGCCTGGGTGCGATGGGCAGCTCTGCCGTCTATCAACTCGCAAAAAGGGGCAGCAATGTGCTCGGCCTCGACCAGTTTTCACCGCCCCACACCAAAGGCTCTACGCACGGCGAAACACGGATAACGCGGCTCGCGATCGGCGAGGGTGAGGAGTATGTGGATTTCGCCGTTCGTTCGCACGAAATATGGAGAGAGATCGAGCGGGAGACCGGTAAAGCGCTGCTTTTCTCTGTGGGCGGCTTGATTATCTCGAGCCCCGACAGTAAATCCAGCTCCCATGTTCCGGGCTTTTTTTTGACCACTCTCGATGTGGCGAAGAAGAAAAATATTGTACACGAAGAACTTGATGCCGCGGCCCTCAGAACGAGGTTCCCGCAATTTCGGATCGATGATTCCGAGCGCGGATACTTCGAACCCGAAGCCGGTTATCTGTCGCCGGAAGAATGCATAAGAACACAGCTCGATCTGGCAAAGAAATACGGCGCATCTATACAAACGAACGAAAAAGTAACTGAATTCAGATCCGACGGCCCGGAGGTGACTGTTAAGACCGAAAGCGGCACTTATATTGGAAAACGCCTCGTAATTACGGCCGGCCCATGGCTGCCCGAGCTGATCGGACCTCCATACTCCGGGCACTTAAAAGTTTACCGCCAGGTCCTCTACTGGTTCGATATCAGGAAAGAAGCCGGGGATATGTTCGCGCCGGGGCGCTTCCCGGTATTCATCTGGAACCTTCCGGACAAGCAGTATGGAATTTACGGCTTCCCGGCGGTTGACGGGCCAGACGGCGGGGTCAAGATCGCAACAGAACAATTGGAGGAAACCACGACTCCGGAGACTGTCGACCGGGAGGTTTCCGCGCACGAGATCGCCCGGATGTATGAAAACTTCGTGGCGCCCTATTTCCCGGATTTGACCGGGCGATGCCCGAAAGCTCCTGTAACCTGCATGTATACAGCTACTGAGGGTGCGCGGTTTTTGATCGATTGGCATCCCGAGCATCGGAATGTCTTCGTTGTATCGCCTTGTTCGGGACACGGTTTTAAGCATTCGCCCGCGATCGGAGAGGTTGTTGCACAGACCGTGCTGGGCGAGCAAAGCAAATTAGATATAAGTAATTTTTCGTTTGAGTGCCTTACCTGAGACTCGCGTTTAGCTTTGCCAGGGCTTCCGAACCCGGGCAAAGCTCGCCCGCGCCGATTGAGTTTAGCGGCCTTGTCGAGGTTTGGATAAGGTCGTGCAGGTCACTGGAATCCGGGTCCATATAGAGCAAGCCGGTCAGTATCTCGCCCTTTGCACGCGCTTTCATCATCGCGTTCGTGCCCGATATGCGGCTCATGGGGTCCCAGTCCTTTTCCAGCTTATGCAGGTGGATGGTCGTGCCGTCGTGCATCATCAGCTCCTCGACGCTTCCGGCTTCATAATTCGCGGTGATCTCGGTCATCATCGGCACAAAATCCATCGTCGCCGTTGCTTCCATATGATCACGGACGTAATCGTACGATTTGGTCGAACCCGGATTGTTGTTAAAGGTTACGCATGGGCTTATGACGTTGAGAAAGGCGAACCCGCTGTGCAGCATCGCGGCCTTGAGAAGCGGAACGAGCTGCGTCCTATCGCCCGAAAAACTCTGGGCCACAAAGGTCGCGCCGAGCTCGATGGCGAGGCTGGCGAGATCGATAGCCTCGAACAAATTCACCGAACCGGCCTTGCTCCTCGAACCGGCGTCGGCGGTGGCCGAATCCTGGCCTTTCGTCAGCCCGTAGCACCCGTTGTTCATCACCAGGTAGACCATGTTCAGGTTGCGCCGGATAACGTGGACGAACTGCCCCATCCCGATCGAGGCCGTGTCGCCGTCGCCCGAGACGCCAAAATAGATCAGGTCGCGGTTCGCGAGATTGGCGCCCGTCGCCACCGAGGGCATCCGGCCGTGTACGGAATTAAAGCCGTGCGAATTCGCGAGGAAATACGCCGGCGTCTTCGACGAGCAGCCGATACCGGACATCTTCGCGACCTTATGCGGCTCGATGTTCATTTCAAAGCACGCCTGGGCGATCGATGCGCTGATCGAATCGTGGCCGCAGCCGGCGCACAGCGTCGAGAGCGAACCCTCGTAATAATCTACCGAATAGCCGAGATCGTTCTTCGGCAATGCCGGGTGTCTGAATGTTGATCGTACGTAGGTCATGGTGGATCGTAAGTTATTCTCTGTCAGTGCCGAATAAAGGTTCTCGTCGATCGTGCTTTACCACAAGAATTCTTATCGACGACGTATCTATAATTCGAAATAGGAAATGATACGGAAATCTGTTTAGTCTTGCCTTGCGAAAGTCTCCACGATCTCTCGTAAAAGAATAAGGTCTTGCTGCCGCGGCCTTGGCGTATTGTCGAAACTCCGCATAAAACTCGGCGGCAAGGTCCGTTCCACCAGATTCATCATAATACTCCATGATCTCCAAGAGGTCTGAGTATACAGACGAGTTGAGCTGGACCTTCATTTCCTAAGTGGGCGATTCGCAACAAGCTCATCGAGCCGGTCAAGAGTTATTATCTTCGATGGATCCTCGTCCATTTCTCGATCTCTTCTAAGCGCTTCCTCGATCTCGTCTTCGTCGACGAAATCTTCCGGCAAGGAGGCGATTAGCCGGTCCGCAAGTCTCGCCCGGTCTTGTTCGGGAAGGCTCAAAGCTTGCTTTTCAATTTCACTTATCACGGACATACTTAATTTTAACCCATTTCCGCAAACTAAAAAACGTCTTTTCTCTATTTTTAACCGTATCTCTGAGCGGATTCTGTTTCGTCTCAACGAAGTCGTTTAAAATACACGATCTCGGGGTCGCCTTCGTCCAGGTTATGAATTACTCCGCTTAGAACGTAGCCTAATTTCGCAAGCAGCGATTGCATCGGCAAGTTCGAAAGGTTTGTTGAAGTAAACAATTTAGGAGTTTTGCAAAGCGACTCCATATGCCGGATCAACGCCGCGCCCGCACCGCTTCGCCGGTGGTCGACGCGAATGTAAAGCATATCGATATTGCCGGCGTGAAAAAAGGTGTAATTCAGCACCCCGTAACCGATAACTTTTTCGTCCAGGGCGGCGACAAAGCAATTGCCGGAAATGACTTCCCGGCGAATAAACTCCCGGCGTTCGTTTTCCCGCTGCGCGATGAGGTCAAACGAGCAAAGAACGTTAATGTCATTTTCAACGGCTGGGCGAATCGCGATCATATCGGTCAATGAGCATCATTCTTAGATGATTACTGGTCCTGACCGTTGGAGAATCCCCTGAGCGGCCCCGAAAAATTCTTTCGATATTCCACAATTTCGTCGGCCAGCTTAACGTCCATTTTTCTCAGTTTGGCAAGCTCTTCATCGACGTTTTTGTTCTTATCTTCAGAGAAATCCGCGAGCTCGACATAGGCCTTACATATGCCGAATTGCGCCTTCGCGAAACCAGGTTTCAACGCTAACGCTTTTTTAAAGTAGACTATCGCGCGCCCTTGCCTGCCGTCGAACGACCAGGATTCCCCTTCCATCACCATGAAGCCCATTCGCAAAAGTGCGTCCGGATCGCTAGGTTTTTGCGCCAGGGCATCCTCGACCTGTTTCAGCTTTTCCGCGCGTTCCAATAGAGTGATGAACATCGGCTCAATGTTCTTCTCGTCATACTTTCTTTCATTCCAAAGAACGCGCGCTTCCGCGAGACGGCCTTGTTTGACAAGTATCCGGCCCAATGAAAAACGGCAGGCCATCTTCTGCGGATCCAGGGCCATCGCTTTTCTATAGAGCTCCTCGGCGTCCTTTGGATCAAGGTGCATACCCAGATGGTAATACGCATTAAAAAGATCGGGTTTAAGTTTGATAGAGGTGCGGTAAGCCTCGATCGCCCCTTTAATATCCTTACCGCCCATCGCCAGAAGTCCGCCAAGTGTGAAATACGCCTCGGCAAAAGTCGGGTCCAGTTCGATCGCCTTTCGTGCGGCGGCGGCCCCTTCCTCACCTGCGTTTCGGTGACGGTCGGCAACCGCCTTCGAATAATAAAGCCCTTTATTCTGCGGACTACGGGAAATAGCCCTGGCGAATGCTTCCGAAGCGCTTCTCATCTTCCACTGGGCCGAATAGCTAAGCCCTGCAACATAATGCGGCCTGAAATCCGTGGGACGCGCTCCGGCTGCTTTCACGCTCATGGCAATGGCCTCGTCGTATTTCTTTTGCTCGTATAGGTCGAAGGCGGACCTTATAAGCTCATTGAATTCACCCGGCGGGGTAGGCGCGGTTTCCAGAGGTTTCGGTGTAGGGACGGTTTGAGAAAAGACTGTCGCAAACATGGAGAGCACGCTAAAAACTGTAACAGCAAAAAACGTTAAGATTTTGTTTGTCGAACTTGTCATCTTTTGAACACCTTAAATACGGACTTCGTGTGAATATATTCTGCTGTACCTAAGCCAGATTCCCCTTGATCTGCCTCCAGATATTGTCCGCGGTGATGGGCATACCGTCGTAATTCAAAACAGAAACCAATTTTGCAGGATTGATCCCGAGCTCGATCATCATGAGGCTCTTAAATTGTGCGTCGCGGTTCTGTTCGATAACAAACACACGCTCGTGAGCGTCGACAAACTCGCCAAACGCCTTGCCGAACGGAAACGCGCGCACCCGCATCGCATCGAGCTCGATCCCGTCTTCGCTCAGCATCTCGATCGCCTCGGCCGCCGCGTAGGTCGAGGTGCCAAAAAAGATCACGCCATTTTGGATTTTGGATTCCTCTTCAACTGCGGTGCTCCCTGTGGTAGGGTAAAACTCCGGCTGCGGGACCAACTCCTTCGCCGTGTCCCATTTTCTCGCCAGACGGTCGACATTCCGCCGGTAAACGTCGCCATCCTCGGTATAAACGGCGTACTCGTCCCGCGACGATCCGCGCGTCACGAACGCGCCTTTCGTCGAGTGCGTTCCCGGAATAGTGCGGTACGGGATACCGTCGTCGTCAACGTCAAGATAACGGCCGAACTTGCCCTGGAATTGTTCAAGGGGCTGCTCCGGTGCCTGGTTCCCATCTCCCGATATTTCTATCTCGGCGAAACCGGCCACCCCTCCTAACTGCTCCAGCTGGGTGGCGGTTAGCACCTTTCCACGGTTAAAAACGCGCGTATCGTCCCACTCGATCGGGTCGGTCACATGGTCGTTCATCCCGAGATCGAGATCGGTCATCACGATCACCGGCGTCTGTAGCTGCTCGGTCAGGTCGAAGGCATCGGCCGTCATCTCGAAGCATTCTTTCGGCGACGCCGGAAAAAGCAGCGGGTGCTTGGTATCGCCGTGCGAAGCGTAGGCCGCGAGCAATATGTCGGATTGCTGCGTCCGGGTCGGCATTCCGGTCGAAGGTCCGGTCCGCTGCACGTCGATCAGCACGGTCGGCACCTCGGCAAAATAACCGAGGCCGAGAAATTCGTTCATTAAACTGACGCCCGGCCCGCTTGTCGCGGTAAAGGCCCGCGCGCCGTTCCACGATGCGCCCATCACCATCCCTATCGCCGCCAGCTCGTCCTCCGCCTGGACAACGGCGTAGTTATTTCGGCCCGTTACCGGATCGACCCGGTATTTGGCGGCGTATTTCGAAAAAGCGTCTACCACCGAGGTGGAAGGCGTGATCGGATACCAGGCACCCACGGTCGCGCCGGCGTATATCGCACCCAGCCCGCAGGCCGAATTACCGCTAAACAGTATCTTTTCGCCGAGCAGGTCGCGCCGCTCGATACGCAGCGAAAACGAGTTTTCGAAATGCTCGCGCACGTAGTCGACGCCCAGTTTCAGCGCCTTGATATTCGGCTCGATCAGCTTTTCCTTGCCCTTGAACTGCTCACCGACCAGATCTTCGAGCATCGCGAATTCTATCTCGAAAAGCTTCGCGATCGCCCCGATATAAACAATGTTCTTGAAAAGCTGCCGCTGCCGCGCGTCGGTAAACTCGGCGTTGCAGAGCTTCATCAGCGGGATGCCGATATGCGTAATGTCGTCGCGAAGATAAGTCGGCGGCAGCGGCTTCGAGTTATCGTAAAGAAAATACCCGCCCGGCGTAACATCGGCGTAATCCCTTCCCATGCTCTGCGGGTTGACCGCAACCATCAGATCGACGCCCTCGCGGCGGCCGAGATGGCCCTTTTCGCTCACCCGCACCTCATACCACGTCGGCAGGCCCTGGATATTCGATGGGAAAATGTTCTTTGGAGTAACGGGCACGCCCATCCGGAAGATCGCTTTTGTAAAAAACGCGTTAGCCGATGCCGAGCCGGTGCCGTTGACATTCGCGAACCTGACAACGAAGTCGTTTACCTTGGTTTTCGATGCCGTTCCGTTCGAGTTTAAGGGTGATGTCCGTCCTTCCATTCAGCTGATATATTAGCATGAGTTAGGCGAGTTGACCGAGTTGCCCGAGTTGACCGGGTTAAACAGTTGAGCAGCTGAACACCCCCCCTCTCTGAACATTGAGCACCCCACGGTCTAAACTCGGCAAACTCGGCTAACTCGGCAAACTCCCCTCCGTCTTTATCCCCTTTATCAAAAGCCAGAGTATCGTCACGGGCGAACCTAAGGCGTTGAGCAACATCGTTATTTGGGTTATTAGCGCCGGGTAGAAGTGCGGGATGAGTATCTTGGTAAAGGTGTTAACCGGGAACGCGCATGCGCCGGTCATCAGCAGAATGCCCAGAACCCGCGGAAGATACCCGGTTTTTACTATCAACAGGCCGAATGAAAACAGGTAGATCGCGGTAAATATCTCGACCAGCCCGATACCGGAATTGTTCAGCCGTAAGAATATCATCGACAGGGTGATGAGCTGGTCCGGCGCAAACGCTTTCATATAATCCGGATTGGTCAAAACCAGCAGCGCCCCGATATTGTTGAGTGTGTTAGCGACCCCGATGCCGGCCCCCACCAGCAGCGACGTCAAAAAAACCATCGCCAGTGTTTTATTCGCATCTTTAAATAGCCGGAAAATGGCGAGCCCAAAAAAGAGCGCAAAAACCTGCGACAGGACCATGCTCACGATCCCGGCGCGAAATAACGATTCCAGAATGATGATGTTATTCGCCGTCGCCAGTGCGTCGGCGGGAACGCTAATCCTCGGCCGGACATAGATCAGGCTAAAACCTGCCGTAACCGCGGTTAAAAGCCAAAACAGGCCGGCGAGTCTTGCCGTACTTTTAGGGGTATTCATGAAATGTTTGTACGAGTGGGATCGGGAGAAATGTTTCGTGATATTTTGATCTTCGGTTTTTGATTTTAGATTTTGATTATGAAAGATTTTTTCAGCTTTTTGCAGCGATGTACTTAATCTCCCCGGCTTTAATTGTTTTCAAAACTTCGTTGGCGGCGAGCATTAAGGGTTTCAAATCGTCTATGTCGTTAGTTAAAGCTACCAAAACAATGAATGCCAGGTTGAACCTATTCAAGTTCTGTTGATGCTCCATGTTTTGGTCATTGGTTATGAGTATGTCAAAATTCGCTTCAGCCAACTTAAGAAGCTCACCGTTTTGCCTGCCCGCCCAGCCTGCTTCCGGTACGGTTTGAACAAAATCCGCGTCGACCTCATGCTTTAATTTTCTTGGCAAACATTCATCAATAAGAACGTTCATACTTGCGCGGTCTGGAGGGAGTCCTTTAATGTTTGCAACAGTTTTAAAGCCTGTTCACGCTGCACGGTTGGGAAATCGTCCAAAAATTCCTCCAGCGAGTGCCCGCCCGCAATATAGTCAAGCAAACTTTGAACGGGGACGCGAGTTCCGGCAAAAACAGGCGCGCCGCTCATAATATCCGGCGAACGCGAAATAACGGATGGTTCGGTTTCTGTTCCCATACTCTATATTTTACCACGCCCGTCAACCAACACCGTTCCGAAGAGACGTAGCATGGGAGATTCTCCAATTGAGTTCCTCTTGGAGCCACGGAATCCTATCATTGAAATTGTTGTTTTTACAACAACTACTCCTTTTTCTTATCAAACCATTCAACGATCTTGGCCCTAAGTGATGGCAGCAGGCTCTTTAGCTTCTTGCCTGGACAAGCCGTGGAGGCATAATCATTATGTGCCTTGATGTCAGCTACCGGTACCTTGTAGGAGGCCGCCAACACAGGGCTATAGCCTGTAAAGATCTCAGTTGCTCGGCTGATGGCTCTTCATTTTCGAAGTTGCCCTCCAGAACCACCAGGGTGTGGCCTGCCGGGTCATAGTCGGTATTTGTATCGCCAACAAACTTAATACTTCTCCCTTCGGCAATTTTACCATCGACCGAAATATAAAAATGATAAGGAATATCGAACCATACAGGTTTGAGTTTACCCGTATCCAAGCGGCTTTCGGTCTGAGAGAAATTTTGCAGTGACTGCATTTTCTTTTCGATTGAAACGCCTTTCTTTTGCCGCGTGGCCGTGTGATGGATCGTAATAAAATGAACGGTGTGTTCTTTTGCGTCACCTATCGGGTTTTTCGCGCCCCATTGTCCGCGCGAGACAATATCCGGGCGAGGGACAGTTTCGGATGAAGCTTCGTTCTTTGCCGGATGATTTGAGTTTGCAGATTGATTTGCGGGTGTGCCGTTCTCCGATTTCTGCGTTTGTGCTCTTACCGGTGCGTTTCGATCAGCGGAACAAGCCCCCAGGCAAAGGCCGGCAAATAAAACTGAAAGACAGATAACGTTCGATCGATTTACCCGCATTATTACCACCCTGATTTAATATACGCATCAGATACCGACGACTTCATTCTACCTAGTAAGCCTTTTGCATCCGATTTTGAATATGGACCGACCACAACGCAGTACAAACCGCCTCTAAACCCCGGATAATTGGCGCTGTCCACTATACTCGCGTCATAGCCCCAACCTTGAACATAACGAAAGCGCTGCTCGGCTTTCCCGCGATCATTTTTGGGATAGGACCCCAGAATAACAAACCAGGTACCGTTCGAGGATCGAGGCAAACTCGGCGCCGGGGGTGAGGAAGTATTTTTCGGCGCATCCGTTGATCGTCTCTCTTCCCGTTCCGGATTTTCTTGTTCTTGGCGTCGTGTGTTCGATTGGGAACTTAAAGCCGGTTTTGGCTGCTCGTTTAACGGCGAAACTGTGGTCACGGGCGTGTTGTTAGCATTCAATGAAGCCGTTCTGTCAGTCCTCAGCCATAGGACGAGTCCACCGCCTACCAACAAAGCAATTAAACCTATAGACAGGTAAGCAAAAATCGGGTTTACGCCGGGTTTCGCAAATTGTCGCCCATGAGAAACGACCGGTGATGAGATTATTACGGTTTCCGGGTCAGGGTTGGAACCCGATGCAAGCGGGGTTCCGTCTGACAGACAGAAATTCAGTGAGTCGTCATAGACTTGTTGGCAGTGGGGGCAGTGTCTCATGTTTAAATGGAGAACCCGCTTTAGCCCGACCCATTACACCCGTACTTCACACTTCCCGCTTTCTGCACGTTGTACCAGAATTCCTGCATGTCCCAGGCGGCGGCCGGGCAGCGTTCGGCGCAGAGGCCGCGGTGCAGGCAGACGTCCTCGTCCTTGACCATTACGCGGGTCGTCTTGAGCTCCTCCGAGACGTAGAGGTCTTGTGTAAGGTTAAGCGCCGGGACCTTCGCCATCGTCCTCAATTCGGGCTCCTCGGCGTTGGGGGTAAAGGTAATACAGCTTGTCGGACAAATGTCGACGCAAGCGTCGCATTCGATGCATTTCGGGGCGACAAAGACCGTCTGCACATCGCAATTCAGGCAGCGCTCGGCCTCCTTGTAGCCTTCGAGCGGGTTGAAACCGAGCTCGACCTCCTGCTTGCGATTGGTCAGTGTAACCGTTTTGGGCGCCTGCTGGACGATATACCGCGGGTCGTTCGCGACGTCGCTATCGTAGGCCCATTCGTGGATGCCCATCTTCTGCGAGACCAGGTTGACGTGCGGGGCGAGCCTTTTATTTACATCCTCGCCGCGGCACATGAGGTCGATCGAGATCGCGGCCTGGTGGCCGTGAGCGACCGCGGTGATAACGTTTTCGGGGCCGAAAGCCGCGTCGCCGCCAAAAAAGACCTTCGGGTTGGTGGATTGAAATGTCGTTTTATCAACCACCGGCATTTCCCATTTATCGAATTCCAGGCCCAGATCGCGCTCGATCCAGGGGAAGGCGTTTTCCTGGCCGATCGCCACGAGCACATCGTCCGCCGGATAAAAAACTTCGGGCTCGCCGGTCGGGACCAGATTTCGCTTACCGGCATCGTCAAATACCGCTTCGACCTTCTCGAACATCACGCCTTTCAGCCGGCCGTCTTCTATTACAAACGATTTCGGCACATGATTATCGACGATCGGAATGTCCTCGTGCTGCGCGTCCTCTTTTTCCCAGGGCGAGGCTTTCATCGTGGAATACGGGCTGCGGACGATGACTTTTACATCCTCGCCGCCTAAGCGCCGGGCCGTTCGGCAGCAATCCATCGCCGTGTTTCCGCCGCCGAGCACAATAACGGTCTTGCCGATCGCGCTCGTATGCTCGAAAGCCACGCTGCCCAGCCAGTTGATGCCGATATGTATGTTCGCCGCGCCCTCTTCGCGTCCGGGTATCTTTAGCTCGCGCCCGCGCGGGGCGCCCGTGCCGACAAAGACCGCGTCATAATCCTGTTCAAGGACCTCTTTCAAACTTGAGACGTAATGCTTGAAATGGGTGTGGATGCCGAGGTCGAGGATGTAATTCACTTCCTCGTCCAGGACCCGTTCCGGCAGGCGGAAAGCCGGTATCTGGCTCAGCATAAAGCCGCCGCCTTTGTACTGCTCATCGAACAGGTGGATCTCGTAACCTAGCGGGGCCAGGTCACGCCCCACGGTCAGTGAAGCGGGCCCGGCGCCGATCAGCGCTACCTTTTTACCGTTCGGGGCAAACGGCGCTTGGGGCATAAGGTGTTTGACCTCGCCGCGATTATCGGCGGCAACGCGCTTAAGGCGGCAGATGGCCACCGGCTCCTCATCTTCATCTATACGGCCCCGGCGGCAGGCGGGCTCGCAAGGGCGGTCGCATGTCCGGCCCAGGATGCCTGGAAACACGTTCGAATCCCAGTTGATCATATACGCCTCGGTATATTTCCCCTCGGCGATCAGGCGGATATACTGGGGCACGGGCGTATGGGCCGGGCATGCCTTCTGGCAATCCACAACCTTGTGAAAGTATTCGGGGTCTTGTATGTCGGTCGGTTTCAAATCGGGTATACCTGCTAAATGAGTTTATATTAGTGTAATCATAAACAAAGATGGGGATCTTTGCCAGTAAAAGGCTTGGTAAAAGATGCTCCGCTTATTAGGAATGCAAAATATCCGGATCACCGTGCAGCTGCATACCGAACCGAATCACGCCGCCGCTTCCAAAAAGGATTTTGCGCCCACCGTTTTTCCAATTCATAAAAGCTTTTCAAGTTTTGTAAATACGCCGCGTAAACGCTTTCGAGCCGATCTTCGAAAATGTCGCCGGCATCCGATTTTCCGTTTAAATTTTTTGCCAGGTATTCGCCTGCCTTCATCCCGGTAAAAAGCGCCGTCAGAATACCTTGTGACGATAAGGGGTCGCACGAGAACGCCGCATCGCCTATCGCGAGCCATCGATCACCGCAAAATTTCTGGGATCGCGCGCTGTGGGCCGCGATACTTCTTACGCCATCCTCGCCCCGGTAAGAATATCTACCGATCAGTTCCCGGATACGCGTGCTTTCGGAGATCAACGACATAAAGCGGTCTGCTTTATTCTCCCGGTTGTTAAACGGCGACAGGTCTTTGTCCGTCATGAAAACGACAAGGCGTTTCTTTTGCGGGAGCAGTGATGTGTACCACCACCCGTTCGGACAGGCTTCGACCAGCGTCCGGGAATCGTTGTCGATCCCCGAAAACGCTTCGCTTTGCTCAAAAAGCATATAGTACCCGACAAGCTCGTCGATGACCCTGTAAGGGATATTCAGGGAGCGGGTAACGATCCGCTGCCGTCCGCTCGCGTCGATCAGCCAGCGACATCGAATATGCTCCCTTTCGCCGGTCGCGGTTTTGATCTGCAAATGCCAACGCGAATTCTCGAATTCCATTTTGAGGATATTCGATATATTCAGGAGACCGGCGCCGGCCCTCCTGGCCTGTTCTCGCAAAAAACGGTCGAACAAGGGGCGGTCCAGATGCCAGCCGTGACCGTGCGGGTCAAAAATAAAGTCGGTTTCCTGCAGGACCTCGCTTCCCCAGGCCGAGAGATTCCCATAGCACGGCAGGTGCTCGCCGGAAGACACAAAGTCTTCCCAAACTCCAAGATCGCGCAAAATAACACCGGCGGTCGGGGGAAGCATTTCACCGATCTTAAAGCTCACGGTGTCGTGCTTTTCGAGAAGCTGAACCCGATGCCCGGAATTTGCAAGGGTGATCGCGGCCGCGCTTCCGGCCGGACCGCCGCCAATAACGACCGTCTCGAAAATGTCGTCTTTACCGTCGATAAGCAATTATCTCCTTTGAAAACGATTTACTTTATTAATAAAGCCGACCGTAAATTCTTCTTCATCGTGCCCGGTGGCTTCCGCGGCGGCCGCGG
>Ga0190272_10000609_pt1 | contig 18371 bp, 14 predicted proteins | sample Popmic504T_FD_133746 | JGI IMG/M metagenome (GOLD analysis project Ga0190272, IMG submission 133746) | Populus adjacent soil microbial communities from riparian zone of Shoshone River, Wyoming, USA - 504 T | ecosystem: Environmental > Terrestrial > Soil > Riparian zone | place: USA: Wyoming... | reverse complement strand
GCAGGCTCCCTTGTCTTGATGGGTATCCCCACTCGCGGCGTGCCGTTAGCCACTCGCCTTGCCGCGCGAATTGCGGCCGTCGAAGGCAGCGATGTGCCCGTCGGCAGTCTCGACGTCACCCTGTTTCGCGACGACCTCCGCCTTCGCCCGGCCCGCGGAATCGGACGCACCGAACTTCCGGCCAGCCTGGGTACCAGCGGCATTGACGGTGCCACCGTCGTCATCGTCGACGACGTGCTCTACTCCGGACGCACCATTCGGGCCGCCCTCGACGCACTGAGCGAGCTCGGTCGACCGCGGTCGGTACAACTCGCTGTGCTGGTTGATCGCGGACACCGGGAGCTGCCGATCCGGGCCGACTACGTCGGAAAGAACCTGCCGACGTCGCAGCACGAAACCGTCAAAGTGATGCTCGCCGACGTCGATGGCTCTGACGCGGTGTACATCGGTGGGCAACCATGAACCGTCACTTGTTGTCCGCCGGCGACCTGTCGAAGTCCGATGCGCTGCTCATTCTCGATACCGCGGCCGAGCTCGGTCAGTTAGCAGATCGACCCGTCAAGAAGTTACCCACGTTGCGTGGTCGCACCGTGGTGAACCTTTTCTTCGAAGACTCCACTCGTACGCGCATATCTTTCGAGGCGGCTGCCAAACGTCTCTCCGCGGACGTCATCAACTTCAGCGCTAAAGGCTCGAGTGTTTCCAAGGGTGAAAGTCTGAAGGACACGGCACTGACGCTGGAAGCGATGGGTGCGGACGCCGTGGTGATTCGGCACCCCGCAAGCGGGGCGCCGCACACGCTCGCCAACTCAGGGTGGATCGGCGGGTCTGTGGTCAATGCCGGTGATGGCACCCACGAACACCCCACTCAGGCCTTGCTAGACGCCTTCACGATGAGGCGCCATCTCGGTGACGTTGACGGCCGCGAAGTCGTCGTGGTGGGCGACGTGCTCCACAGCCGCGTGGCCCGCTCGAACGTGTTGTTACTGGCCACCCTCGGTGCCCACGTGACATTGGTTGCGCCACCCACGCTGCTCCCTGTCGGAATCGACACCTGGCCGTGCGACTACTCCTACGACTTCGACTCTGTGCTGGGCAAGGCCGATGCCGTGATGATGCTTCGCGTGCAGCGAGAACGCATGGACGCTGCCTTCTTTCCGAGCGCGCGTGAGTACTCACGTCGATATGGGCTCGACAACGACCGGATGGCGTTGCTTCCCGAACACGCCATCGTGATGCACCCCGGCCCCATGAACCGCGGTCTGGAAATCACCGCCGAAGTTGCCGACGCAGGACGCTCGGTCATCGTCGAACAGGTGACAAACGGTGTCAGCGTGCGCATGGCGGTGCTGTACCTGTTGCTCGGGGGTAGTGAGTCGGCATTGGGTGGAGTGGGGGAGGACGCATGAGTAACGAATCGATCCTCATCAAGGGTGCGCGCATCCTCGACGAAGAAAGCACCGACGTGCTCGTGGCCGACGGTCGGATTCGCGACATCGGCTCCGGCCTGTCCGCGGGCGACGCCGAGGTCTTGGACGCTTACGGTTTGGTCCTGCTGCCGGGGCTAGTCGACCTGCACACCCATCTGCGGGAGCCGGGGCGCGAAGACGCCGAGACGGTTGAGTCCGGCACCGCAGCGGCAGCGATCGGCGGGTACACCGCTGTTCACGCCATGGCCAACACCGACCCCGTGGCCGATACCGCCGGAGTCGTTGAGCAGGTCTGGCATCTTGGGCGACGCGCCGGGCACTGCGATGTACATCCCGTTGGCGCGGTGACTGTTGGCCTTGACGGGCGTCAGCTGGCCGAGTTAGGCGCCATGGCCGACTCCGTCGCGCGCGTACGTGTCTTCTCTGACGATGGCCGGTGTGTGTCCGACGCGGTGCTCATGCGCCGCGCACTTGAGTACGTCAAGGCTTTCGACGGAGTGGTCGCGCAGCATGCGCAAGAACCGCGACTCACCGAGGCCTCGCAAATGAACGAGGGTGAAGTCTCGAGCATGCTGGGACTTCGGGGGTGGCCGGCTGTTGCTGAGGAGGCCGTGATTGCCCGTGACGTGCTGTTGGCTGGCCATGTTGGATCTCGTGTCCATATCTGTCACGTGTCAACGGCCGGATCGGTAGAGATTATTCGGTGGGCTAAGGGCAAGGGGATTGACGTCACGGCCGAAGTTACCCCACACCACCTGCTGCTCACCGATGAGTTGGTGCGTACGTATGACCCGCGCTACAAGGTAAATCCACCGCTGCGAACTGCTGACGATGTCACTGCTGTGCGTCGTGGGTTGGCCGACGGCACGATCGACGCGGTAGCCACCGACCATGCTCCACACCCGGTGGAAGACAAAGATTGTGAGTGGGCTTCCGCCGCGATGGGCATGGTGGGCTTGGAAACGGCCCTGCCAGTTGTGGCACAAGCGATGGTTGAGACCGGCCTCCTCGATTGGGTTGGCGTCGCCGATCGCATGTCAGTGCGGCCCGCCGCCATCGGACGTCTGCAGACCCAAGGTCGCCCGATTGAGCGTGGCGAACCAGCCAATCTTTGCCTGGTCGACCCAGCCGCCGACCACTTCGTCGACCCGTCCCGCTTTGCGTCGCGCAGCCGCAACTCTCCCTTTGCGGGCGAGACTTTTGCGGCCCGATCGGTGGCCACCATGTTGCGCGGCCAATTGACTGCCCGAGACGGGAAATTGGTATGACACGCGCCGTCCTGGTTCTCATCGTTGTCGCGCTGCTCGCGCTGGTGCTTGTTCTCATGCGTCGTGGGTGGTTGTCTCGGGCGCGTCAACAAGAACAAATCACTCGACCGTTGCCGGTGCCGCCGGACCTCCTAGCCGGCGGCGGTGCCATCGAAAGCTCCGGCAGGTATGTGGGCACGACCGTCGAAGGCGATTGGCTGGCGCGAATCGTGGTGCACGACCTTGGAGTACCGAGTTCGGCTTCGGTGTCGGTCGTGGCCGAGGGTTTGTGCATCAACCGTCCGCGCTCATCGAGTTTCTTTGTCCCCGCACAGGCCCTCCAAGGTGCGCGGCTCGACAGTGCAGCATGTGGCAAGGCCTACGGTCCTGGGGGAGTAGTCGTGGTCAGTTGGATGCTTGGGGGCCAAAGCGTCGACACTGGCATCCGGCTGGACGATGTGCGTTCTCACCCGAAGTTGGTCGCTGACCTCGAGCCACTGTGTGCCGCCCGCGAGGGGGCCATCCAATGACAACGCAGCGTGCGCTTCTCGTCTTGGAGGACGGCCGGTCGTTTCAGGGGGATTCCTTCGGAGCGGAAGGCGAAACCTTCGGTGAGGCGGTCTTTTGCACCGCGATGACCGGCTACCAGGAGACGCTCACCGATCCGTCTTACCACGGTCAAGTAGTCGTGCAGACAGCGCCGCATATTGGTAACACCGGCGTCAACGACGAAGACGACGAGTCGCGACGTATCTGGGTCAAGGGGTATGTGGTGCGAGACCCGGCCATCCGTCCGTCTAGCTGGCGAGCAGGTGGCGACCTGTCCAGCGCCCTCGTTGCCCACCAGGTCGTCGGCATTAGCGGCATCGACACTCGTGCGCTCACCCGCCACTTGCGCGAACGGGGAGCGATGCGCGTGGGCATCTCGTCGCAGACCCTCGATCCGGCTGAACTACACAAGAAGGTGCTGCTGAGTCCGCAGATGCAGGGTTCGAACCTCACCGATGCAGTGACGACAAGCCAGCCGTACGTCGTGCCAGCGACAGGTGCAGGGTCAGCTGCGTTCACGGTGGCTGCCATCGATCTAGGCATCAAGGCCATGACCCCGCGCCTACTGGCTGAGCGTGGCTGCGACGTGCACGTGCTACCAGCGACGAGCACCATCGACGACATCCACCGCATCAGTCCCGATGGGGTTTTCTTCAGCAACGGTCCAGGCGATCCAGCGACAGCGACGGCCGCCGTCGAACTCATGCAGACGGTGCTCACCCAACGTCTACCGGTATTTGGAATATGTTTCGGCAATCAAATTCTGGGTCGGGCACTTGGCTTTGGCACCTACAAGTTGAAATACGGGCACCGTGGCATCAACCAGCCGGTGCAAGACCGAGCCACCGGGCGGGTCGAGGTCAGCGCCCACAACCACGGTTTCGCGGTCGATGCCCCTCTCGACAAAGTCAGGGACACTGACTTTGGTCGAGCCGAAGTGAGCCACGTGTGTTTGAACGACAACGTTGTCGAAGGCTTGCGCCTTCTGGACGCTCCGGCATTCAGCGTTCAGTACCACCCAGAAGCCGCCGCCGGACCGCACGACTCGGCGTACCTCTTTGACCGCTTTTGCTCGTTGATGGAGGACAACCGCTGATGCCGAAACGCACCGACTTAAACTCCGTGCTGGTCATTGGCTCAGGTCCTATCGTCATCGGACAGGCGGCCGAGTTCGACTACTCGGGTACGCAAGCCTGCCGGGTGTTGCGCAGTGAGGGTTTGCGGGTGATTTTGGTGAACAGCAACCCGGCAACAATCATGACCGACCCCGAGTTTGCCGACGCCACCTACGTTGAGCCGATCACCCCAGAGATCGTGGAACAGATCATCGCCAAAGAGCGCCCCGACGCACTGCTCCCCACTTTGGGCGGCCAAACCGCACTCAATACCGCGATCTCGTTGCATGAGGCTGGCATCCTCGACAAATACGAAGTTGAACTCATCGGTGCCGACGTCGGCGCCATTCAACGCGGAGAAAACCGCGAGCTCTTCAAGCAGATCGTGGTTGATATCGGAGCCGAGGTCGCGCGTTCCGCGGTTTGCCACACCATGCAGGAATGCGTGGAAGCTGTCGCAGACTTGGGCTACCCCGTGGTGGTTCGGCCGTCCTTCACGATGGGCGGAGCCGGATCAGGCATGGCCTACAACGAATCCGACCTCGAACAGATCGCCGGGCAGGGCTTGCAAGCCTCGCCCACTACCGAAGTGCTCCTGGAAGAGTCGATTCTTGGCTGGAAAGAGTATGAGCTCGAGTTGATGCGAGACCATAACGACAACGTCGTGGTCGTGTGCTCCATCGAGAACCTCGACCCGATGGGCGTGCATACCGGCGACTCCATCACCGTTGCGCCGGCACTGACCCTCACCGACCGGGAGTATCAACAGCTACGCGACGTGGGCATCGCCATCATTCGCGCCGTAGGTGTCGACACCGGGGGGTGCAACATCCAGTTTGCGGTGAATCCGACCGACGGACGGCTCATCGTGATCGAGATGAACCCCCGGGTCTCGCGATCGAGTGCGCTAGCCAGCAAGGCCACGGGTTTCCCGATCGCAAAAATTGCCGCCCGCTTGGCCATCGGGTACTCCCTCGATGAGATTCGCAATGACATCACGCAGGAGACCCCAGCTTCTTTCGAGCCGACCCTCGACTACATCGTCACCAAGGTTCCGCGCTTCGCTTTCGAAAAGTTCCCGGCTGCTGACCCGACGCTGACTACTCACATGAAAAGCGTTGGCGAAGCGATGGCGATCGGGCGCAACTTCAGTGAGTCGTTGCAGAAAGCCCTCCGCAGTGTGGAACGTGATGCTGCGCAACTGAGTTGGTCCGTTGAGGGTGTGACGCCGGAAGGGCTCATCGAGCGTGCACGTACTCCGCACGACGGCCGACTGCGACTGGTACAGCAGGCGCTGTGGCTCGGCGCGACCGTTGAGGTGCTGCACGAAGCAACGGGGATCGACCCATGGTTCCTGGACCAACTCGAGCTCATCAATGACATCGCCGAGGAAGTTCGTAGCGCCGACGAACTCACCCCCACTCTGCTCACGCGAGCAAAGCAACACGGGTTCTCCGATAGCCAAATCGGGCAGCTGCGCGACCTGTCGGAAGACGTCGTCCGCGGTTTACGCCATGCGCTCGGGCTGCGGCCGGTGTACAAGACCGTTGACACGTGCGCAGCAGAGTTCGCCGCTCGCACTCCTTACCACTACTCCACTTACGACGAAGAAACAGAAGTGGGCGAGCGCAGCAAGCCGGCGGTCATCATCTTAGGGAGTGGGCCCAACAGGATTGGGCAGGGAATCGAGTTCGATTACTCATGCGTGCATGCTGCGTTAACGCTGCGAGATGCTGGGTACGAGACCATCATGGTCAACTGCAACCCTGAGACAGTTTCCACCGACTACGACACCAGCGATCGGCTCTACTTTGAACCCTTGACGTTCGAAGATGTGCTGGAGATCGTGCATGCAGAGCAGCGCGTCGGGGGCGTCGCCGGAGTCATCGTGCAACTCGGGGGCCAAACGCCACTGGGGTTGGCGCAGCGCCTTAAAGACGCTGGAGTGCCCATCGTGGGGACCAGCCCCGAGGCGATTCACCTCGCTGAGGAGCGCGGCGCCTTTGGTGAGGTGCTGCGCAAGGCCGGGCTTATCGCGCCCAAGCATGGTCTGGCCACGTCATTCGAGGAAGCGAAAGAGATCTCCGACGAGATTGGCTTTCCCGTATTGGTCCGCCCCTCGTATGTCCTTGGTGGTCGCGGCATGGAAATTGTCTACGACGACGAGATGCTGCGCGACTACATCGGACGTGCCACGCAAGTAAGCCCGCAGCATCCGGTGTTGGTCGATCGTTTCCTCGACGACGCGGTGGAGATTGACGTCGACGCCCTGTTCGACGGTGAGGAACTGTTCCTGGCGGGGGTGATGGAGCACATCGAGGAGGCGGGGATTCATTCCGGCGACTCTGCGTGCGCGTTGCCGCCGATGACGCTAGGGCGGGCCGACATCGAACGCATCAGAAGTGCGACGGAGGCCATCGCGAAGGGTGTGGGGGTGCTCGGGCTCCTCAACGTTCAGTACGCGCAGGCATCCGACGTGCTTTACGTCCTGGAGGCCAATCCGCGCGCCTCGCGAACTGTGCCTTTTGTTTCCAAGGCAACCGCCACGCCGGTAGCCAAGGCGGCGGCGCGAGTCATGATGGGCGAGTCCATCGCCCGGCTCCGCGAAGAAGGCGTGCTGCCAGCCGTCGGCGATGGTGGGACGCTCCCGTTGTCTGCGGCGATCGCGGTCAAGGAGGCGGTGTTGCCGTTCGGCCGCTTTCATGGTGTCGATACCGTGCTCGGCCCGGAGATGAAGTCCACAGGTGAAGTCATGGGCATCGACGCACTCTTCGGTACCGCCTATGCAAAGTCGCAGATGGCGGCCTACTCGGGTGGACTCCCCACGAAAGGACACGCGTTTGTCAGCGTCGCCAACCGCGACAAACGCTCGATGATTTTCCCAGTGAAACGGCTGCACGATCTCGGCTTCGAAATCTTGGCGACCGCCGGAACTGCCGAGGTGCTGCGGCGCAACGGCGTGCCGGCCACGATCGTCCGCAAGCACTTTGAGCCAGCCGGTGATGACCGCGCTCCGGACACCATCGCCCGGATCCTTGATGGCAGTATCGACCTCATCGTGAACACGCCGTACGGGGTCGGCGCTCGCCTCGACGGCTATGAGATTCGGTCGGCAGCTGTGAAGCGTGGTGTGCCGTGTATCACCACTGTGCAGGGCCTGGGCGCCGCCGTGCAGGGCATTGAGGCGCTGATCCGCGGTGAGATTGATGTGAAGTCTTTGCAGGAGCATGCGGCCGACCTTTCGCAGGCTCGGGAGGATCGTTGATGGCTGCTCTGCAAGTACGCGGCGAGGTACTCGCGATCCGTAGAAGCGGCGCCTACCAGCAACTGACGATGGTCGCGCCCGGGATCGCGGAGCAGGTCAAACCGGGACACTTCGTGGCTTTGGCAGTGGGTGGTGACCAGTCGTCCATGTTGCTGCGAAGAGCCTTCTCGGTGTACCGCACCGAAGACCGCGGCGTGTATGGCGGCACCGTTGAGATTGTCTTCGCCGAACATGGCAAGGGCACGTCCTGGATGAGTCATTTGCGCTCGCACGATGTCGTCGACATCGTCGGCCCCCTGGGCAAGCCGTTTGCGCTCCCCAAGGAAGAGGTCACCTGCGCGTTGGTGGGGGGCGGCTACGGCAGTGCTCCGTTGTTTACGCTCGCGGAGCAACTTCGCGCGCGCGGCTGTCGCGTCGATTTTGTGCTAGGAGCCGCCACCGAAGAGCGACTCTTCGGAGTCCTGGAGGCCAAGCGGATGGCTCAGTCAGTGGCCATCACCACCGAGGACGGTTCTCTGGGTGAAACAGGTCGAGTCACCGACGTGCTGCCGGCCATCTTGGAACGGACGAAAGCGGAAGTGATTTACGCCTGCGGTCCGATGGGAATGTTGTCCGCTGTCGCGACGCTCGCGCCCCACTACGGAGCGCACAGCCAGTGCGCGGTGGAAGAGGCAATGGCGTGCGGGATCGGCGTGTGCATGACGTGTGTGCTGCCGGTGATCGGAGACGACGGCATCACCCGCATGGTGCGCTCGTGTGTCGACGGCCCGGTCTTTCGCGGGGAGCAGGTGCGTTGGCAAGACGTCGGAACCGTCCCCACCGACACTCATGGCGCCATCACCCCTGCGGGTAGTGGGGCAGGTAGTGCTGCAGGTAGCGGAGGGGGGCACCTGTGACCAGGCTGACGCGCGTCATCCCCCCAGGCAGCGAGGAGGACCACCTTCCCAACGTCGACCTGTCGACCGAGCTCGCCAACGTTGCTTTTCCGAGCCCAGTGATGACTGCCTCCGGATGCGCCGGATATGGCCGTGAGCTCGACCAGTTTTTCGACATCACCGACATCGGTGCGATTGTCACCAAGTCAATAATGCTGGAACCGCGTTCTGGCAGAGCGACGCCGCGGATGGCAGAAACGCCCAGTGGGATGCTCAACTCAATCGGTCTGCAAGGTCCAGGGATCGACTCGTTTCTGGCCAAAGACCTGAAATGGCTCGAACACCGTGGCGCTCGCACTGTGGTCTCGATCGCCGGTGGCAGTCTCGATGAGTACGTCAAACTTGCGCAAAGGCTGCGACTCAGCACCGGAGTGGCGGCGATTGAAGTCAATATCTCCTGCCCCAACGTGGAAGACCGCGGCCAGGTATTTGCCTGCGACCCTATGGCGAGCTCGACCGTGATCGACGGTGTTCGCCGCAATACCTCACCGACAGTTCCGGTATTCGCAAAACTCTCACCAGATGTGACCGACATCGTGAGTATCGCCACGGCCTGCGTCGACGCCGGTGCGGACGGGCTGTCAATGATTAACACCATGCTCGGCGTCGTCATCGACACGCAGACCATGCAACCGCACCTCGGTGGAATCACCGGAGGTTTGAGCGGGCCAGCCGTTCGTCCGGTGGCGGTTCGATGCGTGTGGCAAGTGCATCGCGCTCTGCCAGATGTTCCGATCATCGGGATCGGAGGCATTCGCAACGGCGGCGACGCGCTTGAGTTTCTGCTCGCGGGTGCGAGCGCGATTCAAGTGGGCACGACCATTTTCAACGACCCTTCCGCCCCCATCCGCATTCAGCGCGAACTGCAGCGGCTGCTCCACGCGCGTGGATTCGACCGCCTGCAAGACGTCATCGGGCACGCCCACCACGTGCCACCCCCTCAGGTGCCAGACGTCATCGATGAGGACATCGCAAGCGAACCCGAAACGGCAGGAGCCGAAGGATGAGCACTCGCCCCCCGATCGCCGTGGCACTGGACACAAGTTCGGTCGAGCAGGCCATCGCTTGGACTGGTGCCGTGGCTCCGCATGTATCGGTGCTGAAGGTGGGCTTGCAGCTGTACTTGAGCATCGGCCACGATGGGCTTCGCGAGGTCAGGGCGGCGGCTCCAGAGTGCGACATCTTTCTGGACCTCAAACTGCACGACATCCCCAACACGGTCAAAGGCGCAACTGCTTCCGTCGCCGATCTCGCGCCGAAGTTTCTGACGGTGCACGCCTCGGGTGGGTGGGAGATGATTTCCGCTGCGGTGCGCGCAGCTCCCGATATAGACATCGCTGCGGTGACGGTGTTGACATCGATGAGTGAATCGAACCTGCAGGAGGTGGGCCTTCGAGGTCCGGCCACTGACGCAGTCCGCCGACTCGCAGCGCTGGCGGTCGATGCCGGAGCGCGTGCCCTCGTCTGTTCGCCGATGGAGGTAGCGCTGGTGCGAGATGAGGTCGGGCCAGGCATCACGCTCATCACTCCTGGTGTCCGCCCAGCCACCTCAGCCTCCGACGATCAAGCCCGGGTGGCAACACCGGAAGGCGCATTGGCCGCGGGGTCTGACTTGTTAGTGATCGGGCGCCCCATCACCGGCGCCGACGATCCAGCCACCGCTGCGAAAACAATCGCCGCGGGCCTACCGTTGCCCTGACGTCAGCCGAGTCGCTAGGTTCGCACCCGTCCATCCAATCTGCTGCTAGTTGCGAGGTGACCCTGTGGCCTTACCGCCGTTGACGCCCGAACAACGAGCAGCCGCGCTTGAGAAGGCTGCCGAAGCTCGCCGTGTCCGAGCTGAGGTGAAGAGTCGCCTGAAGCATTCCGGGGCGTCGCTGACGCAGGTGATCGAGCAAGGGAAGTCCGACGAGATCGTCGGAAAGATGAAGGTCACCGCGTTGCTTGAGTCGATGCCTGGAGTGGGCAAGGTGCGCGCCCGTCAGATCATGGCGCGCCTGGGCATCTCGGAGAGTCGGCGTGTGTGGGGTCTTGGTGCAAACCAGCAAGCCGCTCTGCGTCGTGAGTTCGGTTCTGTCTGACCGGTGAACTCCGTCGAATCTGCCTCCGGCCCTGCCGCCGGCTCTACCGCCGGCTTGGGGCAGGCGCACCACCTTGTCGTGCTTACCGGCCCCTCTGGGGTGGGCAAAAGCACGGTGGTCGCGCGTCTGCGCGCTGATCACCCGGACATCTGGCAGTCGGTCTCATTAACGACCCGGCCACCCCGCCCCGGGGAAGTCGACGGCCTGCACTATTTCTTCACCGACGACGCTGGCTTCGATGCCCGGATCGCTGCGGGCGATCTGTTGGAGTGGGCGCGTTTCGCGGGCTACCGCTATGGCACCCCGCGGGGACCGGTGGTCGATCGACTCTCGGCCGGGGTCCCAGTCCTCCTGGAGATCGACCTGGAGGGCGCTCGTCAGGTGCGTCAGGTGATGCCGAGGGCCACCTTGGTGTTCTTGGCCCCGCCGTCGTGGGAAGTGCTGGCGGCGCGGCTCGCCGGACGTGGCACTGAATCCGACGAGGTGGTGGCGGCCCGGCTGGCGCGGGCCAGCGTGGAAATGGCCGCCGCGTCGGAGTTCGATGTGATCATGATCAACGAGGATGTCAGGACGGTCTGCGAGCAGTTGGTAGCATTGCTGCGTCCCACCGTTTGAATTCTCATCCCCCCGGTTAGATTCTCGCCCCCTGGTTAGATTCTCACCCCCAAATTCAGGAGTTACGCGTGTCCGGAGTCCACGGCATCCCCGAGGGCATTACCAATCCGCCCATCGATGAGTTGCTCGACAAGTGCGATTCCAAGTACGCGCTGGTGCTCTACTCAGCCAAGCGTGCGCGGCAGATCAACGCCTACTACTCCCAGTTGGGCGAGGGACTGCTCGAGTACGTCGGCCCGCTCGTGGAGACCCACGTGCAAGAGAAGCCGCTGTCGATCGCCATGAGAGAAATCAACTCCGACTTGCTCACGGTTGAGCCAGTAGAGGTCGAAAGTTTCACTAAAGAGCAGTAGCGACCACTGCGTCGCTTCTCGCTGAGGCGAAGTCCGCAGCCAACAAGCCGGAGGCACCGATGGCCCGTGTTGTGCTGGGCGTCAGTGGTGGTATCGCGGCCTACAAGGCGTGCGAGTTACTGCGACGTCTGCGCGAGTCGGGCCACGCGGTCCGTGTCATCCCTACCGCCAACGCACTCAAATTTGTCGGCTCGGCCACCTGGGAAGCACTGTCCGGCCAGCCGGTGGCTAACGATGTCTTTCACGACGTCGACCAAGTAGCCCACGTCCGGCTCGGGCAAGAGGCCGACCTGGTGGTCGTCGCACCTGCCACCGCCAACGTCTTGGCCAAGGCGGCCCATGGCCTGGCAGACGACCTGCTGACCAACGTCTTGCTTACCGCCCGCTGCCCGGTGATGTTTGCACCCGCGATGCATACCGAGATGTGGGAGCACGCCGCTACCCAGGCCAATGTGGACGTCCTCCGAAGTCGTGGTGTGCTGGTGGTCGAGCCTGCCGTCGGTCGGTTGACCGGTGTCGACATCGGCAAGGGAAGGCTTCCCGAGCCAGACGCATTGGCCAGCCTCTGCGAGCACCTGTTGGTGCGGGGAGAGCTCACCCCAGACCTGACCGGCCGCCGGGTGATCGTCTCCGCCGGCGGCACGCGCGAGGCCATCGATCCCGTGCGCTTCATCGGCAACCGTTCGAGCGGTAAGCAAGGGTTTGCCTTGGCGCTCGCCGCGGCAGCCAGGGGCGCCACGGTTGACGTCGTGGCCGCGAACGTCGAAGTCTCCCCACCTGCCGGGGTCACCGTGCATAGCGTGGAGTCGACGGCGGAGATGTCGAAAGCCATGCATGAGCTCGCGGCAGGCGCAGACGTCGTGGTGATGGCAGCGGCCGTCGCAGACTTTCGCCCCACAGACGTGGGTCCGCACAAGATAAAGAAGTCCGATCCTGGCGCTGGCGAGCCATCCGCGCTTCAACTGGAGCAGACCGAAGACATCTTGGTCTCGTTGGTTAAGTCTTCCGTCGAGAACCAGATCGTGGTGGGTTTCGCCGCTGAGACTGGCGATCACGACCAGTCATGGCTGGACCATGGCCGAGCCAAGTTGGCTCGTAAAGGCTGCGACTTCTTGGTAGTGAATCAGGTGGGTGACGGGCTGGCGTTCGGCACCGATGAGAACTCGGCGGTCATCCTCGACGCCCGCGGCGGTGAGACCGAGGTGGCCCCAGGGCCGAAGGTGGCCTTGGCCGATGTGGTGTGGAACCTTGTGGGGGCCGCCCTGGCGCCCATGCACCATCGCTAGGCTGTGCGCGCCTAGTAGCCCCACGCAAGGAGCCCGCGTTGTCCGGTCGTTTGTTTACCTCAGAGTCAGTCACTGAGGGCCACCCCGACAAGATCGCCGACCAGATCAGCGACACCATCTTGGACGCGCTGCTCAAGGAAGATCCGAACAGCCGGGTCGCGGTGGAGACCTTGATTACCACCGGACAGGTGCACGTTGCTGGTGAGGTGACCACCACCGCGTACGCCGACATCCCCGGCCTGGTCCGCGACAAGGTGCTAGAGATTGGCTACGACTCGTCTAAGAAGGGGTTCGACGGGCAAAGTTGCGGCGTCTCTGTCTCCATCGGGGGACAGTCACCGGACATCGCTCAGGGCGTCGACGATGCCTACGAGGAGCGACACGACCACTCCGGCGATCCACTGGATCGACAGGGAGCCGGCGACCAGGGCCTGATGTTTGGGTACGCCTGCAATGACACACCAGCGTTGATGCCGTTGCCCATCACCCTGGCGCACCGATTGGCCGAACGCCTGTCGGCGATGCGCAAGGAGGGGCAGATCCCCTACCTGCGCCCCGACGGCAAAACCCAAGTGACCATCGCCTACGACGGCGACAAGCCGGTGCGTGTCGACACCGTCGTGGTGTCCACCCAGCACGCCAGTGACATCGACCTCGCGACGCTGTTGCAGCCCGACGTCGAAGAGCTGGTCATCGCTCCGGTGCTCGGCGAATTCGACATCGACACCACCGACTACCGGGTGTTGGTCAATCCCACCGGACGTTTTGAAATCGGTGGCCCCATGGGTGATGCCGGTCTCACCGGCCGCAAAATCATCATTGACACATACGGCGGTATGGCGAGACACGGTGGGGGAGCATTCTCCGGTAAGGACCCCAGCAAGGTTGACCGCTCGGCGGCTTACGCCCTGCGTTGGGTCGCCAAGAACGTCGTCGCGGCCGGTCTTGCCTCACGATGCGAGGTGCAGGTTGCCTACGCCATCGGAAAGGCCCACCCGGTGGGCCTGTTTGTCGAGACGTTTGGCACCGGCGTCGTGTCGGACGAGCAGATTCAACAAGCAGTCTTGGAGGTCTTCGACCTTCGCCCAGGCGCCATCATCGCGGCCCTTGACCTCCTCCGGCCGATCTACTCACAAACAGCGGCCTATGGCCACTTCGGACGCGACCTGCCGGACTTTACGTGGGAGCGCACCGATCGCGCGGAGGCGTTGAAGTCAGCCGCCGGACACTAGCTGGGGAACCCGCCGCAACGCTGCCCGGTCTGGATGCCGCGGCAGTGGCCAAGGGGCGGGCACGTAAGGCAAAGAAGGCCCGTCGTCCTGGGCCTCCCGACGATCCGGCGCCGCATCTACCGGTGGCCCGAGTCGCCGTCGATACCCCCTTGCCCCACCTGGATCGGCCCTTCGACTACCTCGTCACGGCAAAGCAGGACGCCACTGCGGTCCCTGGGTGTCGCGTTCGAGTCCGCTTCGCTGGACAGTTGCTCGACGGTTACCTCCTTGAGCGCGTCGCCACTAGCGAGCATCAGCAAACCCTCAAACCCCTCAATCGAGTGGTCTCCAGCGAGCCAGTGCTTTCGCACGACATCGTGCAGGTGGCTCGGGCGGTGGCAGATCGCTACGCCGGCACGTTGTCCGATGTGCTGCGGTTGGCAATCCCGCCGCGCCATGCAGCAGTCGAGAAGGCCAAGCCATTGGTTGACCCGCTGGTCGACCCGTTGATCGATAGGGGAAACGAGGCGCGAGACCCCCACGAACAATGGCGTGAGGCCATGAGCGCAGCATGGTCGGAGTACACCAACGGCAGTGAGTTTCTCGAGTTGTTGAGTACGGGTAACAGCCCACGCGCCGTTTGGTCGGCAACACCGAGCCGCGAGTGGTCACACGCTTTGACTGTGGCAGTCGCTGCCACGACTCATTCTGGTCGAGGGGCCATAGTGGTGGTTCCCGATCGGGGCGACGTCGAGCATGTTGCTGGAAGTCTTGCGGCGGCGGGTGTGAATGCGGTTGTTCTCACGGCCGAACTTGGTCCGCGCGAACGCTATCGCTCGTGGTTGTCGGTGTCGCGGGGACAGCAGCAGGTGGTGGTCGGCACCCGCGCCGCCGCTTTTGCGCCGGTGAAAAATCTGGGCTTGCTGGTGGTGTGGGACGACGGAGACGACCTGCATGCTGAACCCCGCGCGCCCTACCCACACGCGCGAGAGGTTGCTGCACTGCGTGCCCACATCCAAGGAGCTGCTTTGCTTATTGGCGGCTATGCCAGAACTGCAGAGGGTGCAGCGTTCGTGCGATCCGGGTTCGCGAAGGCCATCTCGGCGCCGCGAGCCTTCGTTCGTGATGCCGCTCCCCGGGTTCGGGCGATTGACGAGTCGAGCCGGGCGACCGATCCGTTGGCTGGAGTGGCGCGATTGCCGCAGGTTGCTTGGCGCACCGCCAAAGATGCGCTGCAAAAGGGTCCGGTACTCATCCAAGTGCCCCGCCGCGGACATACTCCCTCCCTCGCGTGTACCCGCTGCCGCACTCGTGCGCAATGCAGTGCGTGCCACGGGCCGCTGGTGCTGCGTACATCCAGGTCCGGCCCAACGTGCGGCTGGTGCGGACAAGTGGAACAACACTGGCAGTGCCCAGAATGCGGACATGGGCTGTTGCGCGCGCTGGCCGTTGGCGCGCAGCGCACTGCCGAAGAACTTGGGCAGGCCTTCTCGCCGGTGCCGGTTATCACTTCCAGCGGCGACAAGGTGGTGCGCCATGTGTCCCCGGCATCAGCATTAGTCATTGCCACGCCGGGCGCCGAGCCCGTTGCCGACGGGGGCTACGCCGCCGCCCTGTTGCTCGATGCCTGGGCCTTGTTGGGGCGCGCAGACTTGCGGGCTAGCGAAGAGGCTGTGCGCCGCTGGTTCAATGCATCGGCACTGGTCAAGTCACGTGCTGCTGGCGGGGAGGTCGTCCTCGTCGCTGACTCCACACTTCGCCCCGTGCAGGCGTTGATCCGATGGGATCCTGTTGGGTATGCGGCCCGCGAGCTCGACGACCGCATCGCCACCGGAATGCCGCCCGCACGTCGGGTTGCCTTGCTGACAGGTGCTCCCAATTCGGTGAGGGACGTGTTAGACAGGGCTGCGCTCCCTGCAGACGCGGTCACGCTTGGTCCAACGCCCATCGATGATGGCAAAGTGAGGGCGCTGCTCAGCGTCCCTTTGTCGAATGCCTTATCTATGACGAAGGCGTTGAAGGGAGCGGTAGGGGAGCGGAGCGCACGCAAAAATCCGGATGTCGTACGCGTGATGGTTGACCCGCCCACTCTTGGTGAAAGCTGATGGGCAAGCCGTTGCTCGAGTGGATCTAGGATGCTGCGATAATCGCTTGTGCTTTTTCGCCGCGTCCTGACGTTACGTCGACCCTTCCGTCACTTGCTTGCCCTTCCCGTGCTGGTGTCCTTGTTTGCCGTAATTCCAGCCAGTGACGTTGCTGCGTCTGATGGAGTGAACGCCAGTGGCGAAAAAGTCGTGGTTGTCGGCGTCATCGGCTTGTCATGGGGAGATGTTTCCCCAACGAGCACCCCAAATCTTTGGCAACTCCTCGACGACGGGGCTGCTGCTGCGTCATTGAGCATGAATGTCCCAGGCGATTCGTGTGCCCTTAACGGGTGGCTCACTTTGTCGGCCGGAGAGCCAAGCAGTGCACGTCTTCCCCGTGAGGAGGGCTGTTTACAGGCGGAGGTCGGGCCGGGGCCAGAGGGTTTACAGATCGAAGGCTGGGACGCTTTGGTCGAACGCCAAGAGCAATCGGTTTATCAGCCGGACATTGGCCTCCTTGGCTCAACGTTGTCAGGCGCGGATGTCTGCATCACGTGGCAAGGAGTTGGACCGGCGATCACGGCTGCGACCACGGACGGAACGATTCCCGACACCGACGTCGGAGGGTGTGCGCTATCGGTGGTCGATGGCGGTGTCGTGAAACCAGATGACCGCGAATCCTTACGCAACGTCGATGCACTTCTTGGCGTCGCGATGGACAACATGCGCCCCACGACCACCTTGATGGTGACATCGCTGGACACCGCGGTAGCAGATGAGACGGGCATGGGTGTGGCCGTTTTGTACTCATCCGCGACGCCTGCGGATGGTCCTCACTACTTAACGTCGGCATCGACTCGGTGGGAAGGCGTGGTGACGCTGTCCGATGTGACGGCGACCGTTGTGAGTCTCACCTCACCAGCAGACGGATCGGCCTTCGTAGGTAGTCCATGGAGAAATGCGGGTTCACGTCCAGATACGGCGGCAACGGTTGATGATCTCACCCAGATCAGTGATCGTGACCGAGTGCTGCGCCAGGCATCGCCCTACTATCTGGGATACATCGGAGTCGTGAGCGTGCTTTGCCTGCTGGCTGTATCCATCGCGCCGCAGCGGGGCCGCACCTGGTTTGTACAAACTCAGCGAAGACGGGTCATCGGACTTTCGGTCATCGCATGGGCTGCGGCCTTTCCTGCAGCAAGTTATGCAGTGGGAGCGATTCCCTGGTGGAAGACAGGATCGCCTTTGCTCACACTAGTTGTTCTCACCTTTGCCTTGGCTGGCATTCTCGCTGTCGTACTGGTCAAAGTGGCCCGCACGGCTAATAGCGCCAAAGCGGTATTGCTTGCTGCAGGCATCACGTTCCTGGTGTTGGCTGTGGATGCGATCGGGCAGTCATTTTTGGACAGGGCGAGCCCGGCCGGGCCATCGCCTACCTTGGGCGGTCGGTTCTACGGCTTCGGAAACTCGACTGCTGCGTACTTCAGCGTCAGCACGATTTTCGTCGTGTGCCTAGCAACTGCTTACCTACTACGGAGAGGTCAGCGTCGCGCTGCGTTCGCGTGTTGGCTAAGCATCAGCAGTGTTGCGGTCATCATCGATGTCGCTCCCGGGCTGGGGGCAGACGTTGGCGGTGGGTTGGCGTTGGTACCGATCCTGGCGTTGTGTGGCCTGGTGCTTTTCGGAGCTAAGGTCAGCTACTTGCGAGTGATCGCCGCCTTTGGTGCAGGTGTCGTCGTCGTCTTTGGCCTCGCCTTTCTGGATTGGTTGCGTCCGGCAGCGAATCGCACCCACCTCGGCCGTTTTGTCCAGGACCTCATTGACGGCGACGCAATGAACGTCGTGAGTCGCAAGGCCGGATACGTCTGGCACTCCGTCGACTTAGCAGTGCCAACAGTCCTGACTATCGCGCTGACCGCGTTCGTCGTCTACCAGTGGCAAGCCTCTCGAGGGAGTCCCCCCAGAGGGGCTTGGAGCGCCTTGCTGCGAGATCGAACTCCGCGAGTGACCCTCGCCGGGGCTGTCAGTGTCCTGATCGTCAGCGGTCTGCTGAACGACTATGGCGTTGTCGTTTTGACGATAGGCCTGCTCCTCCTTATGCCCCTGATGTTGCTGTGGGGCTATGACGAGGACGAGGGCTTCCAGCGGCTGTATGACTCACCGACAGCCAGCACCCCGAAGGTACGAGCCCGGGTAGAAT
>Ga0190272_10000608_pt1 | contig 18383 bp, 18 predicted proteins | sample Popmic504T_FD_133746 | JGI IMG/M metagenome (GOLD analysis project Ga0190272, IMG submission 133746) | Populus adjacent soil microbial communities from riparian zone of Shoshone River, Wyoming, USA - 504 T | ecosystem: Environmental > Terrestrial > Soil > Riparian zone | place: USA: Wyoming... | reverse complement strand
TCCATGTCGGCGCGGGTGATCTCGAGCTCGTTGGAGACCTCGCTGGCCTCGTTGATCATCTGCTTCTCGGTGAAGGGGTTGGTGAGGCCGTCGTGGACCATCGCGTCGATCGTCTCGACGTGGCCCATCCGATAGCCGAAGCGGGCGCCGGGCAGCAGGTGCGGCGCCTGGCTCATCGACTCCATGCCGCCTGCCACCGCCACCTCGGTGTCGCCGGCGCGGATCGCCTGGTCGACGATCCCGACCGAGCGCATGCCCGAGGCGCAGACCTTGTTGATCGTCTCCGAGGGCACCTCCTTGGGGATGCCGCCCTTGATCTGGGCCTGGCGCGAGGGGATCTGCCCCTGGCCAGCCTGCAGGACCTGGCCGAAGACGACCTGCTGGACCTGATCGGGGTCGACGCCGGAGCGCTCTAGGGCCGCCGAGATGGCGTGACCGCCGAGGTCGGTGGCGTCGAGCGAGGAGAGGGTGCCGCCCATCTTGCCGAAGGGCGTGCGTGCAGTAGCGAGGATGACTGTGCTGGGCATGTCGCGGCCTTTCTTTCGTTTTATGCCGGATCTCGGCTCGTATGGGCCACGTGGCCCAGAGGGGACGATAGCGCGAGGGTCCGCCTGGCTGCGTGCGTAAGCGCATAGACTCGCTCGCCCATGAAGGTGGAGCTGAGCCAAGCCGCGCCGGCCGAGATCGAGGCCGATCTGCTCGTCGTCGGGCTCTACGACGGGGAGGAATTGCCGGGAGAGCTGGCCTCGGCGCCGGGCGCCGGAGATGCCCAGGGCGCCTACAAGAAGACCCTCCTGCTCCATCCCGAGCGCCCGAGCCGGCTGCTGATCGTCGGCCTGGGCAAGCGCCAGGACGCTGAGCCCGAGCGGGTCAGGGTGGCGGCGGCGCTGGCGGCGCGCGAGGCGAAGCGCCTGAAAGCGGAGTCGGTCGCCTGGGCCCTGCCGGAGTCCGGCGACGACGAGGCGACCGCGACCGCGGTCGTGACCGGGACGATCCTCGGCGGTTGGAGCTTCGATCGCTACCGCAGCAAGGACCCCGAGGACCCAGCGCCCCCCCAGGTCGAGTCGCTGACCGTACTCGCCGACGGCGCCCTCGCCGGCGCGGTCGAGGCGGCACGCGTCTGCGCCGAGGCGCAGAACCGCGCCCGCGACCTGCAGAGCCTTCCCTCCAACGTCGCCACGCCCTCGTTCCTCGGCCGCCGCGCGCGCAGCATCGCCTCCGCCCACACGACCGTCACCACCGACGTCCTCGGCCGCAAGGAGATCACCGAGAAGGAGATGGGCGGCATGGTCGCGGTCAGCCAGGGCACCGAGGAGGAGCCGCAGCTGATCGTGATGCGCTACTCGGGTGGGGGCTCCGGGCCGACCCTCGGCTACGTCGGCAAGGGAGTCACCTTCGATACCGGCGGGATATCGCTGAAGCCCTCCGGCGGGATGCAGGAGATGAAGATGGACATGTCGGGCGCGGCCGCGGTGATCGAGGCGGTCGACGCGATCGCCGAGCTGGAACTGCCCCTCGACCTGATCGCGATCGTCCCCTCGACCGAGAACATGCCCTCCGGCACTGCGATCAAGCCCGGCGACATCATCACCCAGTACAACGGCAAGACGGTCGAGGTCAACAACACCGACGCCGAGGGGCGGCTGATCCTCGCCGACGCGCTTGCCTACGCGGTCGAGCTGGGCGCGGAGCGGGTCGTCGACATCGCCACCCTGACCGGGGCGGTGATGATCGCCCTCGGCTCGACCTACGCCGGGCTGATCGCCAACGACGACGAGCTGGCCGGCGAGGTCGAGGAGGTCGGACGCGAGACCGGTGAGCTGGTCTGGCGGCTGCCCCTGCACCCCGAGTACAAGGACCTGACCAAGGGCACGGTCGCCGACCTCACCAACGCCTCAGCCAAGCGCAAGGCGGGGACGATCTACGCCGGCTCGTTCCTCGAGGAGTTCGTCGGCGAGACACCCTGGGCGCACATCGACATCGCCGGTACCGCCTGGGACGTTGGCCGCGAGTACACGGGCAAGGACGCCAGCGGCTTCGGCGTCCGCCTCCTGGTCGAGCTGGCACACAAACTCGCCGGCTGAGCCCTCACTCGCCGCCGAGGATCATGCAGGTGGCGACGCCGTGGGCGAGCAGCTTGCCGCTGCCCGCGGCGACCAGCTTCGCCTCGGCGGTGGCCTGGCGGCGCCCGCGGTAGAGGACGTTGGCCTCGCAGAGGACGCGACCGGTGTCGCGGGTGATCGGCCGCACGTACTTGGCCTCTAGGCCGAGTGAGGTGTAGCCGACGCCGGCGGGGAGCATTGTGTGAACGGCGCAGCCGAGCGCCGAGTCGAGCAGGGTCGCCGCGTAGCCGCCGTGGACGACGCCGATCGGGTTGTAGTGCTCCTCGCCTGGGTCGCCGGCGAAGACGGCGCGCCCCTCCCCCAGCTCGATCGGCCCCATCCGCATCGTCACCGCGATCGGCGGTGGCGGTAGCTCGCCGGCGACGATCGCTTCCATGTACTCCATGCCGGTCATCGTCGCCCCGGCGGCCGCGGTCGGCACCGGGTCCTGCCAGACCAGGGTGCGCTCGCGGCTGGTCTCCGGGCTGGCCTCGGCGAAGATCCGGGCGGCGTCGACCGCGGTGCCGCCGCTCGCAGCCGCGGCGGCAACCCGGCCTGCGGTCGCTCCGTCCTGGCTCATCTGCCGCTGCGACGCGCGGTAATCCGCTCGCGCGCGGGCCGGTGCGCCGGGTAAAGCAGGTCCGCCGTGATCTCTGCCTGACTTATCGAGATCCGCGGGGCCTTGGATCGGTTGTGGTGCCTGGATTTCGGGATCAGCCTCATATCGATCGCCTCCTCGGGGCAAAGGCTGGGTTGCGTCAAGCAACTCTTGTTGGAGCCACCCTAGCCGAGTGAGTTGCTTGACGCAACTCTGTGTGTCAAGATCACACTCAGTGCTGCACAGCGACTACCCCGACCAGGTCTGCTCGATCGCCCGCTCGCTGGAGGTGATCGGCGAGCGCTGGACGCTGCTGATCGTGCGCGACGTGATGAACGGCAACCGCCGTTTCGACGAGCTGCAGAAGGGCCTCGGCATCGCCCGCAACGTGCTCTCGGCGCGACTGCAACGGCTCGTCGACGAGGACATCCTCGAGCGCCGGCCGTACCAGACCTCCCCCGAGCGCTTCGAGTACTTCCTGACCGAGAAGGGCCTCGACCTCTGGCCGGCGCTGGTAGCGCTGCTCGCCTGGGGCGACCGCCACTCCCCCGCCCCAGGCGGCCCACCGATGTTGATCGTCCACAAGGAGTGCGGCGGCCGGGTCAGCGACCGCGGCGTCTGCGAGAGCTGCGGCGAGGTCCTGCACGCGCGCGACGCACGCCCCCTGCCCGGACCCGGCATGATGGAGCCAGTGGAACTAGCGAGGAGGGCATGATGGCGACTGCGGCGGAGCTTCAGGTCAAGGACAGGATCTTCATCGGCGGCGAGTGGGTCGAGCCGGGGGGCTCGGAGACGATCGAGGTCGTCAACTCGACCACCGAGGAGACGATGGGGACGATCCCGGCCGGGACGCCCGCAGACGCCGACCGCGCAGTGCGAGCGGCCCGCGACGCCTTCGACTCCTGGTCGCAGACGAGCCGCGAGGAGCGCGCCGGCTACCTGAGCGCGATCGCCGCCGGCCTCGGCGAGCGCAGCGAGGAGATTGCGGCGACGATCGCCCAGGAGCTCGGGATGCCGCTGAAGCTGAGCCAGATCATCCAGGCGGGGCTGCCGACGGGCCAGTTCGCGGCGATGCCGAAGCTGATGGAGGAAGTCGCCTGGGAGGAGGAGATCGGCAACTCGCGGGTGCTGCGCGAGCCGGTCGGCGTCCTCGGCGCGATCACCCCCTGGAACTACCCGCTCAACCAGATCGCCGCCAAGGTGGCGCCCGCCCTCGCCGCCGGCTGCACGGTCGTGCTGAAGCCGAGCGAGGTTGTGCCGCTGAACGCCTTCATCCTCGCCGAGGTGATCGAGGCCGCCGGCCTCCCCGCCGGCGTCTTCAACCTCGTCACCGGCACCGGCCCAGTCGTGGGCGAGGCGATCGCCGGGCACCCCGGCGTCGACATGGTCTCCTTCACCGGCTCGACCCGCGCCGGGCGGCGGGTCTCCGAGCTGGCCTCGGCGACGGTCAAGCCGGTCGCGATGGAGCTCGGCGGCAAGTCGCCGAACGTGATTCTCGACGACGCGGACCTGAGCAAGGCGGTGCCGGACGGCGTCGCCAAGTGCTACCTCAACTCGGGACAGACCTGCAGCGCCCTGACCCGAATGCTGGTCCCGCGTGAGAAGCTCGCCGAAGCCGAGCAGATCGCGGCACAGACGGCCGCGGCCTTCACGCCAGGAGATCCCTTCGAGGACTCGACCCGGCTCGGCCCACTCGTATCCGAGGTGCAGCGCGAGCGCGTCCGCGGCTACATCGAAAAGGGCGAGGCCGAAGGCGCCAAGCTAGTGATCGGCGGCGGAGCGCCCCCCGAGGGGCTCGAGCAGGGCTACTTCGTCCGCCCCACCGTCTTCTCCGAGGTGACGCCGGAGATGACGATCGCCCAGGAGGAGATCTTCGGCCCGGTGCTGGCGATCCAGCCCTACGACAGCGAGGAAGACGCGGTGCGGATCGCCAACGACACTGTCTACGGCCTCGCCAGCGGCGTCTGGTCAGCCGACCAGGATCGCGCGATCGGCGTCGCCAAGCGCCTGCGCACCGGCCAGATCGAGATCAACGGCGGCGCCTTCAACCCACTGGCGCCGTTCGGCGGCTACAAGCAGTCAGGCCACGGGCGCGAGAACGGCCGCTTCGCGATCGAGGAGCTTCTGCAGGTCAAGAGCCTGCAGCTGTAGAGCTCCGCATAGGCTGCCGCGCGTGGACTTCGAGCTGAGCGACGAGCAGCGGCTGCTGCGCGACACGGTGCGGGACTTCGCCCGCCAGGAGGTCGCGCCGGTCGCTGAGGAGCTCGACCGCGAGAAGCGGTTCCCCTACGAGATCGTCGAGAAGATGGGCGGGCTCGGCCTGATGGGCATCCCGTTCCCGCAGGAGTACGGCGGCGGCGGAGCGGACACGCTCTCCTACGTGCTCGCGGTCGAAGAGCTGGCGCGGATCGACTCCTCGGTCTGCATCACGATGGCCGCCCACACCTCGCTGGGGACGATGCCGATCTACCTCTGGGGGACGGACGAGCAGAAGGCCGAGTGGCTGCCGCGGCTCTGCAGCGGCGAGCGGCTCGCCTCATTCGGCCTGACCGAGCCGGAGGCCGGCTCCGATGCCGGCAACGTGCGCACGACGGCGAAGCTCGAGGACGGCGAGTGGGTGATCGACGGCGCCAAGCAGTTCATCACCAACTCGGGGACGGAGATCTCGGGCTGCGTCGCAATCACAGCGGTCACCGGCGAGGCCAACGGCCGCAAGGAGATCTCCAACCTGATCGTGCCCACCGGCACCCCCGGCTACGAGGCCGGCGAGCCCTACCGCAAGATGGGCTGGAACGCCTCAGACACGCGGCCGCTCAGCTTCGACGCCTGCCGCGTGCCCGAGGCGAATCTGCTCGGCCGCCGCGGCGACGGCTTCAAGAACTTCCTCCACATCCTCGACGGCGGCCGCATTGGCGTCGCCGCGATGGGCGTCGGCCTCGCCCAGGGGGCGCTCGACGAGGCGCTCGCCTACGCCAAGGAGCGCCAAGCCTTCGGCCAGCCGATCGCCAAGTTCCAGTCGATCCAGGCCAAGATCGCCGACCTCTCGGCTCAGATCGAGGCGGCGCGACTGCTGACTTGGCGCGCGGCGCTGGAGAAGGACGCGGGCAAGTCGTTCACGCTGACCGCGGCGCAGGCGAAGCTGATCACCGGCCGCCTCGCGGTGCGCGCGACCGAGGAGGCGGTGCAGATCCACGGCGGCTACGGCTACATCGAGGAGTACCCGGTCTGCCGCTTCTACCGTGACGCCAAGATCCTCACCATCGGCGAGGGCACCGACGAGGTGCAGCAGATGGTGATCGCGCGCCAGCTCGGCTGCTAGCGCGCTCTACGCGGGCTGAGCGGTGACGGCGCCCTTGGGGCGTCCAGCAACCTCAGCCGCGCGCCCGACCCCCTCGCCGATCCCGTAGTGGGCGCAGATCGCGAGCTCGTGCTCACGGAGGAGAGGACGAGTCGGGTCGACTAAAGGCGCCGAGAGCAGCGCCTCGCGCTCGTGAGCAACCCAGACGCGACCGGCAGCGCCGGCGCAGTTGCGCAGGGAGACGGCGACGAGCTTGGTTCGTCGGCGGCCGAGCTTGGCGACCAGCCAGGCGGGCTCACCCCCGTCCGCGTCGCGATAGAGGCTGTGGACGACCCCCACCCGGCCGCCTTCGAGGTCATCGACCTCGAAGCCCGGCTCAATCACCGGACTGCCTCTCGAGCAGCTCGGAGGCGGCGCTGGCCGGGTCGAGCTCGCGCCGCACCACCCGCTCCAGCAGGTCTTCGGTCGCCGGGTCGTCGGCGGCGGTCTTCTCCAGCCGCCGCCGCATCCGCGAGGCGGCGATCCCGAGCACCTCGTTGCGCAGGTTGCGAGTGCGTCGTCGCTCTAGCGTCCCCTCCTGCTCAATGTGGGCGCGGTGCTCGTCGATCGCCGCTGCCAGCTCGTCGACGCCCTCGCCGCGCGCCGCCTCGGTGCGCAGGATCGGCACTCGCCATCCTTCGGGATCGTGCGAGAGGGCGAGGACGCCGCGCACCTCGCGCACCATCGTGTCGGTCATCGGGTGATCGGCCTTGTTGACGACGATCACGTCGGGGATCTCCATCACCCCGGCCTTCAGCGCCTGGATCGAGTCGCCGGAGCCGGGCATCAGCGCCAGCACGATCGTGTCGGCGTGGTCGACGATGTCGATCTCGGCCTGGCCGACGCCGACGGTCTCAATCAGGACGTCGTCCTTGCCGGCGGCGTCCATCGCCAGCGCCACCTGGAGGGCCGCCTCGGAGAGGCCGCCGAGCGCGCCCCGCGAGGCCATCGAGCGGATGAAGACGCCGGGGTCGAGGAAGTGGTCGGAGAGACGGATGCGGTCGCCAAGCAGCGCGCCGCGGGTGAAGGGACTGGAGGGGTCGATCGAGAGCACGGCGACCTGGCGCTCGGCCTTGCGCAGCTCGGCGGTCAGGGCGCCGATCAGGGTGCTCTTCCCCACCCCGGGCGGGCCGGTGAAGCCGACGATCCGCGCCTTGCCCGTGCGCGGGTAGACCTCGCGGACCAGCTCCCAGCCGGCAGGGTCGTCGGACTCGATCAGCGTGATCGCGCGCGCCAGCGCGCGCTTGTCGCCTGCGATGAGGCGTTCCGCGAGGGTGGCTTGTCCGGCAGCGCTGGCCACGGGGCGCTGAGTCTAGAGTCCCCGCCGCTGTGATCCGCATGACGAGTTTCCTCGCCCGTAACGGGATGCTGACGCCGAAATACGCGCGCCTGCTCGGCCGCTGGCTGCGTCGTCGCCTACTCACCCACGCCGGCTGGCGCTGGCGCACCGACGGGCCGGTCTTCTTCGGCCGCGGGCTGGAACTGCAGGTAGCCAGCGGCGCCAGGATCGAGTTCGGCCGTTTCGTCTGGGTCGGCGACGGGACGAAGATCCGCTGCCACGAGGGCGTCGTCGAGATCGGCGCCAAGACCGTGCTCGGCCAGGAGTGCACGATCTCCGCTTACAAGCGGGTGCGGATCGGCGAGCAGTGCGTGATCGCCGACCGGGCGATGTTCATCGACTTCGACCACGGCGTGGTCGAAGTCGAGCGGCCGATCCGCGTCCAGGGCATCTACACCCGCGACGTCGAGGTCGGCTCCAACGTCTGGATCGGCTACGGCGCCTGCATCCTGCGCGGCGTCAGCGTCGGCGACAACTCGATCATCGGCACCAACTCGGTGGTGACCAAGGACGTTCCCGCCAACGCCGTCGTCGCCGGCATCCCGGCTCGGATCATCCGCATGCGCGACGCCCCTGAGCAGCTGCGCTGGGCCGATCCGGTCGAGCCCGATCCACAGGCGTGGACGACGATGCAGCCGCCGTCGCAGTAGATCGTCGCACCCTCTGCGAGAGTTTCTGTCTGACATGCAATATATTCCCGCGTCTGTCGTTGCGCGATCGTTCTCCCGCGGCCTTGCTTCCGCGCCGGCGATGTGGACAAATGCGTTCGCCTGCGAGAACAATGCCGCCCGTGGACATCGCTGCCCGCTTCGGGGAGAACCTCGCTCGCTGCCGCCTGCGCGCCGAACTCTCCCAGGAGGAGGTCAGCGTCCGCGCCTCGCTCCACCGCACCGAGGTGAGCCAACTGGAGCGCGGCCTGCGCGTCGCCCGAATCGACACGCTGGTCAAGCTCGCGGGCTCGCTCGGCGTCCCTCCCACCGACCTGCTCGAGGGGATCGAGTGGACTCCGGGCAGCACCACGGCCGGCCAGTTCCAAGTCGCGACGGCGGCGGAGAGCGCCGAAGCCTCCTAGCTCAGGCTGGGCCCAGCTTGGCGCCAACCAGATCGGCGTAGACGGCGGCGGTCTGCTCGGCGACGTCGCCCCAGTCGAAGCGGCGTAGGTGCTCGTAGGCTTCGGCGACGAGGCTGCGCCCGAGCTCGTCGTCAGAGAGGACGCGGATCGCGACCTCCGCCAGCGCTTCAGGGTCGTGCGAGCGGAAGCGCAGGCCGGCCTCCTCGTGGGGGACCACCTCGCGCAGGCCGCCGGTGTCGGCGACGATGCAGGGACAGCCCGAGGCCATCGCCTCCAGCGCCACCAGGCCGAAGGGCTCATAGATCGAGGGCACCACGGTGAGGTCGGCGATCCGGTAGAGCGAGTGCAGGACGTCATCGCCGATCCAACCGAGGAAGGTGCCGTGGTCCATCAGCCCCAACTCCTCGGCCTGCTTGTGCAGCTCCGCCTCGTGGGTACCGGAGCCGGCGATCAGGAAGCGCGTCCCGGGGACCTCCTCGATCAGGCGCGGCATCGCCTCGAGGGCGAGCTGGAAGCCCTTCTCGTAGACGAGGCGGCCGATCAGCAGCACCAGCCTCTCCTCCGGCGCGGCGAACTCGGAGCGCAGCCGCGCCAACTCGACCGGGTCCTGCGGCTGCAGGTCGTCGGGGTCGATGCCGTTGGGGATCACACTGATCCGCTCCTCCTCGACGCCGAAGATGTCGACGATCTGCTCGCGCATGTAGTGCGAGCAGGCGATCACGCGCTCGGAGCGGTTCGTTATCCAGCGCTCGACCCCGTGGATGTAGGTCTGCGGGTGCTTGTCGACCCAGCCCTGGTGCCGGCCGTGCTCGGTAGCGTGGATCGTGGTCACCAGCGGCGAGGAGAAGCGCTTGGCGAGGTGGTCGCAGGCGTTGGCCACCAGCCAGTCGTGGCCATGGACGAGGTCGAAGCTGTAGCGGTCGCCGAGTTCGACCCCGGCGGCGAGCATGTCGGAGTTCATCCGCTCGACCCAGGCGACGAACTCGCCGAGGTCAGTCGGGCGCTTGGGCTCGCGGATGCGGTGGATGACGACGCCGTTGCGGCGCTCCTCGGCGGGCGACTCTTCGCCACCGCGGGTGAGGACGTGGACCTCGACGTCGCGCTCGACCAGGGCCTCGGAGAGCTTGCGCACGTGGCGAGCCAGGCCACCCTCGATCAATGGCGGGTACTCCCAGGAGAGGATCAGCACGCGGGTCATGGAGGCGAGTCGCTAGGGCTCCAGCAGCGGAGCGAGGCTTAGGTCCGGGGCGAGGGAGCGCATGCGCGGGTCCGTGGTGGTCGAGGAGTCTATGGCCTGCAGGGCGGATCCCGCATGCCAGGTCGCTCGCTGGAAGGCGTAATCGCCTGCCTGGCCGCGCTTGTCGAGGAAGGCCCAGTCGCTCGACTGGGTGGCGAGCAGCTCCCGCGCCGCGCGCAGCGCCGCCGGTCCCCGCAGGCCGGCCGCGAGCGCCCGCAGCAGGCGCAGCTCGAGCCTGCGCGCCCCCCAGGCCAGGTCGGCGACGGCGGGCGAGTCCCAGGTGCTGAGATCCTTGTCCTCGCCCCAGCTGCCGGGGGCAAGCGGTCGCTCGACCGGCTCGTGCTCGGCCAGCGCCTGCGGCACGGTGAGCAGGCGCACGCCGGCGGCCGCGGCGCCGGCCAGGACCTCGCGCAGCCAGATCGCCCCCTCAGACCACCAGTGGCCGAGCAGCTCGGTGTCGATCGCGAAGACGAGCAGGGCGCGCCGGCCGCTCGCGACCTGCGCCTCACGCATCCGAGCTGCGGCAGCGGCGAGGAACTCGCCCGCCTGGCGCCGCGCCGCCCGCTCCGCCGCGGCTGGGTCGTAGGCGCCGCCGCCGACCTTCCAGATCCGCACCCCGCGCAGCGACTTGCCCGCGAACTGGGCGTGGGCGGGGTCGGACGGGTAGCCATCGAGCGACCAAAGCCATTGGATCGCCTCCCAGTCGATCGGCAGCGCCACCGGCCCGGCCTCGGTCGTGACCGGCCGCAGCGCCTGCGGCGAGTTGTCGTGGGCGCTCTGATCGACGCAGAACCAGCCCACCCCCTGCTCCGCCAGCGCCCACTCGAGGCCGGGCGCGTAAGCGCACTCGGGCAGCCAGAAGCCACCGTCCCAGCCGAAGCGCCGCCGGTGCGAGCGAATCCCGGCGTCGAGCTGCAGGCGCAGGCCCTCGCGTGTCGCCAGCAGCGGCAGCACGGCGTGCGTCGCGGCCGAGCTCGCCAGGGCGATCCGCCCAGCCCCCTCCGCCTCCCGGAAGAGCCGCAGAGGGTCGCCGCCGGCGCCGTCGAGCAGCTCCAGCGCCCGCCGGTACCGCGCCAGCTCCGCTTCGCAGGCGGAGCGGCACTCCGCCGGCACCTCGCCGGCATCGGCCTCGACCGCCCCGATCCGCCACTCGAGCAGGAAGTCGCGCAGCCGCTGCCGCAGACCGGCGTCCTCGAGCTGGTCGGCTAGCACCGGGGTGATCGTCATCGTCAGCCGCTCGGCTACCTCCAGCACCGGCAGGTAGGAGCGGATCACCGCGTCGAACAGCCACTCCTCGCCGAACGGGTACGTGCCGAAGCCCTCGACGTAGGGCATGTGGCTGTGCAGGACGATCGCCAGGTCGCCGGCGGTCTCCTCAGGCATGGCAGACGGCGAGGAAGTCCAGGGCCCGGTCGAGGTCACCGGCCCTGAGGGCGAAGTCGGAAGCCGAGATCGCCGGGGTGAAGCGGTCGTAGAACGGTTTGGTGAGGCGCAGCGTCTTGTGGACCCGGTCCCAGCCGAGCTTGATCGCCAGCTCGTGCGCGCGCAGCTTGCGGGCGTGGAAGAGGCCGAGCAGCTCGACCCGGGGGAAGTGGGCCTCGCAGAGCTCGCGGAACTCGGCGGCGCGGTACTCGCGCACGTGCCAGGGGTTGTCGGACTTCTCGGCGCCGGGCGGGGCCAGGGTGAGCAGGTTGGGGGTGGAGACGAAGGCGCGGCCCCCCGGCGCCAGCATCGAGCGGAAGTGATCGAGGATCGCGCCGGCGTCCTGCACGTGCTCGATCGTCTGCAGGAAGACGACGGCGTCACAGGGCTCGGCGAACGACTCGACCAGGTCGCGCTCGAAGCGCAGGTTGGGCCGCACGTAGCGCAGCCGCGCGTGCTCATGGGCCTCCGGATTGGCGTCAACACCGACCGCGCTCGCCGCCGTCCCCGCCAGGACGTTGGAGCCGTAGCCCTCGCCGCAGGCCATGTCGACCACCCGCAGTCCGCCGACCCGGGCCGCGATCCACTCGTAGACGACCACGTGGCGGCGGTACCAGTAGTTCTCCTCGGGCACGTCAGGCAGGGTCCGCTCGCCGGTCAGCGGCAGCGGCGGCACCCCCGGGGGCTGGTCGCTCTGGACGTACTCGCGATTCACGAACCGGGACCGTATTGTTCCCAGCCGCATGCCCGCCTCCCCGACGGCGACGCCGGAGCACATCAAGGACGTCAACACCCGCTACCACGACGCGGCTGCCGACGAGTACGACGCCAAGTGGGGCATCGATTTCGGCGCCACCGGCCAGGAGCAGGTACGGCTGAAGCTGGCCAAGGCGCTCGGCGGGCTGAACGGCGAGACCTTCGGCGACGGCCTCGAGATCGGCTCCGGAACCGGCTACTTCTCGCTCAACCTGATGCAGCTCGGCGTGGTCGAGCGGCTGACCGCGACCGACATCTCGCCTGGGATGCTCGACCGCCTGGCGAGAACCGCGGACGGCCTGGGCCTGGAGGTCGAGACGGTCGAGACCGAGGCCGAGACCCTCCCCTTCGACGACGAGAGCTTCGACATCGTCTTCGGCCACGCCGTCCTCCATCACATCCCCGACGTCGAGCGGGCCTTCGCCGAGTTCCGCCGCGTGCTGCGTCCGGGCGGCGCGATCGCCTTCGCCGGCGAGCCCTCGCGCTACGGGGACATGCTGGCGGCGCTGCCGAAGCGCGCCGGCCTGATCGCCGCCCCCGCCTGGCGCGGGCTGGTCAAAGCGCAGCAGCGCGGCGTACCGGAGTCCGAGCAGTCGCACGACCACTCGCTGGAGGGCGAGGTCGACGTCCACGCCTTCGCCCCCGCTGACCTGCGCCAACTGGTGCGCGACGCCGGCTTCGAGCAGCGCCGGGTCGGCGGCGAGGAGCTGCTCGCCAACGCCTGGGGCTGGGGCCTGCGCACCGTCGAGTCGACCGCCGAGCCGGAGTCGGTCTCCTGGCGCTGGCGCAACTTCGCCTTCCGCAGCTACATCGCGCTGCAGAAGGTCGACACCCGCGTGCTCGAGCCCAACCTCCCGGCCGAGCTCTTCTACAACCTGCTGCTCTCCGGCCGCAAGCCGGCCTAGTCCGCGCGGCGGACGCGGAAGAGCTTGCTGCGCGAGTCGAAGCCCTTGAGGCGGCGCTCGCCGGCGAAGGAGTAAGCGAAGGACTCGCCTGCCGCCTCCATCGCGGCGGAATCGACCAGCACGCTGCCGGGCTTGGCGACTCCGGTGATGCGGCTGGCCAAGTTGACCGGCCTGCCGTAGTAGTCGCCCGCCTGGGCGAGCGCCGAGCCGAAGGCGATCCCGGCCCGCATGCGAGGAAACTCGTCGCTCGCCTGCTCGGTCGCCTCGACCAGCCGCAGCGCCGCCTCGACCAGTGGCTCGGCCTCAGTCGAGACCAACATCGCGGCGTCGCCGATCGTCTTCACGAGGCGCACCGGCGGCTCGGCGACCTCGGTCGCCATCTCCTCGAGCCGGCCCGCGACCAGGCCGAGCTCTTCGGTGGCAAGCTCCTCGCCGAGCTTGGTGAACTCGACCAGGTCGGCGAAGCAGACCGCCACCTCGAGCGTGCCGTCGACCTCCCCCGAGGCCAGGTCGGCGGCGCCGATCACGTCGCGCCGCACCTGCTCGAGCATGTGGACCTGGAGCGCGTAGGTGAGGGTGGGCCCGATCAGCGGCAGCATGTGCTCGGCGGCTGCGGCGAAGCGCAGGGCGAGGTCGCGCTCGGTGTCGCCGGGCTGCATCACGGAGCGGATCACCAGCTCCCGGTTGGCTTCGGCGATCCGCGCCGTCCCCATCCCGATCGTGCGCGCCACCTGCAGCATCCCCTCCTCGGGCAGGCCGGCATCGCGGAAGGCCTTGATTCGCCGCGCCGCCTCGACGTCGGCCTCGGTCCCACGACGCTCGTCCGGGTCGGGGGCGGGAATGCCGAGGGCGGCGGTGAAGCGCTGGACCAGCTCCATCTCGACGTCCGCCTCCTCAGCCACCTCACGCAGGGTGTAGCGCCTGCCAGGGCCGGCGAGGGCGCGCTCGACCGGGAGCAGCGTGATCCGCCCAGCGGCGACCGCCTCGCGCAGCTCCTCGAGCGGGACGCCATCGGCGGCGAGGCTCTCGAGGAGCTCCCGCCTGGCCTCGCGGGCGTCGCCCTCGACGCCGTCGAGCAGCCCCTCCGCCTCGAAGTCGATCGTCATGCGAACGCCACGCTACCGCCCCGGCGCGGGTCGCCGCCGCCGCCGAGAGCGTTGCCGGCACGGTCGCGGGCAACCGCCTGCACGCCGCCGAAGAAGAGGTTGATCTCGGGACGGCGCAGTACCGGCAGGCCACTCGCCTCGAGCCGGGCCAGTGCCTCCTCGTCGATCCCCGGCTCCGCCTGCACGACCCCGGCCTCGAAGTGCAGGCGCGGCGCCCGCACCGCCTGGTCAGCGCTCATCCCCTCCTCGACCGCGCGCACGATCGTCTGCAGGATCGCCGAGCGGATGCGGTTGGAACCGGCGCTGCCGAGCCCAAGCTCGATCTCGCCGTCGCGCAGGACCACGGTCGGCGCCATCATCGAGGGCACCCTGCGACCGGGGGCAATCGCGTGGAAGCCGAGCGGGTTGAGGTCCTCCTCGCCCAGCATGTTGTTGAGGATCACGCCGGTGCCCGGGACGAGCACCCCGGAGCCGGAGCCGTTGGAGCAGGTGACGCTGGCGCACATCCCGTTCCCGTCGAGGACGGAGATGTGGGTGGTGGAGCCGAGCAGGTCGCCGGCCGCCAGGTCGAGGCCGGCCGGGTCGAGGAAGCTCGCCTCGAGCGTCTCCCCGTAGAGCGCCTCGGCGAACTCCTCACCGCGGGCGTCGTTGGCCGCGCCCATCGCCGCGACCAGCTGCTCGGGGCCGCTGCGCTCCCCGATCCGCTCGAGCAGGCCGAGGCAGTAGGCGATCAGGATCCCGCCCGAGGAAGGCGGCGGGTTGGTGAGCACCTCGGCGCCGCGGAACGGGACCCGGATCGGCCTGCGCTCGATCGCCTCGTAGGCGGCGAGATCGGCGCGGCCGAGCGTGCCGCCCCGCTCGGCGACGTGCTCGCTGAGCGCGGCGGCGATCTCGCCGCGGTAGAACGGCTCCGCCCCCTCGGCAGCGAAACGTTCCAGCGCCTCAGCCAGCTCCGGAAAGCGGAAGAGGTCGCCGTCGCCGAGCCGGCGGCCGCCCGGCGCGTAGAGCGCGCGGGCCTCTTCCTGGCGCTCCTGGATCGGCGCCAGGATCTCGAAGATGTAGGCCTGCTCGCGGTTCACCGGCGCCCCCTCGCGGGCGAGGCGGATGGCGGCGGCGGCGAGCTCGGAGAGCGGCGCCGAGCCGAAGCGGCGCAGCGCCAGCTCCAGCCCCGCCGGGGTGCCCGGCACCCCGCAGGAGGCGGGGCCGACGTAGAACGTCTGCACTGTCTCGGCGTCGAAGTGGACCGGGACCGCGAGCAGCTCGGCGCCGCGCTCGATCCGGTCCAGCCCCGGGGCGGAGACGAAGAAGTCGATCAGGGTCGTCGCGAGCCCGTCGGTGGAGGCAGCGTCGTGGACCATCATGAAGCCGCCGGCGCCGAGCCCGGTCAGCGGGCTCTCAGCGGCGAACGAAGCGAGGACCGCGGCGACCGCGGCGTCGACGGCGTTGCCTCCCTCGCGCAGGACGGCGGCGCCCGCCTCGGCGGTGGTCGGGTGACCGGCGGCGACTACCCCGGGCATGGGGGCGTGCCGGCTAGCCCGGAAGGAACTCGGGAACGTCGAGCGCGTCGATCTCGCCCGGCTTCTCCGTCCGCGGCGGCCGGCCCCGGCCGGTGTCCTTCGTGCGGCGGATCATCGGCTCGGCCGAGCGGCGCGGCGCGGCGCCCCGCGCGTCGAAGCGGGTCGCGACGACGGTGACCCAGATCTGATCGCCGAGCTCCTCGTCGACGTTGGCGCCGAAGATGATGTTGGCGTCGTCGTGGGCGGCCTCGCCGACGACCTTGGCGGCCTCGCTGACCTCGACCAGCGAGAGGTCGGGACCGCCGGTGATCGAGAGCAGGATCGAACGCGCCCCCTGCATCGAGGTCTCCAGCAGCGGCGAGGAGATCGCTTTCTCGGCGGCCAGCTCAGCGCGGTTCTCGCCGTGGGCCATTCCGATCCCGAGCAGGGCGCGGCCGGCCTCGGACATGATCGTGCGCACGTCGGCGAAGTCGAGGTTGATCAGCGCCGGCAGGGTGACGAGGTCGGAGACCCCCTGCACGCCCTGGCGCAGCACGTCGTCGGCAACCTGGAAGGCCTCGACCATCGAGGTCTGCTGGTCGAGCACCTCGAGCAGGCGGTCGTTGGGGACGACGATCAGCGTGTCGACCTCGGCGGCGAGTTCCTCGATCCCCTTCACGGCCTGGTTGCCGCGGCGGCTGCCCTCGAAGCTGAACGGCTTGGTGACGATGCCGACGGTGAGCGCGCCGACCTCGCGTGCGAGGCGGGCGATCACCGGAGCGGCGCCGCTGCCGGTGCCGCCGCCGGCGCCGGCGGCGACGAAGACCATGTCGGAGCCCTTGAGCAGGCGCTTGATCTTGTCCTGCTCCTCAAAGGCGGAGCGGTGGCCGACAGCCGGGTCGGCGCCGGCGCCGAGGCCGCGCGTCTGCTCGTCGCCGATGTGGACGGTGACGTCGGCGACGCAGAGCTGCAGCGACTGAAGATCGGTGTTGACGGCCATGAACTCGACCCCGGGAATGCGCGCCTCGACCATGCGGTTGACGGCGTTGACACCGGCGCCGCCGACGCCGACGACGCGGATCACCGGCTGGTGCGGCTCGCCGCTTCCCGGCGGCTCGTACTCGGGCTCCTCCCGCCCATACCGGGGCGTTTCCACGATCGGCTCCAGTTCACGTCGCTGCTGCGGGTCCTCGGAGAAGACTCTTTTCAGCCGCTCGGGCGGCGTCTCGTCCTGGGACTCCTCGACCCGGGGCTCCTCCGCCTCGGGAGGGTCGGCAGGTGCGTCCTCGGACGTGGAGCGGAAGAGGTCGGAGAGGGGACCCTCTCTCATGCTCGCTCGCTTGCTACGCCGACTCATTTGCCAGAACCTCCTTGGCCAGCTCCCGGTAGTAGTTCGCGGCGCTGCTGCCGGAATCGTACTTGAGCACGCTGGCTCCCTTCACCGGCGCCTCGGCGAACTTGATCGCCTTGCGGATGCGGGATTTGAAGACGAGGTCGCCGAAGTTCTCCTCGAGGATCTCAACCGCCTCCTTGGCGTGGACGGTGCGCGAGTCGAGCATCGTCGGCAGGATGCCCTCGATCTTGACGTCGGGGTTGAGGTTCTCCTGGATCATCTTCAGCGTGTTCTGGAGCTGGACCAGACCGCGCATCGAGAGGTACTCGCACTGGACCGGGACGATCACCTTGTTCGCCGCGGTCAGCGCGTTGATCGTCAGTAGACCGAGGCTGGGCGGCGTATCGATGCAGACGAAGTCGTAGTCGCCGGAGACCTCTTTCAGCGACTTCTCGAGTGAGCGCTCGCGGCCGATCTTGGTGCTCATCGCGATCTCGGCGCCGGCCAGGTCGATCGAGGAGACCGCGATGTCGATCTCGCGGCGCTGGATGATCTCCGAGATCGGCATGTCGTTGACCAGCACGTCATAGAGGCTTTTCTCGACCTTGTCGGGGTCGATCCCCTGGCTCATCGTCAGGTTCCCCTGCGGATCCATGTCGATGCAAAGCACCCGGTGCCCGGTCTCGGCAAACGCAACGGCAAGGTTCAAGGTGGTGGTCGTCTTGGCCACCCCACCCTTCTGATTCGCAAACGCAATCACCTCAGCGTGCTTCACGGGAGCTTCAACGGCCGGCTCCTCGACGACGACTTCATGCCGACTAGGCGCAATCAGATCGCGGGGCATAAGCCTTCCATCGTCCTCATCCGGCTCCTCAGCTTCAGCTGCCACAACGGTCCGACCCTCATCGCTATTCCACGCCTCGACCGATCCCTCGTCGTCTCCCACATCCGCTTCTCCAGCGGGTGGCGTCGTAGGGGGAACCGCCCCCGAGGAAGCTTCAGCTACCGCAGGGGGCGGTGGGTCCCCTGCGGCGACAGGACCCGCTGGCTGTGGCTCGTCGTCGAAGTCGTCGACCGGAGCGTCATGAGCGTCATACTCGTCGTCGTACCGCTCAGGCACGATTTCCTCCATGCGCTCGAGCTCCTCGACGATCGGGTGCGGCTCTTCGGCGACAGGTGCTTGCTTGGACTTGCGGCTGAGAAATCCCATTGCGCGGGTATTCGCATGGCTGTTGGCTTTTCCTCCCCACAAGCAAAATTGCTAGGAATCGCCCCGATCCCAGATCTCTTGGACAAGCGGCTGGTCTTCGTTACTGGCAAGGGGGGCGTGGGCAAGACCACCGTCGCGGTCGCGATGGGGCTGCGCGCCGCGGCCGAAGGCAAGCGCACGATCGTCTGCGAGGTCGCGGCGCAGGAGAACGCCTCGCGGATCTTCGACCACACCCAGGTCGGCTTCCACGAGGTCGAGATGGAGGAGAACCTCTGGTCGATCTCGATCGACCCCGATGAGTCGATGCGCGAGTACGTGCTGCTCCAGCTCAAGGTGCGGGCGATGCGCGACATGTTGTTCCGCAGCCGCATCTTCAACTACCTCGCCGCCGCTACCCCCGGCCTCAAGGAGCTGGTCACGATCGGCAAGATCTGGGAGCTGGCGCAGCTCGACCGCAAGGTGAAGAAGGG
>Ga0190272_10000607_pt1 | contig 18387 bp, 14 predicted proteins | sample Popmic504T_FD_133746 | JGI IMG/M metagenome (GOLD analysis project Ga0190272, IMG submission 133746) | Populus adjacent soil microbial communities from riparian zone of Shoshone River, Wyoming, USA - 504 T | ecosystem: Environmental > Terrestrial > Soil > Riparian zone | place: USA: Wyoming... | reverse complement strand
GCCATGCGTAAACTGCTTCATATCGCCTTCGGTGTTATCAAACATCGCAGTCCATTCGACCCGAACCTGGCATTTAACGTTTGACTTTCAAGACACTATCTCCTTCGTAAGGAGGGGAGCTTTTTGCGATCCAGTCAAAAGGGCTGTCCCATTTTAATGGAACAGCCCTTTGTATTTGATCTATTACCGGTCTATTTTCCCGGAATCCTTATCTCGCGTCCTGCTCCTAATACGGAATTGACGAGAAGGCCGTTGAACTTGGCTACCTCGGTCGCATTCGCGCCATAGCGGGCGGCCAACTTGGAAACGGTGTCTCCGGACTGTGCCTTTACCACTTTAACGCCGCTTGTTTGGGCCGGCGCCGTCACAGGCGTGGTAGGCCGCGAGTACGATGTAGCGGTCACGTTGTTGCCTTTTACCGGGACGAAAACCTTTCCTCTCGGTATCGCCATACCCGGATTAGCGGCCATCAACTCTGCGACGCTAACACCGGTGCGAATGGAGATATTCTGCCATGTTTCACCCGCCGCGGAATTCGCCAGATTGGAATTATTGATCTTCGAAGCCGGGGCGCGTTTGAACAGCGCGACGACGTCGTTGGCCTTACCCGCGGGAACACGTACGATATACGGTTCGGGCGGCGTCATATTCGAGCGAAGCTCAGGATTCAGATACCGCAGGTACTGGACGCTTGTGTCCGAGGCCTGCGCGAGCATGCTCAGATTCGACGAAGCCGGTACACGGATCTGGTCGTAGGTTAGCGGAGGCGCCGGGCGAACGTGGCCGAAACCGTACTGGTTCGGGCTGTTCGCGATCAGGATGGTCGCCAGGATATTCGGTACGTAATTCCTTGTTTCCTGCGGCAGGTACGGATACGCTACCCAGAAATTGGATACGCCGGCGCGGCGAATGGCCCGGTCGACGTTTCCTTCGCCGGAGTTATAAGCCGCCATCGCGAGCTCCCAGTTGCCGGCGTAGCGGTTCGCAAGAAACTTCAAATACCTTGCCGATGCGCGCGTTGCTCCCTCGAAGCCGTTTCTTTCGTCGACGTGCGCCGTGCGGCGCAGGCCGAATCTCGAACCGGTCCCGGGAATGAACTGCCAAAGCCCCGATGCTGCCGCCCATGACATAGCGGTCGGTTTCCAGGCGCTTTCCACCTGTCCGAGCCATGCTACATTTTCCGGTACGCCTTCTTCTCTAAAGATACGGCGCGCCATGCGCATGAACATGCCGGAGCGATACAACCCGGTCTCCATCGTGTTACGGCCGCGGCCGCGGTAGTAATTGATGTACTGCTGGATCATCGGGTGAACCTGGAAGCTGAACCCGAGCGATCTATTTGCTACCGCTGTCTGTATGTATTGATACTGCTGCTGAGCTACGGGATTGTTATCGACCTGCTGCTCATCGGTTGTCAGTTCGAGTTTGGACAGCTCGTCAAGCGGCGAGGGTTCGAATTTTTGATCGCCAAAGCCGCTCGTGGGCTCATCCGAAGGAATATTGCTGCCGCCGATTACCGCGGCCAAAGTTGCCTTGTCGGCGGAAGGTTTGACGAGCGAAGGCCTTGCAAGCTTCGCGATGTCATCCGCCAATACATTATCGATATTCCAGCCGCAGGTTGCCGCGAGACCGCGGACCTGGGGAACCTGTACCTCCGAGGGAAACTCGATGCGGTAGACGGTTTCGATCAGCTGGTTGTAGCAGCCTTGCAGCTTGGGATCTTTCTGGATATTCAGGGTCGAATACAAAAATACTTCGACCGATTTATTGAATTTCTCGCCGGCGTCCGACCTTCGGTTGTCTTTGAATGCGAGCAGGCCTTCCTTAAAAAGGCGGCCGGAATCGTTCAAGACGAGGTTTATCGAGTCCTGGACCTTTGTTATCTCCGGTGTCCTCGTCTGGTTGCTCGAGGTCGAACTGGTGATCTGTCCCATCGCGAGGGAATTCGAGATTAATATTATAAATGCAGTAAAACTTAAAACCTTAAGGATGGTTGTTTTCATTAAGTTCGTCTATACTCCTTGGTAATTTCGTCGGGGTTAGGGCGAATTCGTAAAACGACCTAAATCGTCAGTATCAGAATTTCTAACGCTTGTGTAATTAAAAAGTTCCTATTATGTGATTTCTAAATTCTAACCGATAAGTCAGACCTATCAAAACTATCATATCAGAAAAATGGTGTAAATTCGATGTTTACCCAGCTTTTTTAGCACTTGCCGCCTTCGATTTCTTCTCCGGCTTAGCATCGAGAAGCGCTTCGGCAAAAACCTGCCTGACATTCTCAACGAATATAAATGTCAAATCGTCCAGAACTTCCTGAGGTAAATCCTCGAGGTCCCGCTCATTCGGGGCCGGAACGATCACCCTTTTTATACGCGCGCGCCTCGCTGCCAGAACCTTTTCTTTGAGGCCGCCGATGGGCAGCACGTTGCCTCTTAATGTTATCTCGCCGGTCATCGCGGTGTCTTTTCTCACCGGGCGCTGCGAAAGCACCGAAACCAGCGCCGTCGCCATCGTAATCCCGGCGCTCGGGCCGTCTTTCGGAATTGCCCCCTCGGGCAGGTGGACGTGGATATCGTAATTTTCGAAGTCCTCCTCGTTGATCTGGAGCTCCTTCGCGCGCGCCTTGGCATACGAAAACGCCGCCTGCGCCGATTCCTGCATTACTTCACCCAGTTGGCCGGTCAGCTGAAGTTTGCCCTTCCCCTTGGTTTTCAGGGCTTCGATAAACAAAATATCTCCACCGACGGCGGTCCACGCGAGGCCCGTCGCGATGCCGATCTGGTCCTTTTTGAGCGCGCCTTCGGTAAAAACCTTCGGGTTTCTTAAAAAGGTCTTGACGGTTTCGGCGGTAACCTGCACGGGGCCGAATTTTTCCTCAAGCTCGGCCTTTTGCCTCGCGACCTTACGGCTAACCTTCCCGATCTCGCGCTCCAGCTGGCGAAGGCCCGCTTCCTGCGTATACTCCGAGATGATCTTGGCCAGCGCCTTCTTATCGAACCTAACATCGCCTTTCACGAGCCCGTTTTCCTCGACCTGCTTAGGGATAAGGTGACGGCGCGCAATCTCTAGCTTTTCCTCCTCCGTGTAGCCGGAAAGCGAAATAACTTCCATACGGTCGCGCAGCGCGGGCTGGATGGTATCGAGCACGTTGGCCGTCGTCATAAACATCACATTCGAGAGGTCGAAGGTCACGCCGAGGTAGTTGTCTCGAAAAGCGAAATTCTGTTCAGGATCGAGCACTTCGAGCAGCGCGGAGCTCGGGTCGCCGCGAAAATCCGCCCCGACCTTGTCGATCTCATCGAGCATGATAAGCGGGTTATTGGTGCCCGCCTGCTGGATGGCCTGAAGGATCCTGCCGGGCATTGCGCCGACATAAGTGCGGCGATGGCCGCGGATCTCGGCCTCGTCATGCAGGCCGCCCAAAGAAAGGCGCATAAATTTACGGTTCAAAGCGCGCGCGACCGAGCGGCCGAGGCTGGTTTTACCGACTCCCGGAGGGCCTACGAGACACAGGATCGAGCCTTTCGGCTTCTCTCTCAACTTGCGGACCGCCAGCGCTTCGACAATGCGTTCTTTTACCCGCTCCAGCCCGAAATGGTCTTCATCGAGGATCTTCTCGGCCTTTTTCAGATTGAGATTGTCTTTCGACGCGGTCGACCACGGCAGGTCGGTAATAATATCGAGCCAGTTTCTCAAGGTAGCCGTTTCAGCCGTATCCGGGTGCATACGCTCGAGCTTTTTAAGCTGTCGAAGCGCTTCTTCCTCGGCATTTTCGGGCATCTTCGATTTCAGGATCTTGTTTCGATACTGCTCGATCTCCTCGTATAGCTCATTACCCTCGCCGAGCTCGCCCTGAATAGCCTTCAGCTGCTGGCGCAGGAAATATTCACGCTGCGAGCGGTCGATATCCGCGCGGGCCTGGGTGTTGATCTCGGCCTGGACGGTCAGGACGTCGATCTCCTTGCTGAGCAGGTCGTTCACCCTCCGAAGCCTCTGGATGGGTTCCGAAACGTCCAGGATGCTCTGCCCGTCTTCGACCTTTAACTCAAGATTGGAGGCCGAGAGATCCGCGAGCCTTCCCGCGTCGTCGAGATTGGCAATGATCGCCAGCACCTCGGGCGAGATATTTTTGCCCAGACTCGCTGCCCGCTCCATCGAGCCGCGAACGTTGCGCACAAGGGCCTCCACCTCAAGTGAATTATCGGGCGCCAGGGGCTCGGAGATCGGCGTAACATTCGCTCTTACATAATCTGCCCCGGCCGTTACCGAATCGACGATCGCGCGCGAGAGCCCCTGGATCAGTATCCGTATGCGGCCGTCAGGCAGCTTGAGCATTCGCATGATCACCGCCACGGTCCCGACCGTGTAAAGGTCGTCCTGCGCGGGCTCTTCCTTCTCGACGTCTTTTTGCGAGACGAGCAGGATCATCCGGTTTTGGCTCAGGGCTTCTTCAACCGCCTTAATGGATTTGTCCCGCGATACAAACAGCGGAACGATCATAAACGGGTAGATAACGATATCGCGCAGGGGAAGCACCGGAAGCTCCGGCGGGATCTGCATCATCGGCTCGACCGCTTCGACTTCACCTATACTGACAATGGATTCTTCAAACTCAGCCATAAACCTTTATGTTAAGAAAATTTCGGGACAATGTAAAAGGGGTTTCGGAGTTGGGAGATTTAGACACTTTTCTTATTCGTGTCAATTCGTGTTGATTCGTGGTTCCGATTTTTCCCGATAAGCTATCGGGCGACTTATTATCAGTCACGTGGTCGATCAAGACTATTTCTTTCCCTTTATCTTGGTCTTTTTGCGGGCCGTCTTGTCTCGCGAGCGGACCAGGTCCTTGAGTTCGGTCATAAATTCGGATATGTCTTCGAACGCCAGGTAAACCGATGCAAAGCGGACGTAGGCCACGTTATCCAGCGCCTTGAGCCGTTTCATTATGATCTTTCCGATCTCACTGGTGGCGAGTTCACGGTCGGGGGTGTCCTGCACATTCCTCTCGATCTCATCGACGATCGTTTCGAGCTGGACGGATGAAATAGGCCTTTTTTCGCAGGCGCGGAGCAGGCCGGCCATGATCTTGTTGCGCTCGAACGTTTCGCGCTTGCCGTCTTTTTTTACGACCATGTACGGGATCTCGTCGATCCGCTCGTAGGAAGTAAAGCGCCGGGCGCAATCCAGGCATTCGCGGCGGCGGCGGATGGAATCCCCGTCCTTCGCCTCGCGCGAATCCACGACCTTATCTTCAAGATGTCCGCAAAAAGGGCAGCGCATAGGTTAATTCATTGAGTTCATTGAGTTCATTGAGTTCATTGAGTTCATTGAGTTCATTGAGTTCACTGACTTCATTGAGTTCATTAAGTTCAAGTGTTCAAAGCTCAAAGGTCTAAGATCAAAAGTCCAAGATCAAAGATCTAAGATCGAAATCAGGAATTCGTCTGCGTCTTCAGACCGGGCGATTCCGATTCGATCTCTTCCACCGCGTGCTCGGATGAGAGCAGGCTCTTAAATCTTGAAAAGCTTATGTCCCCGTGGAAAAAGTAGTATAAACCAAAAATTACCGCCGGGGCGAAATAAACAAGATGCATCGCGATCGAGACGGCCGCGGCGTCGTTCTGCGCGATACCGATAAAAATCAATCCGCCGGCCGTGGCTGCGTGAAATGCTCCCGCGGCGCCGCCGGGGGTGGGAACCACCGAGCCGATCGCCGCCCAACCCATTATGAATAGCGAATCGGTGAACGTCAGCGGCAGGTCGAAGGCGAGCAGCACGAACCAGGTCGGCAGCGCAATCGCCAGCCAGAGCAGGAAAGTCCAAAAGCTGACCGATACGATCTCGCGCCAGTTCTTAAGGATTCCGAGCGAGGCGGTAAGCTGCTTCATCAGGCTCAGGATGATAGCCCTTACGCGGCGCGGGACGAACTTACGGTCGGTGATTCGCGCCACCCAGTCGATCACGCGGGGCGAGATCCTCTGGTAAATTATCAGGGCGATAAACCCCAGGGCCGTGCATCCCAGCAGCACATTGCCGGCCAGTTTGACGTAGGCAAATTCGGTTTCACGCCCCGCCGGGACCTTGAACCATATCAGGTTTATCGCGAAAAAACAGATCAGCGACGCGAGATCGAATATCCTCTCGACGCCGAGGGTGACCAGCGCGGCGCTGGGCCTCACGCGCTTGTCACGCATCGGCAGCCACATCGGCCGGACGATCTCGCCGGCCCGCCCGATCAGGAAAATCGCGGCAAAACCGACGGTGGTGGTCGCAAAAAGCTCCTTGAGACTCGATTCGGTGATAGGCTCGAGCAGTACCTTCCAGCGGACCGCCCGCAGAAAATATCCGACGCAGATACCGAGTACCGCGAGCAAAAGATAGAGCGCATTTGCTCGTCTTAAGCTCTGGCTTACCTCCTGCCAATCGAGATTACGTCCGAAAAACCAGAAAATAAAGACCGTAAATAAGACCAGTAGTATGAATTTAAAATGTTTACGCAAGCCGCTTGATTCATATCCGGGACCAAATTCTCCGTCCCGCGATATACCTGTTAAATTTTGCATACCTCCACAGTTCGTGTGAATATGCAACAAAGACACAAGATACAGTATTTTGCCGAAAAATCTAAGCGCACGGCGTTGAAGAGGCGCTAATCAGATAGTTCGGTTATAATATTTATGGAGTCTATTATGGCTTTTGCACAAAAATTGCTTCTTTGTATCTTTGTGAAAACTCCGTGTCCTTTGTGTTGCAACTCCCGTTAAAAACCCGGCATTTCGCCTATCAGAGGCCAGTCGTAAGGAGGGGTGCTTTTGCTTACGCCAGTCAAATAGGCCCTTATTTTCATAAGAGCCTATCTAGCAAAGTGTAAAACTTTGCGGGTTTGCGCGGGAGCTGCCGTAATACGGGTTATAATACAAACCGCTAACGAATTGCAAGAAAATTTATCAATAATCCTTGACGCTCACTTCCCTTTTAATTCTTCAACCATCATAACCGCTCCTGCTACATCGCCTTTGTAAAACGATCTGTCCGCTGCGGTCGATCACAATCGTCGTCGGGTAATATTTCACGCCGAATTTTTCAGGCAGGTGCTCGTCCTTTGCGATCACCATGGGAAACGTATAACCTTCGTCCTTTATCACCTGGAAGGCCTGGCCGGGCGTATCTTCTTCGATCGGCACATCGACGGCGAAAATAGCAACCGAGGGGTCGTCTTTATATCTGTCGTAAGCAGCCTGGACCTGCGGAAATTTCTCGAAACACGTCCCGCACCTAGTAAACCAAAAATCAAGCAGGACTACCTTATTCTGAAAACTGCTATTGGTAATTAAATTTTGTCGTGCGTCATATGCTTCGAACTTCGTGGGTAGCGCGGGTTGGACTTTTCCGGTGAATGTACCGTAATTCAACCTGTGATACCAATATTCATAACCCTGAAAAAACATAAAGGCCGTTATCAAGCAGCCAAGCGAAGCCACCAAAATGTTAAAAGGGGGTTTTAGACGCCAATAAAGGAATCCGCAAATTATTCCCAATGTGTGAATAAGTGACCCCGGCAAACTAGTCAACGTTTCTTCAAAGGCCGTGACTCTCATCGGAAGTTCCGGAATCAACTGTCCGAGAATAATGGCGGCCAGTATTACCCAAACCGGCAAAAACGTTTTGTATTTTTTGATAAAGAGGACTGTCAGGAAGAAAAACAGGACAAAGCCAATTAGTGAAAATGCCGGCGAGCCAAGATAGATCCTGATCGGGGAAAGAATAAGGAACAGAATTAAAGAAGAAAGAAGAATTACGACAACTTTCTTTATCTTCATATATTCAATAACTACAGCTCCGATCTCTGATGAACCGAACGCAAATAATCACGTCCTGGAGTCCAGCGATCGGTTCCGCTGGACTCCTCAGGTTCTGAAACTCAATTTTAGGTATTTTGGGGTTTTATCAACGCGATGCTAATCACCCTGCCAACAGTGGCCGTTACAATAATACCCGCCAAAAGTACCGCATTGGCGGCGTTGTAATGGCAAGAATTGTGGAGAGACGGTTGGTAATTTTTCAGCCGTTCCTATCGGAACTTTGGATCTTTTGTCCGACGTGTACCTAGCGATAAATCGCGGGGCTATTATCGGCAATCCCCCGCGGGCCTAAGAAAAAGAGGCACGCTCTATAACGGTCGCGTTTCCGCCAACTTCCCCGACTTTCCAGACTGCCTCGACTTTCCAGACTTACCAGACTATTTTTATTGGAACTTTTCCTTTTTGCCCTTCGTAACAAATCATTGACAAGGCGGGTTTTGTGCTTGTTGCTTTTGGCTAAAGGCATTGCTTTTTTTGGAGATATCACGCGTTGGAAGCATTAAAAGCTGTAGCGGAAACTGGGAATGGTGCGGAACTGATCCGGCGCGCAAGGGCCGGGGATGGCGTTGCGTGGGAAGAGATCGTGACGAATTTTTCGCGGCGGATATTCAATCTCGCCTATCGATTTACATCGAGCGTTGAAGCGGCCGAAGATCTGACGCAGGAAGTTTTTATCCGCATCTATAAAACGCTGGACCAGTACGATGCCAAACAGGGCGATCTTTCCAACTGGCTGATGCGCCTCGCAAGAAATTTGATAATCGACGATTACCGCCACCGGCAGCGCAACCCGCAGAACACGATGGCCGATACTGTGGAAGACCACACGTATCACCTGCGCGCGGTGGGCACCTCGGCGCAAAAGGAAATGGAACGCCGCGAGCTTTGCGCCAACGTCCAGGAAGGAATCGACAAGCTGCCGGGCGATCTCAGGACCTGCGTGATCCTCAGAGATATCGAGGAGTTGAGTTACCAGGAGATCGTGGATGTTTTGAAAATACCGGAGGGTACGGTCAAATCGCGCATCAACCGGGGCCGGATCGAGCTGGCGAAGATCCTGCGGCGAATGAGGGTCGTGACGATATAACCGCCAGGCAAATATTAAGACGGATAACGTCCTTCGATAAGGAAAGTTATGGATGATGTGAAGTAGATCAAGGGGTTTTTGTAGTTATGAATGACAGAGATGAGAAAATATTGAACTGTTCGGCTTTTGAAGATCACTTGACCGATTACCTGGACAAGGCCCTGGACAGCGAGACCCATAAGGCATGTGCCGCGCACGCTCTGCGGTGCCCACTATGCCATGGTCTTTTGAACGAGATAAAAGACGCGCTAGATGTATGCCACGAAATGTCGACTCCCAAAATGCCGATGACCCGGCTCGAGGCGCGCATCCTCAATATGACAATGCCCCAGACGGCAATGTCCTGCGAAGAATTCGAAAATTATTTGACCGATTACCTGGATGGATTTCTCCCGGCAAAGGTGTTTCACCGCTGGGAGCGTCACGCCGTGCTTTGCGAAGGCTGCACCGACCTTCCGGGCGAAGTAGTGCGCTCGATAGCCGCTTGTTACACATACAAGCTGGACGAATTACCGTTACCGGCCGCCCTGCATGCGAAAATTTTACAATCGACGCTGGGCACCGTAGAGGCAAAAGCCGTACGCGCGACCAGGGTTTCGGAGCTTTTGGAATGGGTAAGATCCTTACGCTTCCCGATCCCCATCCCGCAGCTTGCGCCGGTGGCGATGATGTTGATCTTCGCTTTCTTTATCTTTAGCCAGACCGTTTCGGCCGATGGCTCGCTGACGGACGTGTACCAGAAGAGCTATCAGCTTGCGGAACAAACATACCAGCAGGGCGCCGAAGTCTGGGAAGGAAGCAAGTCGGAAAACGATGAGAAAAAGGACCCGGTTACCGGGACTACTCTTGTTAACCAGGAGGAGAAAAAGTAGTGAATTGCGCGTATCACAGCCAGAATGTGGCAGTTGTAAGCTGTAACGGGTGCGGAAGGCCGCTGTGCACTACCTGCGACCACCGGGTAAAGGGGTTCCCGTTCTGCCAGGACTGCATTGTTTTGGGTGTGGATTTCCTGCGCCAGCACAATCAGGCTTCAAACGTGCCGCTGGCCCGAAAAAAAACCTCCCCGGTCATCGCCGTACTTCTATCGCTGTTTTGCCCGGGACTGGGTGCCGCTTATAACGGGCAGATGCTCAAGGCCCTGGTATACTTCGCGATTTTTGTGGGACTGTTTCAAATGGGTATCCTTACAAAGATGCCTATGTTTATCCTCGGCTCGCTCGGGATGTGGGGCTTTGCAGCCTTCGACGCCGGACGAACCGCCCAGATGATCCGTAACGGGATCACCGCCGAGAACGCTGAGGACATACTGTCCCGGCGCACCTCAGGCAGCGCGAAGATCTGGGGTGTAGGGCTCGCGATACTCGGGGGTTCGCTCCTGATGGGTTCGCTATTTCACCTGGGTTTCCTGTTTCGCGGCATATTGCCGCTCGGGTTGATCGCGCTCGGCCTTTATATTTTGAGCAAGTATATTTTTAAGAATAGGGGAGCGAGTGATTGGTCGAGTTACGAAGCGCGGACTGACAGTCCTAATTTTGTGACCGCCCTTGCCGAACCCCGGTTCCAGCGCACGGATTACGATTCGCAAAGCGAGTTTGCCGACCGCACGCGCTCCGGGAGTTGGAGAAACCGATAACTGTTCGTGTAAAATAGTAAGTGCAATTGCTCTATAGCGATTTTGCGATAAGACCAGATGATCTGTAAGGAGTTTTGAATTATGTTAAGAGCTGCCGGCATCGGAGGAAGCATCCTCGTCCTTATCGCTTTGGCGATCGCGCTTCTCACCAAGTTAATAGCTTTTATAGGATTTATTACGTGGGCCGTAAAGATCCTGATCATAGTCCTCTTTATTGTGGTAATAGCCGCGGTCGGCTTTATGCTGCTGAAAAGCTGGCAGGCCAGGCGAAACCCGGTGGACTAGTATCCCCTGATTTAACAGATAGTTACCACAAGCTGCTTGCGTGACGGGCCGCCTCGCCTTGTCACAATAGGCGGCTTGTGGTACTTTTAAGTATTCCACAGGGTTAAAATCTGACATTTAGATTTGTAACAATTTCCCAATCTGTAAGTGTTTCTATTTTTATATAAACGCTTGTACTAGGTTTCGCGTTAGTCGCTCGCGGCTATTCTTGCGTGATTCCGCGTATCGAAACGATTGATTTTCGATGCGAAATCATTAAAAGGAGCTTTAAAGCATAATGCAAAATAACGACAAGTTTTATACTTTTCTTTTAACGCATTCATCAAAAACTAAAATATATATTCGCAGGATCGAAGTTTCAAAGAGCCTGCTTCATTCAGGGATTGTTGGTTCGATAGTATTTATCGGGATTGCTGCTTTAGCGGTCACCGGTGTTCTGACAAATGGCTTTTCGGTCGGATCGCAAACGGTCCTGGCAAAAAATGAATCCCCCGCAGCCCAGGCCCCGGCGGCTGCTTTGACAAATCCGGTCGCGGAATCGATAGACTATTCGCGTCCGGTGGGCGCCGATAATTATTCGTTCAATAGCGGCGGTCCGGTTTCTGAAACGGAATTAACACCTGAAGACGAAGCGCTCGAAAAGGAGCTTCGCGCCATTCAGGTAGTTAGCAACCCGGCCTTTCTCCCCTCGATGTGGGCACATCTCGGAAAGATCAATAACGAGTTCGGATTCCGGCGGAATCCTTTCGGCGGGCGCACCTATGAGTTCCATCCCGGTATGGATATCGACGGTGAGCGCGGCGACATTGTTGTTGCACCGGCAAACGGGACCATTCTGAAAGCAGGATGGACCGGCGGATACGGCAATCTGGTGGAGGTCGATCATGGCAATGGCCTGATCAGCCGCTACGGGCACCTTTCCAAGGTCGAGGTCGTCGTTGGTGACGCTATCCAGCGCGGTCAACTGCTTGGTTTTATCGGTTCGACCGGACGTTCGACCGGGCCGCATCTTCATTACGAGATACGCCTGAACGACAAGCCGATCAACCCGCGGCGCTTTTTACCGCCCGAACCTGTTCAGCTCAAAAAGCCGAACAGCTAATCGGAAACTAATAACATCAAAAATGGAGCGAGTCATACGGCTCGCTCTTTTTATGAAATTTTATACGTATTGCGCTAAAATCGTTCTTAACGCTGGAACTATTAACTTAATAAAGGAAATTTAGAATATGACATCGAAGAAAAACGCTTTTCTTTCCTTGCTCCTGATGGGAGCGGTCCTTATCTCGTCTTCTTCGTTCGCCCTGGCGGCGCCCGACGAGGGAATGTATACGCCGGAACAGATCAAGGATCTGCCGCTCAAGAAGCGCGGGCTGAAACTAAAGCCCGAGGAGATCTATAATCCGAACGGCGGCGGTTTGTCCGAAGCGATCGTTCGCCTGAGCGTCGGCTGCACGGCGGAATTCGTCTCGCCTGACGGCCTTGTGCTTACCAATCACCACTGCGGGTTCGACGCACTGGTTTCGGCTTCGACCCCGGAGAAAGATTACGTCGAAACCGGCTTCCGGACCGATTCGCGTGCCGGCGAGCTTCCGGGCAAGGGCTATTCGATCTTTGTTACGCAGCGCGTGCAGGACGTGACAGCACAGGTCCGTAAGGGTACTGAAAACCTTTCCGGCGAAGCGCTGGCCGCCGCTCTCAAGACCAATGCCGAAAATCTCAAAAAAGAGGAGATGGCCAAAGCCCCGAAGGGTTCCGATATCCGCATCCAGGGCCTCAACAGCGGTTATTATTACTACCTCTACCAGACGATGGAGATAAAGGACGTCCGCGTAGTTTACGCTCCGCCGAGAAGTATCGGCGTTTATGGCGGCGACCCCGACAACTTCGAATGGACACGTCACACGGGCGATTTCACATTCCTGCGCGCCTATGTTGCGCCGGACGGCTCGTCGGCCGAGTACTCGGCGAATAACGTTCCCTTCAAGCCGAAAAAATATCTGACGATGAATATCGACGGCCTTCGCGACAACGATTTCGTTTTCGTTATGGGCTACCCGGGCGGCACGACACGCTATCGCGAAAGCCAGAATATTCAGTGGGCCGAGAGCGCCAACTTCCCTTTCTTAGGCGCCTATCTCGAGGCCCGCAGCGCCGCGCTCCGCCTTATCGGCCAGACCGACGATGAGAAGCGCATCAAGTTCCAATCGGAAATAGCTAATTTCGACAATTACCGCAAGGTCTACTACGGCAGCGCGGAAAGGCTTCGTCATGCCGACGTTGTCAGCAAGCGCCAGTCGGAAGAAGCCGCGTTTGCTAAATGGGTCGCGGCCGACCCCACTCGCGTAGCTAAATACGGCGAAGTATTGGCCTCGCTAAAATCCCTTTCGGATGAAGCCAATGTCAACGGCAAGCGCGACGTAATCACCGGCAGGCTGCCGAGTGTTGCGACCACCCCGGTTTTCAAGCTGATCTATGACGCGATAGTAGCCGTTCAGACCGGCAAGAAGCCGGCGGGCGCGGATAAGGACAAAAAGACGGCCGAGATAGCCGCCGTGTTTAAGGCCCACGAACCGGTCTATGAACGCGAAATGATCAAGTTTTTCCTGAAGATGCTGGACGAGCTGCCAGCCGCGCAGAAGTTTGCGGGCGCTGAGAGCGTGTTTGGGACCTTCGAGGGTAAAGCACGGCGTTCGGCCGAAGAGGCGTTTGCCGTATCGATCGCCGAGGGTGATCTCGATACGCCTGAAAAGGTTGCGGCGCTGTACGATATGTCCGCGGCCGACCTCCAGGGCAAATACCCCAACATCTACAAGCTCAGCATCGCGCTGGCGGAAGAAAAAGGCGCTCTTGGCGGACGTACCGCTAAATTCGGCTCGTCCATCGACCGGCTGCGTCTTCTCTATCAGCAGGGTATGGCCGAGATGAAAGGCCTCAGGCCGTTCTACCCGGACGCCAACTCGACGCTTCGCTTTACCTACGGCAACGTTAAGGGATATGCCCCCCGTGAAGCCGTCAGCTACACGCCTTTTACCACGATGAAGGGAATGTGGGAAAAGGACACGGGTGTTAATCCTTTCGATATGCCGCAGAAGCTCAAAGATCTGCAGACGGCGAAGGATTTCGGCCGGTTCGGCCAAGGCGACAGCGTAGTCGTGAACTTCCTCTCGACCACCGACATCATCGGCGGCAACAGCGGAAGCCCGGTACTTAATGGTGACGGCGAACAGGTCGGGCTCGTTTTCGACGGCAACTACGAGGGTCTCGGGAACGACATGTTCTATGATCCGAACTACAACCGTACGATCTCGGTCGACATCCGCTTTGTGCTTTTTGTCGTGGAGAAATTCGGCGATGCTAAATGGGTCGTTGACGAGATGAATATCAAGGGCGGGCCGAAGGTCGCTCGCGCATCAGCGAAGTAAGAACAATAGCCGCAAAGAGTCGCAAAAGGCGCAAGAGGGAAAATTCCTTTTTGCGTCTTTTGTGCTTTTTTGCGGCTATATTAGTACGCTAATTTAACTGAACCCATACCGCGTAAAATTGCCTTTTGCCGGCGTGTTACGCGTTTTGGATTCTTCTTGGGATTAAAGACGTTCAGAGGGCTCGGGATCATCGCGGAGAGATAGGCGGCTTCCTGTGCCGTGAGTTGCGAGGCGTTCTTTCTGAAGTAGTTTCTCGAAGCGGCTTCGGCGCCGTAGACGCCGTCTCCCCATTCGATAATATTCAGGTAGAGCTCCAATATGCGCTTTTTCGAAAGGTCCTTTTCGAGAAAGTATGTATAGACCGCTTCACGGCCTTTGCGCAGGAAATTGCGGTCTTCGGAAAGATACAGGTTCTTGGCAAGCTGCTGGGTGACGGTCGAAGCGCCGCGCTTAAAGCTCGGCATCGGCGGTATCCAATCGTTCGGATCGTAATCGCCTTCTTCCTTGGCTTCTTTTTCACCCTCCTTTACCGCCTCGTCCCAGGCCTTTTCGATCGCGTCCCAGTCAAAACCGTTATGCTCGAAAAAGCGCGCATCCTCGCCCGCCAAAACGGCCCGCTGGAGGTGGGGTGAGATCTGTTCGATCGGCACCCAGATCATATCTTTTCTCTGCTCTTTACCTTCGGCGCGCGCTTCCGAGAGCCGGTACTCGATAATCGACGAGGTTGTCGGGTTCTCGTTACGCAGCTTGGATATGCTCGGGAATGTGATTACCTCGTAGAGCAGCCAGACGCCGATTGCGCCAAGAAAGATCAGGAATAAAACTTTTGTCCAATACCACATATTACGCAGGGTGACGCCCCGGCCGGGGACAATCAAAACTTACCATAATCTTACGAATTATTGAATCAGGAAGATCCGTTAATATCTTTCGCGAAACCATATCTATAGTTGTGTGCTAATATTTCAAAATTACCTGCATTACGTAAAAGGTTTAATTAAACTCTTTAAATTTGAGCTACCGCTAAACTATGAAAATTGTATTCATCGGCATAATTGTTATCCTCGCAGCCGCTGGACACGCCTTTGCGCAAACCGCAAAAGTTGGGGACGAAGTGCGGTACCAATGCTTCTGCTTCGGCCAGGAGTGGGTAAAGGCGAGCGTCGAGGCCGTCAACGGCAATAACTTACGAGTTCGGTTCGGCAATATGGATAACCAGGTCGTTACCTTGCCCGTAAATTCACCGAAGCTTCGATGGCCGGGAGGAAACGGCGGCCGTGAATTTCGTGCCGATGCGATGCAGCAGGCTTTTGCCTCCGAGGCGGCACCGAAATATCGGCGCATCGTGGAGCAGTTCGCCCACTTTTACGATTCGAAATACAACTCTGCGGGCGGACCTGTCAGGCCGGAAGAATGGAAGTTTGCGATGGACCAGCTCGCGCAGCTCGATTCCGATTGCCGGTCTCGCTATAACGGCGTAAAAGATTTCGAGGGTATTACCTATATAAAAGATGGAAGCGTGGATTACCGTTTCTCAGTTTGGTGCGACATCGCGGCGAGGCACGTCCAGCTCGAGCCGATAGCTCGCTCCGGGATGGCCAAAACCCTCATCAATCTCGGCTATACCGATGAAAATCTCAACTTCGGCTTCAACGAACCTAACAACCCGGTCAGAATGGAAACGCAGGAGCTTATCTGGGGGCGCGACAAATGGCGCGCGGCGAAAATGGCTTGGTTAAAACCGAAATATGCCGGGTACGGTACGCAGGTTCCTCTCGATGCCACGACAGCGGTCGAAAAGCGCGCTGACGAGCTTCGGGATATCGTTCTGCGCGACGCGCCAAAACGCACTTACCAGGTGCCTCCAAATCATGACGCCGCGGTCGAAGCGTTTATGAAGGCGCAGTTTGCTAAAGAATATTCGGGTGCACAGGTGCTGAAGATCGGCCTTGACTACAACACATGGGTGCCGCGAAAAAGCCTCACCTACGTCGGGAGTGATGAGATCTTCCGCTATTACAAGGTCGAATACAATTCTTACAAGCGCGGCACCGCTTTACTCAAGATTCCCGGACGCCCCCTCTGCCAGGCACAGGATTGGGTTGTCGGCCGATCGGCCAAAGGCTTGGTTGCCGTCGCCGTCGGCGGCAGCGGCACTTTTATGAGTTGCCAGTAAAGTAGCTAGCGGGGTTTTTCACGCATCTCCCATTTTGTCTTGAAAACACGCTCCTCAAACAGCTATTCTGTAAGTGAAGTAATAATTGAATAACTTTTGTTAATAATATGGCTCAATACGATAACGTGGTCGCGGTTATTTTAGGCGGAGGTGCAGGTTCGCGCCTCTTCCCCCTCACTACCGAGCGTTCGAAACCGGCCGTCCCGCTTGGCGGGAAATATCGCCTGGTCGATGTGCCGATATCGAACTGTATCAATTCGGGCATTACACAGATATTCGTCCTCACGCAGTATAATTCCGCCTCGCTCAACCGGCATATCTCGCGCACCTACCGTTTTTCGAGCTTTTCAACCGGCTTTGTCGAGGTCCTCGCCGCCGAGCAGACCAAGGAAAACCCGGACTGGTTTCAGGGCACGGCCGACGCCGTCCGGCAGATGCTTCCGCATCTCCGGGATTGGAAGGTGGATACGCTCCTGATCCTGTCGGGCGACCATCTTTACCGGATGGATTACGAGAAATTTCTCGGCCGTCATGACGACACCAATGCCGATGTTACCGTATCGGTAATTCCCTGCCGTGCGGACGAGGCCGAGGGTTTTGGCTTGTTAAAGACCGATGAAGCCGGTGAGATAGTCGAGTTCAAGGAGAAACCGAAAGGCGATGACCTCGAGGCAATGCGGGTAGATACGACCCGCTTCGGGCTGACCGCCGCCGAAGCCGAGACCAGACCATATCTCGCCTCAATGGGCATATATGTTTTCAACTATAACAGGCTGGTCGAGATGCTCAAGAACGATACTTCGTGGGTCGATTTCGGACGCGAGATCATCCCGGCCGCGATCGAAAACTACAACGTCCAGGCGCACCTGTTCAAGAGTTACTGGGAAGACATCGGGACGATCCGGGCGTTTTACGAGGCCAATCTCGACCTCGCTTCCCCACTCCCAAAATTCAATTTCTTCGACACCGAGGCGCCTATCTACACGCGCAGCCGCTATCTCCCGCCCTCGAAAATACACGATTGCGACATCGATAATTCGATGGTTAGCGAGGGGTGTATCCTGAACGGGATGTACGCCCGGAATTCGATCATCGGGCTTAGAAGCAGGGTCGATAAGGGTGTCAGGATCGAGGATTCGATACTGATGGGCGCGGACTTTTTCCAGTCGATCGAGGAGATCGGTAACGATATCGAGCAGAGCAGGCCCCATATCGGCATCGGTGAAAACTCCATTATTCGCCGGGCGATCATCGATAAGAATGTCCGGATCGGCAAGAACGTAAAACTTCTCAATCTGAACGGGATCGAAAACCACGACGGTGAGAACGGCTGTTATTACATCCGCGAGGGGATCATAATCGTCCCCAAAAACGCCACCGTCCCGGACGGCACCGATATCTAGTGTTACACCTATAGGCATGACCCCAAAACTGGTAGGAAAACCGGATAAAAAAGGAGTTCACCGTTACGTTATAGTTGCGATCGGTTCGTAATTATGGCTTTATACAAATGGCTTTTTTAAGTTGCCCCCAGCTTTAGCTGGGGGTCAAGGCTCGCCAAAGGCTCAGGGCTTTAGCCCCATTGTTCGGCTAAAGCCGGGAATTTGGTTTTGCGCTAACCCCTGGCTAAAACAAGGGGCAATTTAAAGTACCTTTCTATTTTTCATACCGGCATTCGCCGGAGCTAAAATTGCAATTTTTTATTCTTAATTCCCAAACCAAAAAGAGGAGAAAAAAGTGCTAAGAAACCAAATATCCATCTATCTAGTCATCGCTCTGATGATGTTTGCCGGACTTTCCGTCCAGGCGCAGACCGTCCTGACCGAGGATTTCGAGGCCGGCGGAAAATCGGCTTACGCGGCTGCCAACGTTACGCTCGGGTCGGGCAGCTGGTACCTGGACGAGGCCTTGACCGG
>Ga0190272_10000606_pt1 | contig 18446 bp, 12 predicted proteins | sample Popmic504T_FD_133746 | JGI IMG/M metagenome (GOLD analysis project Ga0190272, IMG submission 133746) | Populus adjacent soil microbial communities from riparian zone of Shoshone River, Wyoming, USA - 504 T | ecosystem: Environmental > Terrestrial > Soil > Riparian zone | place: USA: Wyoming... | reverse complement strand
CGAGGCGCTGTGGCGCGACCTGCTGGCGGCCGCCGAGTCGGTCTAGACGGACGCCGCCAGCCGCGCCTCGATCTTGTCGAGGTAGTCGCGCACCAGCTCGCCGTAGGCGTCCTGCCCCAGCCGGTCCTGGAGCTCGCGGGCCATCGCCAGGTGGGCGCGGGCCAGGTCGTACTCGCCGAGCGCCGCGTGGTTGTCGGCCACGTTCGCGTGCAGGGACGGGTAGAACCCGGCAACGTCCAGCGAGGCGTGATAGGTGCGCGCCCGGTCGTCGGTGAGCGCGTCGGCCGCGGCGAGCGCCCGCAGGTCCCACTCCTGCCGGGCGGCCGGGTCGTCGTGCACGTCGGCGAAGTAGTGCGCCAGCGCCACCACGTGCAGCGGGTCGCCGTCCGGCCCGATCTCCGCCCACAGCGCGGTGAACGCAGCGGTGGCCGCCGCAGGATCGCCCCGCTGGTGCAACGCCGTGGCCTGCATGATCCGGTCCATGACCTGGTCGGTGCCGGTGCTCATGCCAGGCACGGTACGTCGGCCGACCGACAGTTCCGCCGACCCCGCTCAGGTGACGACGCGCAGCAGCCCCTCCTGCACGACGTAGGCGATGAGCCGGCCGTCGCGGGAGAAGAACCGGCCGGTCGCGAGCCCGCGGGCGCCGGACGCCGACGGCGACGCGCAGTCGTACAACACCCACTCGTCGGCGCGGAACGGCCGGTGGAACCACATCGCGTGGTCCAGGCTGACGCCGAGCACCTTGTCCAGCCCCCACGCCACCCCGTGCCTGGCGAGCACCGAGTCGAGCAGGGTCATGTCCGACGCGTAGGCCAGCACGCACACGTGCAGGAGCGGGTCGTCCGGCAGCCGCCCGTCGGCCCGCATCCACACCTGGTTGACGGCCGCCGACGGGCCGCGGTCGCGCGACACCCACGGCGGGTCGGTCACGTACCGGATGTCGATCGGCCGCGGCAGCCGGCCCCACGGCCCGAACCTGTCGACGTACGGCGCCACCCGTTCGGGGAACGTGGGCAGCGTCTCCGGGTCGGGCACGTCCGGCATCGCGTCCGCGTGGTCGATGCCCGTCTCCTGCTTCTGGAACGACGCCGACAGCGAGAAGATCGCCTGACCGTGCTGGATCGCCACCACCCGCCGCGTGGTGAAGGACCGTCCGTCGCGGATCCGGTCCACGTCGTACACGATCGGGACCTCGGGATCACCGGCGCGTATGAAGTACGCGTGCAGCGAGTGGACGTGGCGCTCGGCCGGTACGGTGCGCCCCGCCGCCACCAGCGCCTGCCCGGCGACCTGGCCGCCGAACACGCGCATCCGGTCGGTCATCGGGCTGACCCCGCGGAAGATGTTCTCCTCGATCCGCTCCAGGTCGAGGAGTCGGACGAGCCGGTCGACCACCGGCTGACCCTGCGGGATCTCGACGTCGGTCACCCGACGACCGGCCTCACGCGTGGTCCTCCTCGCCGAGCCGGTGCACCCGGATCAGGTTGGTCGAGCCGACAGTCCCTGGCGGCGACCCGGCGACGATCACCACGGTGTCACCCAGCTGGTAGCGGCCGATGGACAGCACCGCGTGGTCGACCAGCCGCACCATCGCGTCGGTGGACGCCACCCCGGGCACCAGGAACGTCTCCGTGCCCCAGGTGAGCGCGAGCTGGCTGCGCACCTCCTGCTCCGGGGTGAACGCCAGCAGCGGCAGCCGGGTGTGCAGCCGGGCCAGCCGGCGTACGGTGTCCCCGGACTGGGTGAACGCGATGAGGGCCTTGGCGCCCAGCCGCTCCCCGATGTCACGGGCCGCGTACGACAGCACGCCGCGCTTGGTCCGCGGCACGTGCGACAGCGGCGGCACGTCCGCCGGCCCCGACTCGGTGGTCGCGATGATCCGGCTCATGGTCGCGACCGTCTCGATCGGGTAGCGGCCGACGCTGGTCTCGCCCGACAGCATCAGCGCGTCCGCGCCGTCGAGCACCGCGTTGGCCACGTCGGACGCCTCGGCGCGCGTCGGCCGCGAGTTCTCGATCATGGACTCGAGCATCTGGGTGGCGACGATGACCGGCTTGGCGTTCTCCCTGGCGATCTGCACCGCCCGCTTCTGCACCAGCGGCACCCGCTCCAGCGGCAGCTCGACCCCGAGGTCGCCGCGGGCCACCATGATCCCGTCGAAGGCCAGCACGATCGCCTCGAGGTTGTTCACCGCCTCGGGCTTCTCCAGCTTGGCGATCACCGGCCGGCGCGGCGCGGCGATGCGGTCCATCACCTCGTGCACCAGGTCGATGTCGGCCGGCGAACGCACGAACGACAGGGCGATGAAGTCGACACCCAGGCCGAGGGCGAACTCCAGGTCCTCGGTGTCCTTGTCCGACAGCGCCGGCACCGACACGTTCATGCCGGGCATGGACAGGCCCTTGTTGTCGCTGACCGGGCCGCCCTCGGTCACCTCGCACACCACGTCGGACCCCTCGACGGCGGTGACCGTGAGGCCGATGTTGCCGTCGTCCACCAGCAGCCGGTCGCCGACCGTGGCGTCCTCGGCGAGTCCCTTGTACGTGGTGGACACCCTGGAGTGGGTGCCGGGCACGTCCTCGACGGTGATGCGGACCGTGTCGCCGGTGCGCCACTCCACCGGGCCGGCGGCGAAGCGGCCGAGCCGGATCTTCGGGCCCTGCAGGTCGGCCAGCACCCCGACGGCCTTGCCGAGCTCGTCGGACGCGGCCCGCACCAGCTCGTAGGCCTGCTTGTGGTCGGCATGGCTGCCGTGGCTGAAGTTCAGCCGGGCCACGTCCATCCCGGTGCTGATCAGCTCCCGGACCTTCTCCTGGGTGGCGGTGGCCGGTCCCAGCGTGCATACGATCTTCGCGCGGCGGCTCACGTGGCCCAACCCTAGACCTGCGGTCACGCGGTTTCTGCGCGACCTGCGGATTCGCCGGCGCCGGTCGGCCGGGCTGCTCTGACGGCGGCCAGCGGCTCTGCTCTCGCGGCGACGGCGACGGCCGGCGCTGCTCTCGGGGCGACGGCCGGCCGTGGTCCCGTGGCGGCGGGCGGCCCTGCTCTGGCGGCGACTAGGGTGCTCGACCGTGGAGCGACTCGGTGGGGCCGCCGGCCGGGCGTTGGCCCGCTGGGTGTTCCCCGTGCCGTTCGGGTTCGTCGTCGCGGCGAGCCTCGTCCTGCTGTTCTCGCCGGCCGGCACCGAGCCGCCGCCCTTCCCGCTGTTCGACAAGCTGGTGCACGCCACGCTGTTCGCCCTGCTGGCGCTGACCGGACGGGTGGCCCGGCTGCCGGTGACTCCGCTCGCGGCCGGACTGCTCTGTTACGCCGTGGGGTCCGAGGCGCTGCAGGGAGTGCTACCGATCGGACGGGCCGCGTCGGGGTGGGACGCGCTCGCCGACCTGACCGGCGCCGCCGCCGGGCTGGCGGTCGCGGGTCTCGCGGCGTACGTGTCCCGACGCGGCCGACGGCCCGTCACCGCCTGACCCGACCTCGTCCAGCTAGCGCCTCGGTAGCGAGCTGGGGCCGACGTGATCGTCGAGCCACTCGGCCAGCGGCTGCAGGTGCTTGCGGGCGTCGCGGACCCGCTCGGCGCACTCCGGCGTGTGCAGGACGTCGTCCGGTTCCCAGCGACGGTGCCCGTACAGCGACTTGTACCGCAGCAGGTCGATCCGCGGGTGCGCCGCGTCGAAGCCGCGCGGGGTGGTCTTCAGCCGGTCGCCGCCGATGTCGAAACCGTTGTGGCGCAAGGTGTCCAGCCGTCGCAGCAGATCCTGGCCACGACGGTCGTCGTCCACCGCGACGCGCAGCCGCTCCACCTGGTCGGAGTTGGTGCCGTAGTACCCGCGGGCCACCATCAGACCGTCGGCGCCCACCTGCACGTACAGGCCGCCGGCGATCGCGCCGCAGTGCGTCTTGTACGGCGTCTTGTCCTTGCTGAACCGCAGGTCCCGGTACGGCCGGAAGATCTTGTACTCGCCCAGTTCTGGCTCGAGCTCGTTCATCATGGCCGCCATCGGCCCGTGCACGTGCTCGTCGTACACCTGCTTGTGGTCGGTCCAGTACGCCTTCGAGTTGTCGGCTTCCAGCCCCTCGTAGAAGTCCACCAGCCGCTCGCCGAACCCACTGAATCCCACGGCCAGGCAGCGTACGCGCCGCCCTCCCGCCACGCTCGCCCCGCCCGCCCCGCTCTCCCCCGCGCGCGCTCTCCCCCCGCTCTCCCAGCACTGTCCCCGCGCCCTCCCGCACTCCCCCGCGCCCTCCCCGCACTGTCCCGCATGAACGTGACGCTGGTCTGGTTCCGGGCCGTCGGAACCAGACTGATGTCACGTTCATGCGGCCCGTGCACGTCCCCGCCCGGCCGCCACGGACGACCCGAACGCCGGACACGCACGACCGAAACGGCGGACACGGACTACCGAAACGCCGGACACGCGCTGTTGGAACGCCGGACACGCGCTGTCCAGACGGCGGACACGCGCCCGGACGGGTGGTCGTGGTGGTGGCGGGGGCGGGTCAGGCCACGGACAGGGGGAGGGCGGTGGGGTGCACAGGTGACGGGAGCGCGGACGCGCCGGTGAGGTACGTGTCCACCGCGTGGGCGACGGACCGGCCCTCGGCGATCGCCCACACCACCAGCGAGGCCCCGCGGTGCGCGTCGCCGCACACGAAGACGCCGGGCGCCGAGGTCTGCCAGTCCGACCCGCAGGACAACGCCCCGCGCCCGTTGGGCGACAGCCCAAGCCCGAACAGCAGCGGCGTGTCCTCGACGCCGTCGAAGCCGATCGCGAGCAGCGCCAGGGTGCACGGCAGCTCGATCACCTCGTCGGACACCGGGGTCACGACCCGCTCGCCGGACGCCGAGCGCCGGACGCGGACCTCGCGCAGGTGCACGGACCGCACCGCGCCGGAGTCGTCGCCGACGAACCGCTCGACAGCGACCGCGAAGCGGCGCTCCCCGCCCTCCTCGTGCGCGGGGTACGACCGCAGGATCCACGGCCACGTCGGCCACGGCGAGCGTTCCTCGTCGCGGCGGCGCGGCGGCTCCGGGTACAGGTCGAGCTGGACGACGGACGCGGCGCCCTGCCGGTGCGCGGTGCCGAGGCAGTCGGCCGCGGTGTCGCCGCCGCCGATGATCACGACGTGCCGACCGGCCGCGTCCAGGTTCGACGGACCGTCGCCCTCGCACGCCTTGTTGGCCGGCACCAGGTGTTCCATCGCGAGGTGCACCCCGGACAGCGACCGCCCGTCGATGTCGGTGTCGCGGCCGCGCAGGGCCCCGACGGCCAGCACGACGGCGTCGAACGAGGCCCGCAGCTCCTCGACGGTGAGGTGCACGCCGACCTCGCACGAGGTGACGAAGCGGGTGCCCTCGGCGCGCAGCTGTTCCAGCCGCCGGTCGAGCACGGACTTCTCCATCTTGAACTCGGGGATGCCGTAGCGCAGGAGCCCGCCGAGGCGGTCGTCACGCTCGTACACCACGACGTCGTGGCCGGCCCTGGTGAGCTGCTGGGCGGCGGCGAGCCCGGCGGGGCCAGAGCCGACGACGGCGATACGTCGGCCGGACGCCACGGTCGGGCGCGCGGCCGTGACGATCGCGCTGTCCCAGGCCACGTCCGCGATCGTCTGCTCGATGCGCTTGATGGCGACCGCCCCACCGGCCTCCGGGGTGAGGGCGAGCACGCACGCCGCCTCGCACGGGGCCGGGCACAGCCGGCCGGTGAACTCGGGGAAGTTGTTGGTGGCGTGCAACCGTTCGCTGGCCGCCACCCAGTCGCCGCGCCGGGCGAGGTCGTTCCACTCCGGGATGAGGTTGCCGAGCGGGCACCCCACCGAGTCGGAGTGGCAGAACGGGATGCCGCAGTCCATGCACCGGGCGGCCTGGGTGGATACCTGGCGGCGGCGGGCCGACGGGTCGAGCGCCGCGTACACCTCGCCCCAGTCGCCGAGCCGGTTGTCGACCGGCCGCCTCGCCGCGTCGGCCCTGGGGTGCTTGAGGAATCCGTTGGGGTCAGCCACGGGACGCCTCCATCACTGCCGCGTCGACGTCGCGGCCCTCGGCGCGGGCGAGCCTGGCCGCCTCGAGCACCCGCTGGTAGTCGGCCGGCATGACCTTGACGAACGCCGCCGAGCGGCGCGGCCAGTCGCCGAGCAGCGAGCCGGCGACCGCGGATCCGGTGAGTTCGTGGTGGCGGGCGACGATGGTGCGCAGCCATCGCAGGTCCTCGGAGTCGGGGCGCTGCAACCGAACCATCTCCGTGTTGACGTCGCGCTCGTCCAGGTGCAGGACGAACGCGATGCCGCCGCTCATGCCGGCCGCGAGGTTGCGCCCGGTCGGCCCGAGGATCACCGCGCGGCCGCCGGTCATGTACTCGCACGCGTGGTCCCCCACGCCCTCGGCGACCGCGAGGGCGCCGGAGTTGCGTACGCAGAACCGCTCCCCCACCCGGCCGCGCAGGAACAGCTCGCCTCCGGTGGCGCCGTAGCCGATCACGTTGCCGGCGATCACCTGGTCCTCTGCGACGAACGACGAGTCGGGGTGCGGTCGCACGATCACCCGGCCGCCGGACAGGCCCTTGCCGACGTAGTCGTTGGCGTCGCCGATGAGGTCGAGGGTGATGCCGGACGGCAGGAACGCGCCGAGCGACTGCCCGGCCGAGCCGGTGAGGGTGACGTGGATGGTGTCGTCGGACAGCCCGTCGCCGCCGTACCGGCGCGTCACCTCGGCGCCGAGGAGGGTGCCGACAGTGCGGTTGACGTTGCGCACCGGCAGCTCGATCCGCACCGCGTGCGCGTCCTCCAGCGCGGCGTCGGCGAGTTGGATCAGGGTCCGGTCCAGCGCCAGCTCCAGCCCGTGGTCCTGCTCGCGGATGCGGCGCCGCGACGGCCCGTACCGCGAGGTGGGGCGCGCGAAGATCGGCGACAGGTCGAGGCCGCGGGTCTTCCAGTGCTGCACAGCGTCGTCGGCATCGAGGGTGTCGGCGCACCCGATCGCCTCGTCCAGGGTGCGGAAACCCAGCTGTGCCAACAACTCCCGTACCTCGTCGGCCACGAACTCGAAGTACGTGCGGACGAACTCGGGCTTGCCGGTGTAGCGGGCGCGCAACTCGGGGTTCTGGGTGGCCACCCCGACGGGGCAGGTGTCCAGGTGGCACACCCGCATCATCACGCAGCCGGCGACCACCAGCGGCGCGGTGGCGAACCCGTACTCCTCCGCGCCGAGCAGCGCCGCGATCACCACGTCGCGGCCGGTCCGCATGCCGCCGTCGACCTGCACGGTGATCCGGTCGCGCAAACCGTTGAGCATCAACGTCTGCTGGGTCTCGGCGAGGCCGATCTCCCACGGCGCGCCGGCGTGCTTGAGCGAGGTGAGCGGGGCAGCGCCGGTGCCGCCGTCGTGTCCGGAGATCAGCACGACGTCGGCGTGCGCCTTGGCCACCCCGGCGGCGACCGTGCCGACCCCGACCTCGCTGACGAGCTTGACGTGCACCCGCGCGGAGTCGTTGGCGTTCTTCAGGTCGTGGATGAGCTGGGCCAGGTCCTCGATGGAATAGATGTCGTGGTGCGGCGGCGGCGAGATCAGTCCCACCCCCGGCGTGGAGTGCCGGGTGCGGGCGATCCACGGGTACACCTTGTTCGGCGGGAGTTGGCCGCCCTCACCGGGTTTGGCGCCCTGGGCCATCTTGATCTGGATGTCCGACGCGTTGACCAGGTACTCGCTGGTGACGCCGAACCGGCCGCTGGCCACCTGCTTGATCGCGGACCGCCGCGCCGGGTCGTACAGGCGCTCGGGGTCCTCGCCGCCCTCCCCCGTGTTGGACCGTCCGCCGAGCTGGTTCATCGCCACCGCAAGGGTTTCGTGCGCCTCGGCCGAGATCGAGCCGTAGCTCATGGCGCCGGTGTTGAACCGCCGCAGGATCGCCGACGCCGGCTCCACCTCCTCGACGGGCACCGGTGGGCGGGTCGAGCGGAACCCGAACAGGCCGCGGAGCGCGCCGCCCTCGGCGTTGAGCCGGTCGCACTCGGCGGTGTACCGCTGGTACACGTCGTAGCGGCGGGTTCGGGTGGCGTGCTGGAGCAGGAACACCGTTTCCGGAGTGAACAGGTGCAGCTCGCCCTCGCGGCGCCACTGGTACTCCCCGCCGACCTCCAGCCGCCGGTGCATCCGGTCGGTCGGGTTGTCCGGGTACGCACCGGCGTGCCGGGCGGCAACCTCCGCGGCCAGCACGTCCAGGCCGACGCCGCCGAGCGGGGTCGCGGTGCCGGTGAAGTACTCGTCGACGACGTCGGCCGCGAGCCCGACCGCCTGGAAGACCTGCGCCGCGGTGTACGCGCCGACGGTGGAGATGCCCATCTTGGACATCACCTTGAGCACGCCCTTGACCAGTGCCTTCACGTAGTTGGCCACGGCGGCCCGCGGCGCCACCCCGGTGAGCGCCCCCTGCGACACCATGTCCTCGATCGTCTCGAAGGCCAGGTACGGGTTCACCGCGGCGGCGCCGTAGCCGAGCAGCAGCGCCATGTGGTGCACCTCGCGGGCGTCGCCGGTCTCCACGACGAGCGCCACCCTGGTCCGTTCCCGTTGTCGCACCAGGTGGTGGTGCACGGCGGCGACCAGCAGCAGCGACGGGATCGGGGCCCGCGCGTGGTCGGAGTCGCGGTCCGAGAGCACCAGGATCCGCGCGCCCTGGGCGATCGCGGCCGACGCCTCACCGCGGATGCGTTCGACGGCGGCGGCCAGGGCCGGCGCGCCGCCCTCCACGTCGTACAGCCCCGGCAGAACCGCCGAACTGAACCCTGGCAGGTCGCCGTCGTCGTTGATGTGGATCAGCTTGGCCAGCTCGTCGTTGTCGATCACCGGCGAGCGCAGCACCACGTGCCGGCAGCTCGCCGGCCCAGGGCTCAGCAGGTTCTCCTCCGGCCCCATGACCCGCGACATCGAGGTGACGATCTCCTCGCGGATCGCGTCCAGCGGGGGGTTCGTCACCTGGGCGAACAGCTGGGTGAAGTAGTCGTAGAGCAGCCGCGGCCGCTGCGCCGTTGCGGCGATCGCGGTGTCGGTTCCCATGGACCCCAACGGTTCCAGCCCACCGCTGGCCATCGGGCCGAGCAGCACCCGCAGCTCCTCCTCTGTGTAGCCGAAGGTCAGCTGACGGCGCACGACGGCCTCGTGCGGCAGTCGCGGGTGCTCCCGCTCAGGGAGGGTCTCCAGGTCCATCAGCCCGGCGTGCAGCCACTCGTCGTACGGCAGCTGGGCCGCGAGCTCCGCCTTGATCTCGTCGTCGTCGACGATCCGGCCGCGCGCGGTGTCCACCAGGAACATCCGTCCGGGCTGCAGCCGCCCCTTCGCCACCACCTGGTCCGGCGGGATGTCCAGCACGCCGGTCTCGCTGGCCAGGACCACCCGGCCGTCCGCGGTGCGCCACCACCTCGCGGGCCGCAGCCCGTTGCGGTCGAGCACCGCGCCGACGACCGCGCCGTCGGTGAAGGTGATGCACGCCGGGCCGTCCCACGGCTCCATCAGCCCGGCGTGGAACTGGTAGAACGCGCGCCGCTGGCCGTCCATCGTGGCGTGTCGCTCCCACGCCTCGGGGATCATCATGAGCACGGCGTGCGGCAGGCTCCGTCCGCCGAGGTGCAGCAGCTCGAGCACCTCGTCGAAGCTCGCCGAGTCGGACGCGCCGCCCCCATAGAACTCGGCGGTACAGATCGGGAACAGCCTGCGGAGATCACCCGGGATCAGGTCGGACTCCAGCAGTGCCTCCCGCGCCCGCATCCGGTTGCGGTTGCCCTTGATCGTGTTGATCTCCCCGTTGTGCGCCACGTACCGGAACGGGTGCGCGAGCGGCCAGCTCGGGAAGGTGTTGGTGGAGAACCTGCTGTGCACCAACGCGATCGCGCTCTCGACACGCTCGTCGTGCAGGTCGGCGAAGAAGCCCGGCAGCTGCCCGGTGGTGAGCATTCCCTTGTACACCAACGTCCTCGACGACAGGGACGGGAAGTACAGGGGACACTCGGCGTCCGCGGCGGCCACCTCGGCACGCCGGCGCAGGCAGTAGGCGAGCCGGTCGAGTGCGATGCCGGTGTCGTCGCCGGTCGCGGGCGTGACGAACAGCATGGCGAAGTGCGGCATGCACGCGAACGCCGTTGGCCCGACGCCGGATTCCTCCGGCCGCACCGGAACCGTGCGCCAGCCGAGCACCCGCAGCCCTTCCTCTCCGGCGATGCGCTCCACGATCGCGACCGCCTTCGCCCGGTCGTCGAGGTCCACCGGGAGGAACACCAGCCCGGCGGCGTACCGGTGCGTGCCGTCCTCGGCCGGCTCCGGCAGGTCGACACCGGCCACGTCGCGCAGGAACGCGTGCGGCAGCTGGAGCAGGATGCCCGCCCCGTCACCGCTGGTCGGCTCTGCCCCGGCGGCGCCCCGGTGCTCCAGGTTCGCCAGCGCCGTCAGCGCATCGACCACGATCGAGTGGCTGCGGCGGCCCAGGATGTCGGCGACCATGGCCACCCCGCAGGAGTCGCGTTCGGCCGCGGGATCGTACAGACCCGCCCGCGCGGGGAACGCGGAAAATGGCATGACAGCGGTCATCGCTCACCTCCGGGTCGTCCACGTGTGTGCATTGGGACGGGACGGCGGTGGCCCGCTTGTGGTCTCGCGACTGTAACAGCCGCGAAACATGACAGCGCGATCGTGAGTAAGCCGTTACTCAACGGAGTCGCGGGCCGGCGGTGACCCGCCCCGCGAGCCTACGCCGCCGCGACCCCCCAACCGCGGCCATGGCGCCGCGGCGGCGCTCCCGTCCATGAACTCGACGTCAGGGTCGGTTGGGCAAGATCGAACCACCGTCGTGTCGAGTTCACGGACAGCGCGGCCGTCGTCAGGCAGACTGCCGCGCATGAACGTGACACCAGTCTGGTTGTGCGGCCCGTCGACCAGACTGGTGTCACGTTCATGCGGCCCAGTCGCCCCCGGCCCACCCGGCCTCCTGCGAAGCCGGCGGACCGACGTGGCCTTCCACGCCGTCCATGAACTCGACGTCAGGGTCGATCGAGCATGATCGAACCACCGTGGTGTCGAGTTCACGGACAGTGCGGACCGGTCAGCGAGGGTCTTTGTCCGTGGTGCGGTCGTCCGGGGCCTCGGTGTCACTGCCAGTAGCGGAGGTGGCGGTGTCCGGGGATGACGTGCTCCCAGCAGTGGCCGGGTCGGAAGAAGCCGCTTCCACGCCGTCAGCAGGGGCGTCGGTGGAGGCAGCGGCCGGGGTGGCGGCGGCCGATGCGGGCCTTGTCGCGGCCGCAGGCGAGGAGGGACGATCCGTATCCGGACCGATCTCCTCGGCGGACGTCGCACTCGCGCCGTCCGCGGCGTCGTCGGTCGAGGCGTTGCTGTCGGTCGCGCTGTCGGACCTGGTGGAGGTCGCGGACGCGGCTCCCGCCGCTCCGGCGCCGGCTTCCGAACGGGCGCCGACCCCGGCCATGGCATCGGCATCGGCCTCCGCGTCAACGTCGGTCGCCGGGTCCGCGGAGGCACTGTCGTCGGCGTCGGCGTCGGCCACCCCCGCCGCGGACGTGTCGGGGGTGGGGCTCAGGATCTCGCGGGGTCCGCGGACCAGGAAGAGGTACGCGACGGCGCCGAGGAAGACGACGACCGAGGTGATCACGTTGATGCGCTGGCCGTACACCATGGTGGCCGGGTCGACGCGGAGCAGTTCGATCCAGAAGCGGCCTGCGGTGTAGCCGGCGACGTACACGGCGAAGGCCCGGCCCCTGCCGAGGGTGAAGCGCCGGTCGGCCCACACGACGAGTACCGCGACGGCGAGGTTCCACAGCAGCTCGTACAGGAACGTCGGGTGCACGACGGCGATGGCGGCGGCGCCGTCGGCGATGCCGCCGAGGGTGTCCTGCTCGCCGGTGACGGGGTCGACGCGGCGGAAGATCTCCAGCCCCCACGGGAGGGTGGTGGCACCGCCGTACAGCTCCTGGTTGAACCAGTTCCCGACGCGCCCGATCGCTTGCGCCACAACGATTCCGGGCGCGCAGGCGTCGGCGAGGGCGGTCAGCGGAACACCCTTGCGGCGGGCCGCGATCCAGGCGCCGACCGCGCCGAAGGAGATGGCGCCCCAGATGCCGAGGCCGCCCTCCCAGATCTTCAGCGCGTCCACCGGGTCGGCGCCGGAGCCGAAGTACTTCTCCCAGTCGGTGAGCACGTGGTAGATCCGGCCGCCGATCAGCCCGAACGGCACGGCGAACACGGCCATGTCGACGACAGTGCCGGGCGCGCCGCCCCTGGCCACGAAACGTCGTTCGCCCCACCAGATCGCCACGATGATGCCGACGATGATGCACAGCGCGTACGCCCGCAGCGGTATGTCGCCCACGTACCACACGCCGCGGTCCGGACTGGGGATACTGGCCAGAAACGCGGTCACGGCGCTCACCGTAACGGGTCGTCCGCTCGCCGCTCGGGCTGGGCCGGAGCGGGCCGCCGTGACAACCTCCGGGGCGGTCCTGGCGTCTCTGTAGGCTGAACGACCTCAACCGGTAGGGAAGACTTTGGGGGCACCGGTGACACCGCTCGACTTCATCCGTTGCACGGCGGCCGCCGCCGCGATTCTGGTGCTCACGGCCTGCTCGGCCGGCCCGACCTCGGCGCCGAACCCTGACCTGGCGCCGCGGGGCACGGTGATGACGACGGCGACACTGACCAAGCAGGACCTGACCAGCAAGGTCAGTCTGTCCGGCAAGGTCACGATGAACCCGGTGTTCGGGCTCGTGGCACCGCTCGACGGGCAGGTGCGCTACTTCGACGTCGAGCCGCCGACCAGCACCCCCACCAAGCCGACGAAGGTCGCGAACGTGTGGGCGGCGGGTAAGCCGACGACCGTGGTGGTGCCGGCCGGCGCCCTGTTCGCGGGGCGGCTGGTGGACGACCGGTCGACGGTCACCGTCGGCATGCCGATCGTGTCGGCGAAGCACGTGGGGTACGGCATCGTCGCCGACATCACCGGCGAGCAGGCCTATCAGCTGTCCGACTCGCTCACCTCGGTGCGGGCGCAGATCAAGAACGGGCCGGGGCCGTTCGACTGCGCGGTGCTCGGCACGATCGCCGCGCTGCCGGCCGGCACCATCCCGGACCCGCCGGTCGAGGAGCCGGAGGCACCGGAACCCGGCGAGACCGCTCCACCGGTGAAGGCGCCGCCGGTCGAGCCACCGGCCGGCACCGCGCCGTCGGACGCCACCGGGCTGCGGCTGGTGTGCACCGCACCGGCGGACGTCCGGCTGATCAACGGCGCGTCGGCGACCATCGAGGTGACCGTGGCGACGGTCGTCCAGGCGCTCGTCGCGCCGGTCGAGGCGGTGGCCGGGGGGCAGGGCACCGGCAAGGTCGACGTGATCGGCATCGACGGCTCCCGCGAGACCAGGGACGTGGTGCTCGGCCTCACCGACGGTCGGGTCATCGAGATCAAGTCCGGGCTGACCGGCGACGAGACCCTCGCCGTGCCGGGCCCCGACCTCTCCGCGGCCCCGCCGCCGGAGCCGGGGCAGCAGGGCGACCCTTCGTCGCCGGCGACGAAATGACCACGCTGGTCCAGCTCACCGGCATCCGCAAGACGCTCGGCGGGCAGGGCGCGCCGCGGACCATCCTGGCCGGGGTGGACCTCACGGTGAACGCCGGTGAGAGCGTCGCCATCCTCGGCCGCTCCGGGTCGGGCAAGAGCACCCTGCTGAGCCTCATCGGCCTGTTCGACCGGGCCGACGGTGGCGAGTACCTGCTCGGTGGGCGGGACATCACGCGGGTGTCCGAGCGCCGGGCGGCGCGACTGCGCAGCGACGAGTTCGGCTTCATCTTCCAGCGGTTCTTCCTGCTCAAGCAGCTGACGGCGGCGCAGAACGTGGCGATGGCGCTGGTCAACGGCCAGGGGTGGCTGCCGCGGCGCAAGCGCAGGGCGCGGGTGATGGCCGCGCTGGAGCAGGTCGGCATCGCGCACCTGGCCAGGCACAAGCCGCCGCGGCTGTCCGGTGGCGAGCAGCAGCGGGTGGCGATCGCCAGGGCGCTGGTACGCGGGCCGCGGCTCCTGCTGGCCGACGAGCCCACCGGGGCGCTCGACACCGAGACCGGCAACCTCGTGGTGGGAGCGCTGCACTCCGCCACCGAGCGTGGCTGTGGCCTCATCCTGGTGACCCACGATCGTGAGCACGCTGCCCGCATGGGCCGCACCCTGCGCCTGACCGAGGGCACGCTGACCCCCGACCCGCTGTTGACTGAAGGCGCCTTTCAGTCGGCTAGGCCGACTGAAGGCGCCCTTCAGCCAATAAACGGGGAGCGCGGGTGATGGGGCTGTCGGGGCGGGCGCGGTCCGCGTTGATCATCGGCGGGCAGGGTATTCGTGCGCGGAAGCTGCGCACGTTGCTGTCCATGGTGAGCCTGTTCCTCGGGGTGCTGGCGGTGGTCGCCGTGCAGGCCGGCGCCGAGATCGCCGGTCGCGCGGTCCTCGCCGACGTCGAGATCACTCAGGGTAAGGACGGCACCCGACAGTGGTACCTGCCGTCGCACGCGAACACGGTCCCCGTCGTCCTCGAGACGCTGCGCGGCCGCACGGACGCGATCGCGTCGACCGGAACGCAGGCGATCATCGGCGAACCCGACGTCGCGCCCATCAACCCCGGCGGGACGCCCATCGAGCACGCCGGCATGGGCGGAGGCAGCGTCTACTGCGACTCGAACGGCAACTGCTTCGGACCGAACGGCCGGCCGGACCAGCAGCAGCCGCCGGGCCAGGCCGTCGAGCTGCTGCTGAGCGGGCTGACCGGCGACATCCGCCCGTTCCGCCCGTTCCGGCTTGACTCCGGCCAGTGGTTGGACTTCTCCGGCGCACCGTCGCTGTCCCCGCGGATCGTGCTCAATCGCGAGGCCGCCAAGGCCTTCCGGCAGTACCAGGTGCCGGCCGAGATGCGCCTCGACGGCGGGTCGGCCAACCCCACCCCGCGGATCATCGGGGTGATCCACGACGGCGGCTACTCCCCCGCCGCCTATGTCCGCGCCGACGAGCTGCTGAACTGGCTGCCGACGTCCGGGCTGGGCAACAGCCAGTACGGGCCGGGGATGCAGATCATGTCCGCGCCGTCCGCGTCCGACCTGGAACAGACACTGCGCGCCAGGCTCGCCGCCCGCGGTGTGCCGACGGACCAGATCTTCATCCAGACGATCAACGCCAAGGAGGCCTACCGCGACGAACTGCGGGTGATGCAGCTGATCTTCCTCGGGCTGGCCGGCCTGGTGCTGCTGATCGGCGTCGCCGGCATCCTCAACGTCGGCCTGGCGACCGTCGGCGAGCGCATCGAGGAGTTCGCGCTGCGCCGTGCCGTCGGCACCCCACGGCTGCTGCTCGCCGGCATCGTCCTGACGGAGACCCTGCTCACCGGGCTGTTCACCGCGGCGGCCGCGATCGGCGCCGGGATCGTCGGGCTGAAGCTCGCCGACCCGCTGCTCGGCGGCCGGATCACCCAGCTGCAGGGCGTCGAGTTCCCGTGGCAGGCCGGTGCCGCCGGGGTGATCGCCGGCCTCGTCGCCGGGATCCTCGGCGGGCTCATCCCGGCCCTGCGCGCGGCGCGCATCCCCATCGCCACCGTGATGCGCGCCTGACATCACCGCCACCCCGCCGCGCGGCCGAGCCGTCCGCCGCCGTCGCTCCCCGTGAACTCGACACCACGGTAGTTCGATCTTGCTCGAACAGCCGTGGTGTCGAGTTCACGAACAAGGGAGCGTGGGGTGCGGGCGTCAGCAGGTGCCGGCGACCGGGCCGCTGACGCCGGTCCACATGAACGCGTCGGTGACCCAGGTGCCGTCGCTCAGCCGGTTCCACAGGCTGGTGGCGCCCCAGCGGCCGGAGTGTGTGGTGCCGTTGGCCGAGCAGGACACGGTCACCGTGGTGCCGTCGGCGATGCTGCCGGCGACGCCGTAGCCGGTGCCCGGGCCGGTGCGCCGGTTGACCGCGCCACCGCCGTTGCTGTCGATGATGCCCTGGGTGAAGCCGAGCGCGCCGTAGTTGTACAACGCGGCGCCCGGGTAGCGCACCGCGCTGCCGTGCAGGGCGTAGCCCTGGTACGCGGCCCCGGCCACCGGCACCCAACCGCCCACGTTGTGGTTGTTGATGCCGACGTACACGCTGTTCTGCCGCAGCCCGAAGTGCACGTGCCGACCGTTCGCGGCACCGCCGCAAGTGACGTCGGTACCGGTATCGCCCAACCGCGCCCCGGCGCCGACAGCGGCACCGTTGACGTTGATGTTGTTCCACAGGTGGTAGTAGTCCGTCGAGTAGCCACGGTCGTGGATGACCCGGATCCAGCCGCGGCACATGGTGTACGCGTTGCCACCGCGCGCGGCCCGCACCACCTGGTCGCCGCCGTGCAGGTCGACCGAGCTGTACGGCAGCTCGCTGCCGCCCCAGCCGTGCGGGCCGCCGCTCATGATCCACGAGGCACCCACCGACCACGGCAGCTGCATTCCGGTGCGAAAGTCGCCACCGGCCAGCGGGGTGCTCTGGGCGTCGCCGTGCTCGGCGAACAGCGCGCGTTCCTGCGGCGAGGCGACCGGCGACGTCTTCGCTAGCTCGGCGAAGGCCGCCTCACCCTCCAGTCCGAGGCGCCAGCCGTCGTCGGACCGCGTCGCCAGGAACAGCCAGCCGTCCGGTAGTTGGCTGCCGCCGGGTGTGCCGGCGAGCACCGCCGTGCCGAACGCCCAGCCGTCGGACTGCCGGCTGACCGTGACCACCGGACGCCGACCGTCGACCCTCCTGCTCGTGAGCAGGTGTGCGGTGACCGCGGCGGTCACCTCGGACACAACCGCCGACTCGGCCTCCGACGCGATCTCCGACGCGGGGGTGGCGCCGGCTGCGGCCTGGGGCGCGGCGGCGGCCGGGCCGGTGGGGACGAGCAGCGCCAGAACGGCGGCAGCGACAATGGGTACGACTGGACGCATGGTGTGCTCCTCGGGGGCAGGGAACCCTGGACCACGAACGGAACGAAGTCGTTCGATCACCCCGAGTGTCACCTGTGGCCGGCTCCCCCTGTACCGGCCGATGGCGTAACCAACCTTGCTCCACCTCGCCCAGACGCATGCCCGCGCGTGTCCGCCGTTCCAACAGCGCGTGTCCGGCGTTTCAGTAGCGCGTGTCCGCCGTCTCGACAGCGCGTGTCCGGCGTTTCAGTAGCGCGTGTTGGGCGTTTCCGTCGTCGCGGGGTCGGCATCGGGTCGTAGGGCCGACGGCGATGCGTGGGACTCCGAGCGGACCATGATCACCAGGATTGTCGACCGGCGTTGTCCGTGGGGAACCACTATCGACACTTCTGGCGATCATGGGTCGAGGGCCTCGGTGGGCGGCGACCCACAGTGGCCGCGATGGTGGGCCGTCGCGGCTACCGCCTGCCTGCGGACCACCTGACGGTCACCGGCGACATGGACCTCACGATTGACGGAGACGGCGGTCTCGCGTCGCGAACAGCGAACACGCGCTACCAGAACGCCGGACACACTCGACCCGAACGACGGACACACTCGACCCGAACGACGGACACGCGCTGTCGAGAACGCGGACACACTCGACCGAAACGGCGGACACACGCTACTCAAACGCCGGACACGCGCTACCGAGATGGCGGACACGCGCTACCGAGATGGCGGACACGCGCTACCGAGATGACGGACACGCGCGCTGAAACGACGGACACGCGGGAGGTGGGGCCGTGGGTCAGGTGGGGGTGGGGACCTTGCGGACACCGGTAGCCAGGTCGGCGGTGAGGGCGCGGACCTCGGCCGGGCCCGCGGACACCGCGGTCACGAACGCCGAGCCGACGATCACCGCGTCGGCGAACGCGGCGACCTCGGCGGCCTGCGCGCCGGAGCGGACCCCGAGGCCCACGCCGACCGGGATCGCCGAGTGGGTACGGACCTTCGCCACCAGGGCGGGGGCCGACGAGCTGACGGTGTCGCGGGCCCCGGTGACGCCCATGGTGGACGCGGCGTACAGGAAGCCCCGGCTGGCGGCCGCGGTCATGGCGATGCGCGCGGGCGTCGACGACGGGGCCACCAGGAAGACCCGGTCGAGGTCGGCGGCGTCGGCCGCGGCCAGCCAGTCGTCGGCCTCGTCGGGGATGAGGTCCGGGGTGATCACGCCGAGCCCACCGGCCGCGGCCAGGTCGCGGGCGAAGGCGTCGACGCCGTACCGGTACATGGGGTTCCAGTACGTCATGACGACCGCACGACCACCGGCGGCGGCCACCGCCTCGACGACCCGGAACACGTCGCGCAACCGGACGCCGCCGCGCAGGGCGGTGGTGGCGGCGGCCTGGATGGTGGGCCCGTCCATCACGGGGTCGGAGTACGGGACGCCGACCTCGACGAGGTCGCAGCCGGCGTCGACCATGGTGCGCATGGCGTCGATGGACCCGTCGACCGTCGG
>Ga0190272_10000605_pt1 | contig 18467 bp, 13 predicted proteins | sample Popmic504T_FD_133746 | JGI IMG/M metagenome (GOLD analysis project Ga0190272, IMG submission 133746) | Populus adjacent soil microbial communities from riparian zone of Shoshone River, Wyoming, USA - 504 T | ecosystem: Environmental > Terrestrial > Soil > Riparian zone | place: USA: Wyoming... | reverse complement strand
TCGACGAACAGCGCGTCGAGCTGGTGCTGGAAGCCACCGGCCTGGCCGAGTTCGAGTGGCACGTGACGCCCGACCAGCTGTTCATCAGCGAGGGCGTCCAAAAGCTGACCGGCATCCAGCCGGACTCGGTGCGCGGCGAGGGCGGCGAGTTCTCGTTCCGCTTCGTCCACCCCGACGACCAGGAGCGCGTGCGCCGCGAGGTCAACGACGAGATCCAGAACACCGGCCGCTATTGCACCGAGTACCGGATGGTGCGGCCCAGCGACAACCGGGTGCGCTGGATGCGCGGGGCCGGCCGGCTGGTCGCCGCGCCCGACGGCTCGCCGCGCCTGATCGGCGTGCTGCAGGACATCACCGACCGCCAGCTCGACGAGGAGCACCGCGAGGCGCTGCTGGCCGAGCTCGACCACCGGGTCAAGAACGTGCTGGCGGCGGTGCAGTCGCTGGCCGCCCAGTCGGCCCGCAAGACCACCTCGCTCGACAGTTTCCTGAAGACCTTCGCCGGCCGGCTCAAGGCGATGGCCTCGGCCCATGAGCTGCTGACCGCCACCCGCTGGCGTGGCGCGGCGCTGGGCGACATCGCCGCCGCCGAGCTGGGCGGTCTGGCGCCTGGGCAGGCGCGCTGGGAGGGGCCGGAGATCGTCCTCACCCCCCGCGCCGCCAACGCCCTGTCGCTGGCGCTGCACGAGCTGGCCACCAACGCCGTCAAGTTCGGCGCCCTCTCCGTCGACGCCGGGCGCGTGCAGCTGTCGTGGCGCGAGCGCGAGGGCGGCGGCTTTGTGCTGGAGTGGTCCGAGCAGGGCGGCCCCTCGGTCACCCCGCCCAAGCGCAAGGGCTTTGGCGCCACCCTGCTGGAGCAGGTGGCGGCCCGCGAGCTCGGCGGCACGGTCAACGTCGACTTCCGCCGCGAAGGCGTGCGCGCCCGCATCGAAGGCGACGCCAGCGCTCTGTCCGACCCCGGCCCCCCGGACGCGCCGGCGGCGGCCCCCATTCACCACGAGTCCGCCGGCGCCTCCGTGGGCGAGACGGTGCGGCCGGCTGGCGACGTAAAGGGCCTGCGCATCCTCATCGTCGAGGACGCCGTGCTGCTGGCGCTGGAGCTGGAGGCGGGGCTGAACGACGCGGGGGCCAACGTCATCGGCACCGCCGTGGAGCTGGACGAGGCCATGGAGTTCCTCAGCCAGGAGTTCGACGCCGCGGTCCTCGACGTCAATCTCAACGGCCGGCTGGTGACCCCGTTCGCCGAGCGTCTGCGGGCGCGGGGCATCCCCTTCGTGTTCGCCACCGGCTATGGCGAGACCGGCGCACCGGAGGGCTTCGACGTGCCTATCGTGCGCAAGCCCTACAATGTCCACCAGATCGTCCACGCCCTGGTCGACGCCACCGGGCGCCATTAGCCGGAACTGCTCACGGGCTCGTGAGGTTGACGTGAAACCACGTCCCCCAGGAGCCCTAGATGACCCGCCCCATTCTGATCGTCGGCGCGCTGGCGCTCGCCGCCTGCAATCCGCCGGCCGACAACACCGCCGTCGCCCCGGCCACCAACAACCCGGCGGTGGCCGTGCTGACCCCCGAACTGGGGGCGCCCGACTACAGCGCCAGGGCGGCGGCCGGCGACATGCTGGAGGTCCAGTCGAGCAAGGTGGCGCTGGAGCGCTCGGGCGCCGCCGACGTGAAGGCGTTCGCCACGATGATGGTGCAGGACCACGCGAAGTCCTCCGCCGACATGAAGGCGGCGCTGGCCAGCGCCGGGCTCAACATCGCTCCTCCGGCGACGCTGCCGGCCGACATGCAGGGCAGGGTCAATGACCTGACGGCCGTCGATGCGGCCGAGTTCGACAGCCGCTACATGGACATGCAGGTTCAGGCCCACGAAGCGGCGCTGGACCTCCACACCCGCTATGCCGGCGGCGGCGACAACGCTCAGCTGAAGGCGCTGGCGGCGGCGACCGCCGCAAAGGTCCAGCAGCACCTCGACCACGCCCGCACGCTGCGCGACAGCCTCAAGTAGCCGTCACTGGATGCGGGCGATGTTGTCGTCGGAGTTGCGGTCGATCAGCTTGTTGTAGGGGTCGACCCCGGCGAACCGCGGCGCCGTGGCGCTGACGAAGGTGAGCGTCTGGCGACCGGAACGGATCGGCCGGCGCTCGAAGGTCACGACGTTCTTTGCCGTAAAGGCCTTGTCGCCCGGCATGGCGGTGAACAGGCCCACGTCCAGCGTCTCGGCCATCGGCGCCTCGCTCTCGCGACCCTTACCCTCGGCGTAGAGCTTGCGGGCGTCGACGGTCATGGAGACGTCGTAGCGGCCATCGGCGCGCTTCTTCACCGCCAGGTTCGAGGCCTTCAGGTCGTAGAGGGTGATCCTCTCGAACAGGTCGGTAATCAGCTGCTGCTTGTCGGCCGGGGCCTCGGCCCGCAGCGCCGCGATCAGGTCAAGCGAGGTTGGATAGGGCGCCGCCTTGAAGGCGTACTGGGCCAAAAGCCGGCGCAGGGCGCGGTTGACTGCGTCCTCGCCGATCTCGTCGGCCAGCCGGTACATGACCAGAGAGCCCTTGCGGTAGTGGATGTAGGGCTGGTTCTCGACCCGGGCCAGCGGCAGTTCCTCGACGATCTCGCCGCCGCGGGCGCGCAGGTAGCTGTCGAGTTCGAACTTGAGGAACTTGCGGATCATGTCGGGCCCATAGACCTGCTTCATCACCTGCAGGGCGGAGTACTGCGCCAAGGTCTCCGACAGCGCCGTGGAGCCCTGCTGGTCGGCGCCGATCACCTGGTGAGCCCACCACTGGTGGGCCATCTCGTGGGCGCCGACGTAGGTGACGATGTCGATCTTGGAGGGGTCTTCGTAGTTGGCGATGAAGCCCATGCCCTCAGACCAGGGAATGGTGGCGGCGAAGGCTTGGGCGAACTGCTCGTAGTCGGGGAACTCCAGGTAGCGAACCTGGCGGAACTGGTAGGGCCCGAAGTTGGCCTGGAAGTAGTCCAGCGACAGCTTCATGGAGCGCAGCATGCGGTCCACGTTCCACGGGTGCTGGGCGTCATAATAGACGCTGAGCTCGACCCCCTTGTAGGTCTCGGTCTTCACGGCATAGCGGGCCGACTGGATCGAAAAGCCGTGCAGGATGGGCGCCTCGGTGACGAAGCGGGCCGTGCGCCGGCCGTCCTTGACGACATCCGAGACCTTGTAGCCAGGGGCCATCGGCGTCTGGTCGGCCACCGTGCTGACGGTGATGTCGGCGCTGACGAAGTCGCTGTCGTGGCGCACGTAGCTGAACGCCCGCGAGGCCGGATCGCCGAGCTTGGGCATCCGCAGTTCGGGCGGCAGGCCCTGCTTGCGGCGCTTGGCGCGGTCCTGCAGCAGGCCGTTGCGATCCATGCCCAGCTGCGGGGTCAGGGCGAGGTTGTCGACGAAGGCGCCGTTGCCGACCACCCGGGTCAGGGCGCCGCTGTTGCGAAAACCGCGCTGCTTCAGCTCGGTGATGAACGACATCGTCCGCCGCTCGCCCGGCAGCATCGGGGTGTCGAAGGCGAAGATGCGGTAGTTGAAGCGCTCGTAGGTGCGCTTGGCCCGCGCCCCCTCTATCGACAGGCCGGCGACGTGCAGGTCGCGGTCGAAGCGGACATGGATCTCGCGTAGCGGCTGGCTGGTGCGGTTCTCGATGACGTAGGCTCCGCGGGTCTCGATCCTCGGCTCGTGCGGGTAGATGGCGACGTCGAGCTTGACCTCGACGATCTTCGGCTGCGGCGTGGTTTCGTAAGCCAGCAGCGCCTTTTCGTAGTCACCCTGCCAACGGTCGTCGCCGGGCCCCGTGCGGTACTCGTTCCAGACGTTGGTGTTGACGTAGATGAAGACGCCGGAGCCGACGAACACCGCCAGCGCGGCCAGCGCGATCAGCCCCGCGCGTCCCGTCAGCCGCCGGGGCAGGCGCCGCACGCGCGGCCACAGCCGCCCCTCCGTCCCCCGCCGCCAGATGGCGTAGGAGACCACCAGCAGCAGGACGGCGAAGGCGCTCCAGTAGAGGCGAAACCACCATGCCCCGACCCAGAATCGGCCCTGCCCGTTCATGTCCGACAGCGGCACGGCCGGCACGCCGCCGTAGTTGTAGAGGTTGTGCTCGAAGCCGAGGTTGCCCAGCGTGATGCTGGCGACCAGGTAGATGACCATTAGCCCCCAGCCGATGAACTTGTGCGGGCTCAGCGCCTGGAAGAAGACCGCCAGGATGGCGACCAGGATCATGTCCACCGACTGCGGCAGCACATACCAGCCGAGATACTTGCCAATCTCGAAGTGGGTGTAGCCGTGCATGGCCTGGATGACGACGGCCGCCAGCACGCTGACCAGCAGCGTCGAGACCAGCACCAGCGCGATGGCCAGCGTCTTGGGCAGCACGAAGGCCCAGTCGGGCACGGGCGAGGCGTCGATGATCTCGTGGGTCCTGCGCTCGCGCTCGCGCCAGACCAGCTCGCCGCCGTAGTAGGTGGCGATGATCAGCGGGATCAGGCCGAAGGTCCCGACCAGCACCGGGATCAGCACCCGCGTGGCCGGGTAGATGGCGCCGCCGTAGCTCTCCGCGTCGGTGGCGAACCACAGCCCGCCCACGGCATTGAAAAGGCCCACCGCCAGCAGCACGAAGTAGGCCGGGCTCTTGAAGACCTGCGCGAAATCCAGCCGCGTGCGCGCCGCCAGCTGGGCCAGCGCCGTCTGCCGCCCGAACGTCGGCCTTGGCAGATCGCCCAGCGGAACCGGGGGCGCGGAGTCCGGCGCGGCGGCCGCCACCAGCCTGGCCTTCTTCGCGCGATTGCCGGAAAGCTCCGTCTTCTCGAAGCGGAAGAAGGCGTAGGCCAGCGCCAGAAACCCGGCGCAGGCCGCCAGCACACCGAGCCGGTTCCATAGCAGCGCCCCCTCGACCGCCGGCAGCAGGGTGTTGCGCTCGGCCACCGTCCAGTACTTGGTCAGCAGGCTGTAGATCGAGATGCCGATCGGGTCCCAGACGGCGAACTGCTCGTACTCGGGCCGGGTGACCATGATGCCGCCGATCACCCACAGCACCATCAGCACCACCACGCCCACATAGGTGAGCGCCATGGAGCGGGTGATGGTGGCGACGCTGAAGAACAGCGATGCGCTCAGCAACAGGCCCGGCAGCGCCAGGATGAAGTAGGAATAGAGGTAGGCGCCGCCCATGAAAGGCCCGAACCGCTCGACGTCGACCCAGGGCATGAACGAGCCGACGAAGATGGCCAGCGGCACCGCCAGGAACGACACCGCCGCGGCCGCGAAGGCGCCGGCGAAGCGGCCGTAGAGGTAGTCGAACTTGGAGATGCGGGTGGTGCGGACGATGGGCCCATAGCCGGTCTCGTCATCGCGCACGACGACGTTGGCGACAAAGGCGGCGGTGACGAACATGTAGAAGAGCGTGAAGCTCAGATGGATGACGGCGACCGAGAAGGGGCCGTTCTTGTGGTCGTTGGGACCCAGACCGCCGACGCTGATCTGCTCGATGGTCGTCGCGCCGAACGTCAGCAGAAAGAAGATCAGCGCCACCACCCAGAACACCGGCTGGCGCATCTGGTAGCGGAACTCGAAGGCCGCGATCTTGTGGAACATCGGCTGGCCTTAGGCCGCGCAGCGCGTGGCGGACAGGGTCGAGAAGTAGACGTCCTCCAGCCCGCCCTGGACGGCCGCGAAACCCTGGCCCGGATCGCTGTCGCTGACGACATGGATGACGGTGCGGCCGGCAAAGAGGCGGGTGGAGATCACCTCGTAGGTGTCGCGGTGAGCGGCCAGGTCGGCCTTGTCGATGGCCTTCATCCACACCCGGCCGTCTAGTTGCTGGACCAGGTCCAGCGGCCCGCCCTCGCGCACGATGCGGCCGTCGCAGATGATGGCCATGGCCGGGCAGAGGTCGGAGACGTCCTCGACGATGTGGGTCGAGAGGATGACCACCACGTTCTCGCCTATCTCGGCCAGCAGGTTCAAAAAGCGGTTGCGCTCTTCGGGATCGAGGCCGGCGGTGGGCTCGTCGACGATGATCAGCCGCGGATCGCCGATCAGCGCCTGGGCGATGCCGAACCGCTGGCGCATGCCGCCCGAAAAGCCGGCCAGCGCCTTGCTCCGCACGCCCCACAGGTTGACCTGGTGCAGCAGCGCCTCGACGGTCTCCTTGCGCTCCCTGCGTCCGGAGATGCCCTTCAGCACCGCCATGTGGTCGAGCATGTCGTAGGCCGAGACGCGGGGGTAGACACCGAAATCCTGCGGCAGATAGCCGAGCACCTTGCGCAGCTGCTCGGGGTCCTTCAGCACGTCGATGTCGCCGAAGCGGACATAGCCGGAGGTCGGCGCCTGCAGCGTGGCGATGGTCCGCATCAGGGTCGATTTGCCGGCGCCGTTCGGCCCCAGCAGGCCGTACATCCCGCCCGGGATGGTGAGCGTCACCTCGTCCAGCGCCCGCACGCCGTTGGCGTAGACGTGGGTCAGGTTCTCGATGATCAGCATGGACGGCGTCCCGACGTTGGCAGTGTACGCTTAACCCCACCAGCGTCATGCCCCGCTGGAACCCTAAGGCCAAGTGAAAGAAAGTTCAGCCGCCGCGCGATCTGGAGTAGCACGAGGCCATGACCCAATACGTCTTCACCCCGCCGCCGCGCCCCGCCGTGCCGGTCGTGGGCTCCTCCGCTGTCTTTCCGGTGCGTCGCATCCTGTGCGTGGGGCGCAACTATGCCGCCCACCGAGCCGAAATGGGCGGCGACGACCGCGACCCGCCGTTCTTCTTCACCAAGCCCGCCGACGCCGTGGTCCCGCCCGGCGCCGACGTCCCCTATCCGACCGCCACGGCCGACCTGCACCACGAGATCGAGCTGGTGGTGGCGATCGGCGAGGGCGGCTCGATCTTCGGCTATGCGGCCGGCGTTGACCTGACCCGCCGCGACCTCCAGGCGAAAGCCAAAGACAAGGGCCAGCCCTGGGACGCCGCCAAGGGATTCGACGCCAGCGCCCCGATCAGCGCCATCCGTCGCGCCGGCGGCCCGCGGCCTCAGGGCCGCATCGCCCTGTTGGTGAACGGCCAGGTCCGTCAGGATGCGCTGGTCAGCGACATGATCTGGAACGTCGAGGAGATCGTCGTCGAAGCCGCCAAGCTGTGGAAGCTGGAGGCCGGCGACCTGATCTTCACCGGCACGCCCGAAGGCGTCGGACCGCTTCAGCGCGGCGACCTGGTCGAGGGCGAGGTCGAGGGCGCCGGGCGGCTGTCCTTCAGGGTGGTCTAGATGATCCTGCACTCGGCCTGGCGCGCCTCGGCCCCCTACCGCGTCCGCATCGCCCTGAACCTCAAGGGCCTTCCTTACGACTACGCGCCGGTGGACTTGATGGCCGGCCAGCAGAAGTCGGCGCAATACAGGGCCCTCAACGCGCAGGGTCTCGTCCCCGCCCTTGAAGTGGACGGCCATGTGCTGACCCAGAGCCTGTCGATCATCGAATGGCTGGAAGAGACCCACCCCCAGCCGCCGCTGCTGCCAAATAGCGCCCTGGAGCGGGCCACTGTGCGAACCATGGTCGGCGTCATCGCCTGCGACATCCACCCGGTGAACAATCTGCGCATCCTCAGGGCGCTCAGCGCGCTGGGCATCGACGAGGACGGCCGGAACGACTGGGCGCGGCGCTGGATCGCCGAGGGCTTCGACGCCCTGGAACCGATGCTCGCCCGCCACGGCGGCGGCTGGAGCTTTGGCGACACCCCGACGATGGCCGACTGCTGCCTGGTCCCGCAGGTCTACAACGCCCGCCGTTTCGGCGTGGACCTGTCGCCCTACCCTGCGATATCAAGCGTCGCCGAGGCGGCGGACGCCCATCCAGCCTTCGCCGCCGCCCACCCGAACAGACAGCCGGACGCCCTCGATGCTTGAAGACCTCAAGGCCAACAACCGCGCCTGGTCAAAGGGCAAGACCGAGGTCGATCCGCAGTTCTTCAAGCGGCTGGAGGCCCAGCAGAGCCCTCAATACCTGTGGATCGGCTGCGCCGACTCCCGCGTGCCGGCCAACGAGATCGTCGGCCTCGACCCCGGCGAGCTGTTCGTCCACCGCAACGTCGCCAACCTCGCCCCGCCGCAGGACGCCAATTACCTGTCGGTGCTGCAGTTCGCCGTCGACGTCCTGAAGGTGAAACACATCATCGTCGTCGGCCACTACGGCTGTGGCGGCGTCGCCGCGGCCGTGGACGGCAAGCGGCGCGGCCTCGTCGACCACTGGCTGCATCCGATCCGCGAGACCTACGACATCCACCGCGAGGAACTGGAGGCGCTGAACGGCCACGCCCGCCAGGACCGCCTGTGCGAGCTGAACGTCGTCCACCAGGTCAAGAACGTCGCCTCCGACATCTTCGTGCAGGAGGCTTGGGCGCGCGGCCAGAGCCTGTGCGTCCACGGCTGGGTTTACCGACTGGGCAACGGTCTGGTGAACGACCTGAGCGTCACCGTCGGTGGGCCGAGCGACTACGACGACCTGTCGCGGGTGCTGCGAAGCTGAGGCCGGCGCGTTGTTGACCTGAGCTGTTGGCGGGTTCATTCCTCCCGCGAATTTGTTTCAGGAGCAACGATCATGCGCGTTGGCGTCCCCGCGGAGATCAAACCGGGCGAGCACCGGGTCGGCCTCACCCCCACCGCCGCCCGCGAATATGCAGCTCAAGGCCACGAGGTGATCGTCGAGTCCGGGGCGGGCTTGGGGGCCGGTTACGCCAACGACGCCTACGTCCGCGCCGGGACCCGCATCGCCCCTGACGCCGACGCGGTGTTCCGCGAAGCCCAGATGATCGTCAAGGTGAAGGAGCCGCAGACGGTCGAGTGGGAACGCCTCACGCCGGAGCACATCCTCTTCACCTATCTGCACCTGGCCCCCGACCTCGCGCAAACCGAAGGACTGCTGGCCTCCGGCGCCGCCGCTATCGCCTATGAGACCGTCACCGACGCACGCGGCGGCCTGCCGCTGCTGGCGCCGATGTCGGAAGTGGCCGGCCGCATCGCCGTCTTTTCCGCCGCCGAGACCCTGCTCAAGCACAACGGCGGCATGGGCCTGCTGCTGTGCGGCGTGCCCGGCGTACCGCCGGCGCGGGTGGTGGTGCTGGGCGGCGGCGTGGTCGGCATGAACGCCGCCCGCATGGCCATCGGCCTGAATGCCGAGGTCGTGGTGCTGGAGCGCTCCATCCCCCGGATGCGCGAGCTGGACGACATGTTCCTTGGCCGCGTGCTGACCCGCTATTCCACCCTCGACGCCATCGAGGAGGAAATCCTCAAGGCCGACGTCATCATCGGCGCGGTGCTGACCGCCGGGGCCGCCGCGCCCAAGCTGGTGCGCCGCGAGCACCTGTCTCGGATGAAGCCGGGCTCAGTGCTGGTCGACGTCTCCATCGACCAGGGCGGTTGCTTCGAGACCAGCCACCCGACCACCCACGCCGAGCCGACCTACACCGTCGACGGCGTCGTCCACTACTGCGTGGCCAACATGCCCGGCGCCGCGCCGCGCACCTCTTCCGAGGCGCTGGTCCATGCGACCCTGCCGTTCGGACTGGCGCTGGCCAATCACGGCCTGGACGCCCTGGCCCGCGATCCGCACCTGGCCAGGGGCCTCAACGTGCTGAACGGCCAGATCACCCACCCGGCCGTGGCGCAGGCGCTGGGCAAGCCGTCGGCCGATCCCTACGGCGTCTGGTGAGGCTTGCCAGCCGCGTTGCGGTGCAGCAATAAGACGGCAGGCGGTCCCTTTCGGGGGCCAAGAGGGAACTGGGGTGTGACGCCCCGGCTGTGCCCGCAACTGTAAGCGGCGAGGGCCGCGACCGATCCGCTCTTCGATGAAGGGCGGCGCCACTGGGAAACCGGGAAGGTGAGGTCGCAGTCCGTTGACCCGCGAGCCAGGAGACCTGCCGCCGCCGTCGCTCGTCCGGGGTCCGGGTTCAGACCATCGGCGCGGGAAGGTGCGAGCCTTCCGTTGCAGCGACCGCCGGCCGGCGTGCCGGTGTCGGTCGCTGAACCCCTCGCCACGCGACGCCGCGCGGGCTCCCTTAGGAGACCTGCCCATGCGTATCGCCCTGCTTGCCGCCAGCTGCCTGACCGCCTTGCCCTCTCTCGCCCAAGCCGCCACGGCCACCATCGACGAGGTGATCGTCACCGCCACCCGGCTCCCGTCCGCCGCCCAGGACATCCCCGGCATCCGCGTCATCGACGAGGAAGAGATCGAGACCCGCCAGGCGGTGTTCGCCATCGACGTGCTGAACACCGTGCCGGGCGTGTCGGTGTTCCGCACCGGCGGCGCCGGCGGTTCGACCTCCATCCGCCTGCGCGGGGCCGAGACCGACAAGACGCTGGTGCTGGTCGACGGCATTCCGGTCAACGACCCGTCGCTGCCGGACGGCGGCTATGACATGAGCACGCTGGACCTGTCGGATATCACCCGCATTGAGGTGCTGGCCGGACCGCAGGGCTCGATCTGGGGCTCGGACGCCATCGGCGGCGTCGTCGCCTTCACCACCCGCGAGCTGAACGGCTGGCGCGGCCAGGTCGAGGCGGGCAGTTTCGGCACGGTGCGCGGCTCGGCGGCCTTCGGGATAGCCAGCGACGTGCAGGCGGTTGGCGTATCCGTGTCCGGCTATCGCACCGACGGTGTTTCGGCGGTGGCCTCGGGCACGGAGAAGGACGGCTTCGAGACCTGGACGGCCGCGCTCAACGGCCGCCGCGAACTGGGCCCTGTCGAGCTGGATGGCCGCCTCCGCTATGCCGAGTCCGTGGTCGAACAGGACGGCTACGACGACTTCTTCGTCTTCGGCGACACCGACAGTTGGTACGAGAGCCAGGCCTGGTCGGGCTTCCTGCGCGGCGCGCTCACCGACCCGTTGGGCCTGCGCCACACCGTCAGCTTCAGCGCCTATGACATCGCCCGGGCCAGCCACTCGCTGTTCTCCTCCGCCTATGAAGCCGACCGCCAGGTGTGGCGCTGGCAGGCCGAAGGCGGCAGGGCGTCGGACCCCTTCGCCTTCGTGGTCGGGGCCGAGCGCGAGGACACCCACGCCACCGTCTCCATTGGCGAGGCGGAGGAGGGCGCGACCTCGGCCTTCGGCGTTCTGCGCTGGCGGCCGATCGACCGGCTGACCGCCACCGGCAGCCTGCGCCATGACGACCCCGACACCTATGACGCCGAGACCACCGCGCGAGTGTCGGCCGCCTACGAGGCGGGCGCTGGCTTCACCGTCTCGGCGGCCTGGGGACAGGGCTTCAAGACCCCGACCATCAGCCACACGGTCTGCGACTTCTGCTGGCCCGCCGGACCTTCCACCGACCTCACGCCCGAGCGGGCGGAAGGTTGGGACCTGCGGCTGGCCTGGGAGTCCGCCGGCGGCCGTTTCGCCGGCGACGTCACCGGTTACCGCCTCTCGGTGCGCGACCAGATCGCCTACGGTGGCCGCTACGTGAACCTCGAACGCACCCTGACCAAGGGCATCGAGGCGCAAGGCGAGGTGCGGCTGAACGAGGCGGCGACCTTGCGCGCCACCTATGCCTACACCGACGCCATCGACGCGGTGACGGGCTTCGAGCTCTACCGAGCGCCCCTGCACAGCGGCTCGCTCAGCGTCGATTGGCGTACCGAAGGCACACGCGGTGCGGTGACCGTCCGGGCTGAGGGCGAGCAGGCCGATATCGACCCGGCCAGCTTCACACGCACGACGCGCGAGGGCTTCGTGGTCGTCAACGTCGCCAATGCGTGGACCATCGCCAATGGGCTGGAGCTGACCGCCAGGATCGACAACCTGGCCGACCAGCCTTTCCAGGAGGTGTTCGGCTACGGCGAGTTCGGCCGGGCGGCCTACGTGGGCCTGCGCATCAGGCGCTAGGCGGCGGCCCAGGTGTTGGCGTCGAGGGCCTGCGGGTCCTCGATGGCCATGCCGTCCCAGTCGAGGTCCGGCGGCGGGCTGGCCGCCGCCGCGACCACGGCGGATAGCTCGGCGGCTGAGGTGACGCCGACCAGCACGACCGTGGCCTCCTTGCGGGACAGGGCAAAGCCCAGCGCCGCCTGCAACGGATCGGAGCGGCCCTCGGCGATCAGCCGGCGGACGCGCGAGATGCTGCTCGAGGCGCCTTTCAGCGGCGCCGGAATGCGGTCGGGCGGCAGGAACAACAGGCCGTTGAGGAAGATGGAGCGCAGCTGCACCTCGACGCCCAGGCCCGCGACTTCCGCCAGCGTGCCGTCCACCAGCAGCCGCTGGTCCAGCAGGCTGGCGGGGGCCTGGATGATGTCGGGCTTGTAGCGCCGGGCGATGCCGACGGGATCATCGGAGGCGTGGACCGAGACGCCGATCTTGGCGAACAGGCCCTCGTCACGCAGCTTTTGCAGGCGCTGCCACAGGGCCGCGCCATGCGGGCCGAACAGCTCGCCGGCCGACTGCACGATGATGGTGTCGGCGCGGGTGATCTTCAGCCGGCCCAGCGAGGCGCGGGCTTCGGCCTCGATGAAGTCCGGACCGCGGTCGCAACGGGCGGCGGCCAGGGTCATGCGGAAGGGCGTGGGGCGCGGCAGCAGCTCGCCCAGCAGCGTCTCGGCCCGGCCAAAGACCCCGGAGGTGTCCAGCACCGACAGCCCCGACCTTGCGGCCACGGAGAAGATCGACTGCGTCTCGGCCTCGGGCGAGCGGCCGCGCGGCGGCGTCGCCGCGCCGAGGCCAAACTGCGCCGCGGCCAGGCCAAGCTTTGAAAGGAAAGGGCTCATGGGCGTCCGGTCAGGGGTTGCGGGGGACGGCGCAGCAGGGACTCCAGCAGGCCCTTGGCGGTCATCGCCGGAATGATGGCGGCGTAGGCGGCGATCAGGGCGGCCACTTCGGCCTCCCCGTGCGCGGCGCAAATGGCGTGCGGGCCGACGACGATAAAGCCCCGCGCCGTCATCTCGCGCAGCCAAAGCCCCTCGAGTTGCGGCGCGGCGAATAGCGGCGCGGGCAAGGTCGGATCGCCGTCCAACCGGAAGAAGCGCCCGCCGCTGGAGGCTTCGATGATCAGGTCGACTTCGGCCTGCAGTTCGGCGCCGAGCACCCGCAACTGCGGGGCCACCGGCGCCTTGGCCAGCACCTGAAGCGTCGCGGCGGCGGCGGCCAATGAGGCTGGCCGGGCGGCGGGGATGTCGTGCGCGTCGACGGCCGCGATCAGGTCGGCTCGTCCGGCCACCGCGCCGATCGGGCGACCATTGGCCAGCGCGGCGCCATGGACGGCGAGGTCGGGCGTCACGCCGCTGAGCCCCTGCGCGCCATGCTCGTGAACACGGAAGGCCGAGACGCCTTCGTCGAAGATCAGCGCCGCCCCGGCCGCATCGGCCAGGCGGCGGGCGTTGATCAGATGCTCGGGCGCGGCGCCCAGCGGGTCGATGACTACGGCGGCCAGGTCCTGGGTGTCGCCGAACGGCCCGCTCGGCGGCGTGCAGGCGAGCACCCGGCGGCGGCCGCTGACCCGGCGCGCGGCGGCGATGGCGGCGGGCAGGCCTTGCGACTCCTCGGCGGTGAAGCGCACTGCTTCGGCGGCGGGCAGCAGCGCCTTCAGCGCCTCGGCGGCGGCCTGTTCGGCGTTGGAGACGTTGTCGGCGACGGCTGCTTCCACGGCCTGATGGGCGTGGCCGAGCACGACCGCCCCGCCGCCCATCTCGAAGTCGACCAGCGCCTGGCCGGCGCTGTCCCACACCCGGCAGCCCTGCGCCCGCACGCGCCGGGAGGGCGCGCGGCGGTGGCTTTCGGTGTTGAAGGCGGCGTGGGCCATGACGGCGCTTCCGCTCCTTCTTGGTTAAAGTCCCGGAAAGCATGACGGAAGATGCTTAACGAAGCGGTATCAACGCCCCGCGTTCCAAAGCCTTGCTATGGTGGGGCTTAACAGGAGCTTTGAGTGGACGCCTTTCCGGCCTTTTTTCCGCTGGCGGGACGCAAGGTGGTCATCGCCGGCAGCGGCGAGGCCGCCGACGCCAAGGCGCGGCTGTTCGACGGCTCCCCCGCGGTCGTGGTGCGGGTCGACGGCGACGCGGCCCTGTCGGCGTCCGTCTACTCTGGGGCCTTGCTGGCCTTCATCGCGGGAGAGCCGGCCTTCGCCGAGGCCGCCGCGCGGGCCGCCGCCATCGCCGGGGCCATCGTCAACGTCACCGACCGGCCCGACCTTTGCGATTTCACCACCCCCTCCATCGTCGACCGGGGTGAGGTGGTGGCGGCCATCGGCACCGGCGGCGCCTCGCCGATGCTGGCCACCATGCTGCGCACCGAACTGGAGGCGCGGGTGCCGCAGGGCATCGGCCGCGTCGCCGCCCTCTTCCGCCAGCTCCAGGACGAGGTGCGGGCGGGACTGCCCGACCTGACTGAACGTCGCGCCTTCCTGCGTGACGCGCTGGCGGGGCCGGTCGCCCGGGCGGCGATGGAAGGTGAGATGGTTGAGGCCGCACGGCTGCTACGCGAGGCGCTGACCGGGGCGCGGGCCAGCCCGGGCGAGGTGCTTCACATCAATGCCGCCCGCCCCGCCGACCTCATCACCCTGCGCGAATTGCGGGCGCTGGGGGCGGCCGACGTGCTGGTGGTCGAGGCCGGGGCCAACCCCGACATCGTCGCCATGGCCCGCCGCGACGCCGAGCGGCTGGCGCCCGGCGCGCCCACCGAGGGCCTCGTCGTGGGCGGCAGGCGCGTCGTGCGCCTGACCGCGGGCTAGATCTCTTCCAGCGGCCTGCCCCGCGCCTCGCGCCACCAGAACAAGGTCACCACCACGCTGATCAGGGTGAAGATGAACGGGTACCAGAGGCCCGAGTAGATATCCCCCGTCGCCGCCACGATGGCGAAGGCGGTGAAGGGCAGGAAGCCGCCGACCCAGCCGGTGCCGATGTGGTAGGGCAGCGACAGCGCCGTGTAGCGCACCTTGGTGGGGAACAGCTCGACCAGCGCCGCCGCCTGCGGGCCGTAGAGCGCCGTCGCCCCCACCGCGAACAGGAACAGCATGGCGAAGACGCCGGGCAGGTTGATGCGCTGCGGGTCGGCCTCCAGCGGATAGCCGCCGGCCGTCAGCGCCGCCTTGATCTGCGTCTCCACGCCCGCGCGGGCCGCCTTGACCTCGGCGGGGGCCAGCCCCGTGGCCTCGACGGACGGCACGACGATGTCGCCGACGCGGACCTGCGCCGCCGTCCCGGCCGGGGCGGCCTGGTTGCGATAGGAGATGCCGGCGTTGGCCAGCACGCTCTTGGCGACGTCACAGGAGGTGGTGAAGGCCGCCTTGCCGACCGGGTCGAACTGCAGCGTGCAGGCGGCGGGGTCGGCGACCACCGTCACCGGCATGCGCGCCTCGGCCTCGGCCAGCGCCGGGTTGGCGAACTTGGCCATCATCTGAAAGCCGGGGAAGAACAGCGCCAGCGACAGGACCATGCCGCCCAGCATCACCCACTTGCGGCTGGTGCGGTCCGACAGCCAGCCGAAGAAGACGTAGAGCGGCGCGCTGGCCAGCACCATGGCCATGACCAGGAGGTTCACGGTGGCGGGCGGCACCTTGAGGAACTTCTCGAGGAAGACCTGAGTGTAGAAGAAGGCGCTGTACCAGACCGCGCCCTGGGCGAGCATCACCGCCAGCAGGGCCAGGATGACCAGCTTGAGGTTCTTCTTCTGGCCGAAGGCCTCGCGGAATGGCGCCTTGGAGTGCTCGCCCGCATCCTTGAGCGCCTTGAACGAAGGGCTCTCTGACAGTTTCAACCGCATCCATAGCGATACGGCCAGCAGGCCGGCCGAGATCAGGAACGGGATGCGCCAGCCCCAGGCCGCGAAGGCTTCCTCGCCCAGCACGGTGCGGGTGACGAAGACGGCCAGCAGGGCGGCGATCAGGCCCAGGCCCGCCGAGACCTGGATCCAACTGGTCATGGTCCCGCGCTTGTCGGCCGGCGCGTGCTCGGCTACGTAGATGGCGGCCCCGCCATACTCCCCGCCCAGCGCCGTCCCCTGGATGATGCGCATGAGGATCAGCAGGATCGGGGCGATTGGGCCGGCCTGCTCGTAGGTCGGCAAAAGCCCGATGGCGAAGGTCGCCCCGCCCATCATCGTCACGGTGATCAGGAAAGCCGCCTTGCGCCCGGCCCGGTCGCCCAGCCAGCCGAAGATCAGCGCCCCCAGCGGCCGGAAGGCAAAGCCCGTTCCGAACAGAGCCAGGGCGGCGATGAAGGCGGCGGTGTCGTTCAGCGCCGAGAAGAAGGTCCTGGAGATGACCGTCGCCAGGGTGCCGAAGATGAAGAAGTCATACCACTCGAAGGCGGTCCCGGCCGAAGAGGCCGCCACCACCGTGCGCATCGACGTGGGTTTTTCCCCCGCGGTCGCAGCCGTCATCCGCATCCTCCCCGACACCGGATCTGGTCTAGCACCGGAAATTACGCTTTCGCAAAACCCAATCGGGCGCGGGGCGTCAGACCTCGGCCCACATACGCAGCAGGTTGTGATAGCCGCCGGTCAGGGAAACGACGGACGGATCGTCCTGCCCGACCTGCTGGCCCAGCCGCTGGATGGCCAGGTCCATGTCGAAGAGGAGGGTGCGCCTGGCGTCGTCGCGGACCAGGCTCTGCACCCAGAAGAAGCTGGCCAGGCGAACGCCGCGCGTCACCGGTTCCACCCGGTGCAGGCTGGAGGCCGGGTAGAGCACCAGGTCGCCGGCGTTCAGCCTGACGCTGTGGACGCCGTAGGTGTCCTCCACCGTCAGCTCGCCGCCGTCATAGCTGTCGGGGTCGGAGAGGAAGAGGGTGGCCGAGAGGTCGGTGCGGATGCGCACGCTGCCCGACTGGCGGATGGCGTTGTCGACATGGTCGCCGAACGCCTCGCCGCCCTGGTAGGCGTTGAACAGCGGCGGGAAGATCCGGGCCGGCAGGGCGGCCGCCATGAACAGCAGGTTCGAGCCCAGCGCGCTGGTCACCACGGCGCCCAGCTCACGGGCGGCCGCAGAGTCCTCGGGAAGCTGGCGGTTGTTCTTGGCCAGCGCCGACTGAAAGCCTGCCGTCGCCTTGCCGTCGATCCACTGGGTCGCCTCCAGCGCCGCGCGGGCGCTCGCCACCTGCTCGGGGGTCAGCACCTGCGGGACCTGGAGCAGCATGGCTCGCCTCCTAGAACGCGTAGTTCAGCGACACCACCGCCGAGCGCCGGGCGCCGGGGACCACGTGCCCGCCGCCGATGTTGTCCAGGTAGTCCTCGTCCGCAAGGTTATAGACGTTCAGCTGCACCGAGATGGTGTCGTTCACCTGGTAGGCGGCCATGGCGTCGGCCAGCCAGTAGCCGGGCGCCTCGCGGGTGTTGATGGCGTTGGCGAAGCGGCTGCCGACATAGCTGGCGCCGCCGCCGACCGTGACGCCGCCGATCTCGTAGGTGGTCCACAGGCTGAAGGAGTTGTCCGGCGTGTTGGGCGTCACCTTGCCGACCTCGGCGAGCGTGTTGGAGGCGACGATCTCGCCGTCCATCCAGGTGTAGCCGGCCGACAGGTTCCAGCCGGGCGCCAGCATGCCGGACAGCCCCACCTCGAAGCCGTCGATGCGCTGCTCGCCCTCCAGCACCGTCAGGGCGCCGCCAAGTTCGGGCGTGCGGGCGTTGACCTTCTCCGAGCGGAAGACGGCGGCCGCCAGCTGCAGGCGCGGAACCGGCAGGTCCCATTTGAAGCCGAGCTCGTAGCTGCGGGTCTCCTCCGGCTCCAGCGGCGCGGTCAGGGCGGTCAGGGTCAGCCCCTCGGCCGACGGGCTGAAAGCGTTTGAGACGCCGAAGTAGATGCTGGCCGCCTCCACCGGCTTGAAGACCACGGCAAAGCGGCCGCTGAGCATGTCGTCGGTGCGGCCCAGGTCCAGCGTGGCGGTCTCATAATCGATGTCGAAGCGCTCGAACCGCAGCCCGGTGCTGATCTGCCATTGGGGCGTCAACTCGATGGTGTCGAAGAGGTAGGCGGCCACCGTGTCGCCGACCGCCAGCGCTCGCGGCGCATAAGTCGCAGGCGCGAAGGTGCGGTTGGGATCGGGGTCGACCAGCGTCGTCTGCGAGTCGACGAAGGTGATGGTCTCGTTCTTCGACCGCTCGGTGGCGATCTCCAGGCCGGTGGCGACAGCGTGGCGGACGGCGCCGGTGGCGAAGCGGGCGGTCAGGTTGGTCTGGTTGACCCAGATGGAGTCGAGGCTGTCGCGGCCCTTGCCCTCGCCGAAGATGGTGGTCGTGGCATTGTTCTTCAGGCGCGGCGCGGTGGCCACCGACTGGCGGCGCGTCTCCCCGTAGCGGGTCAGGTTGGTCAGCGTCACGCCCGGCCCGAAGTCCTGCTCGATCCTGGCGGTGACCACGTCGGTGCGGGTGTCCTCGTAGTCGCGGACCAGCACGCCGTACCAGGTCGAGCTGTCCACGGGAGCGACCTGGCCGCGATAGTCCTCCAGCGCCAAGTGCGTGTCGGGCACCCACGGCAGTCCGTAGTCCGGCAGGTTGTCGGCC
>Ga0190272_10000604_pt1 | contig 18491 bp, 15 predicted proteins | sample Popmic504T_FD_133746 | JGI IMG/M metagenome (GOLD analysis project Ga0190272, IMG submission 133746) | Populus adjacent soil microbial communities from riparian zone of Shoshone River, Wyoming, USA - 504 T | ecosystem: Environmental > Terrestrial > Soil > Riparian zone | place: USA: Wyoming... | reverse complement strand
TTCAGCAGTGTATCCGATTTAAAGTATGTCATCAGGTAATCCGGACCAACAGGACGATCCCGGAACTTATTGACGAATCCCTGAAAGCTTCCGTGAGAAAATGATGATGAATCCCGGTAGTCGGAAAAGAAATCCGCCATCTGCCAGAAACCATCGGGATTTGTTTTAATATAATTGGTGTCGTTCAATACAGCTTTTGACTGGTCGATGAGGCGCGTTGCCATTAGCTCAGGAGTCACAGCCTCATTATGCAACGGAGGCTGTCCGGCCTGGCCCTTGCAAATGAGCAGCCTGAGCCGGATATCTTTGTTCCCATCCTGAAGCCTTGTTTTTTCAATATCATTGAGCGAAACCATCTCACCTTTTAGGGAAATTGATTTCCGGTCAAAAAAATCAGGGATTACGAATACGCTGTTTAAAGGATAATGCCTTATCACCTCCCTGATAACCAGAATATTATAGGCATTTATCCAGAATGCCTTCCGAACATCAGGCCTGGCATCTTCCAGGCTGGAGTTGCCGATGAGCTCAACAAGCTTCTCCAATTTCTCAGGATTACGGCTGATGGTGCGGTAATCAACCTTTCCATCATATACATATTTATTGAAAAAACGGTTAGCATGATTATTGAAGGTTGTCGCTGGATCACTGCCAGAAACAGGAAGACAGCTGAACAACATGCCCACAACAGCCAGCAAACGGTTCAAATAAAAATTCATACTGCCTTCACAGTTATTTTATTATCATTATACAACAATGCAAATATAAAGCTTATCGCTGCAACCACCGTTATTCCACCCGCCGAACAGCAATCCGGCATATTCACCTAAAGCAATATTTTTCAAAAGAACACATTAAACATTCAGATCAGCCTTATAATTTGCTCTTTGCATTAAAACTTTTGACCGGTGATTGAAAAGGAACAAAGTGTATATAATTTCGTATCAAAAATAAACAGCTGTTTGTACCCTATAAAAATAATAATCAGAAGGCTTTACTTTTCTTTTCCAATCCAGTTGCTGATGATGCACATCAAGAAAAATCAGCTTCTGGTCATGTACTGGCTTATCCTTATCGGATTTGTAACAGGCACTTTTGTGAAAAAATTCGGCGTTCCCTATCTTTTTCTTGATCCCGAATATGCAGGTAACGTAGGATTCACTTCATTTTTCATCATGGGTCTTGCCTGCGGGATTTTTATTATGGCTTTCAATATTTCCAGTTATATTCTGAACAGCTTCCGGTTCCCTTTCCTGGCCACGCTTGCGATGCCGTTTCAGAAGTATTCATACAACAACTTTATCATACCCGGAACTTTCCTGGTTATTTACATCATCAGGATTGTTTTATTCCAGTACAAGGATGAATTCAATGATGCTCAAGCTATTTTCATGTCTTTGTTCGCACTTATTTCCGGGATTACGATTGTGATATTTATTACCCAGCGCTATTTCCTTCTCACCAACAAGGACATTTACAAGCTTTATGGATTTGAGAAGGAAGACGAGGAATCGGCCGATTTCAAAGCACTTGGCCGCCTTGATACGAATCATAAGAAAAAAAAGAAAGCTCCTTCCAGCCGCACCGTCTGGCGTGTTGAAACATACATAAGCTTTCCTTTCAGGATAAAGCTGGTACGAAGCGCATCACACTATAAGGATTACATGCTGCAGTCAGTTTTTAAGCAGAACCATATCAATGCAGCCGTAGTGGAGATCATTATTTTTGTAATTTTCATCACTCTTGGTCTTTTCAGCGATTACACTTTTTTCAGAATACCGGCAGGAGCCAGCCTTTTACTGCTGTTCACGATGATCATTATGCTGAGCGGAGTTTTTCGCTACTGGCTGAGGAGCTGGGCAAACACGCTTTTCGTAGTGCTGTTCATTGTGCTGAATTTCCTTTCACAGTTTGAAAGTGTAAACCAGCGTAACCGTGCGTACGGACTTAACTACGGCATTAAACACCAGGAATATTCACGCGAAAGCCTTGAAGAATTCGCATCAAAGAAAAATTATGATGCAGATATGAAGTCCACTATCCAGGTGCTGGAGGCCTGGAAGCAAAAGTGGAACAAAAGGGGGGTGGAAAAGCCACGAATGGTATTGTTCAACAGCAGTGGCGGAGGTGTGAGATCCATGCTTTTTACATTCAGGACCATGCAGGCGCTCGACAGTGTGCTGCAGGGAGACCTGATGAGCCATACGGCTTTCATCACCGGCTCATCCGGAGGCATGATCAGCTCAGCATATTACCGGGAACTATACCGTTCACGCAATGCCGAGCTGCAAAAAGCCAATATGGATAACAGGAACCCCTTTATTGAGAATATCGGAAAGGATCTCCTGAATGCTACGGCATTCAGCGCTTCGGTCAGCGACATATTCCTGAATATGCAGAGGGTGAAGTCGGGAAACTATTCGTATATCCGTGACCGTGCATATGCGTTTGAAAAGCAGTTGAATGAAAATACGGGATTTATTCTCGACCGGGCATTGTCGGATTACAGGGATGCTGAGATGAAGGCCGAGATCCCGATGCTGCTCATCAGCCCTACCATTATTAACGACGGACGGGTGCTGCAGATTTCTCCATTGCCCGTTTCGTATATGGTGGAAAGCAGCAGCAATTCAGGTGATCCATATGCAATTACAGACGGCGTTGAATTCAGCAGGTTTTTTGCCGATCAGGATGCAGTGGGACTACGCTTTACTAGTGCATTGCGTATGAATGCAACATTTCCGTACGTGAACCCGGCGGTTTCCCTTCCAAGCATGCCAACCATTGAAGTGATGGATGCCGGCATCAGGGACAACTACGGCCTGAAAAACTCACTCAGGTTTTTATTTGTCTTCCGTGAATGGATCAGGGACAATACCTCAGGTGTGCTGATCATCCAGGTAAGAGATACATATAAGAATGTCAGGATGGAAGATAACAGTGTAAAAACTTTTTTTCAGAAGCTTACAACCCCGTTCAAAAACCTGTCAGGCAATTTTATCATTATGCAGGATTATGAAAACGATGCCCTGCTTCAGTATGCCCGTGCCGCTGTTGATGCGCCCCTGAACCTGATTTCATTCCAGCTTCCGGAAATGGAGGACAAAATCTCGCTGAGCTGGCATCTTACACGAAGGGAAAAAAATTTCGTCAAGGATATTGCAACCAACCAGGCCAATACCGACGCCCTTATGCAGGTTAAAAAGCTTCTCGATCCTCCACGAACTTACAGCCTTAAATGACAGGTTAAGTCAGCCTCATCCGCAAACTGATCATCATGGGAACTGACCGCAATAATGTTCCCCTAAAATCAATGGTTCATTTTTAAAAAATTCATGATGATTCCGGTTGCGCCTTTTTTACTGTTCACATAACCTGCATTGATTTTTTGGATCCGCTCACGTTCGCCATCCGCCTGGATTGAATCAAGGAGCTTTCGCAAATCGTTCCTGCTTCTGAAGCAGAAAGCACCTTTCAGGCTGACCAGGTCTTTGGCCTCCTGGAATTTTTCATGACGGGGTCCGAATAATACCGGTATTCCATAAACGGCAGCTTCCAGGATGTTGTGAATTCCCTTACCGAATCCGCCGCCGATGATTGCAGCATCAGCCTGACCATAAATGTCTGACAGCATTCCCACATTGTCAATGATCATTACACTTGCATTTGAAAACCCGGTTCCTGCACTTACGGCAGAAAACCTCACTGCCTGTTTCTGAATTGCATTCATCAGCCTTGAAAGGTTTTCCTCCTTTATTTCATGAGGTGCAATGATCCAACGTGTTGATGACTTATCTTCGTTTATGATATCCGTTATGATCCTTTCATCCTCATGCCAGGTGCTTCCACAGATTACCAGCCGGGCACTGCCTTTAAAATTCTGTACAACGGGGTTCTCCTTCCGGTTTGTGGCTTTTTCATAAACACGGTCGAACCTTGTGTCGCCGCTCACTGTTACCGAAGGGATGCTCCGTCTGTACAACAGCTCAAGAGAAGACTGGTTCTGAACGAACAGATGCGTTACCCGGCGCAGGATCTTCTCGAAAAAAATTCCGTACCATTTAAAGTAAACCTGTGAGGGTCTGAATATGCAGGAAATAAAATATGAAGGGATTTTCCTGTCCTTGAGCTCCCTGATATAGTAATGCCAGAAATCATATTTGACGAAAAAGGCCATCTCCGGATTCACAAGTCCGATAAACTTTGAGGAATTAAACGGACCGTCAAGAGGCATGTAAAAAACATAATCGGCGTTCGGATCATTTTTTCTGACTTCATAACCCGATGGAGAAAAAAAGGTCATAACGATCTTATGTTGCGGGTATTCCCTGCGGACTGCTTCCAGCACAGGACTTCCCTGCTCAAACTCTCCCAGGGAAGGAAAATGAAACCATATCCTTTTTTCACCAGACTGCAGTGATTTTTTAATTTCGGTAAAATTGTGCCTCCTGCCCTTTATCCAAAGGGAGGCTTTTTTGTTAAAGAAGGAAAACAAAAAAATTCCCATTCCGTAACTTTTTACCACGGCAAGGTAAAGTAGCTCAAACAGGATCATCATCAATATAAATAATATTTCTCGGGAGGTCTTTTGTAAAGAGGAAGCAGCCACCCTACGCGAATACCGGTAAGCAGGTCAGTTCGTTTGCTTTCATCCCTTTCCTTTGTATCGAAATTAAAGTTCCGCCTGTTCTGAGTAAACCCCTGAATAAACTCAACTCCTGCATAAAAATTAATAAGCCGTTTCTTGCCAAAAAAAGCATATCCGATAAATTCCCTGAGCTCGAAGCCATTGGTAAGCCTGTCGTATCCTTTTACATATTCCTTTGTCAATGAAGGAACATTCTGGCTCACAGCATCAATGCGTATTTTATGCTGAATAAACCCGGCACCTGCAGTTACCCAGATACCAGAATTCGGGTTTGGTTTGTTAAAGGTGAAGATCCGCCCTACGCTTAATGAAAAATGATACCCCCGCTCATAAAACCGTACATCTGCATAAGCACCGTCATCTCCGATAATTTTATTTTCAAGAGTCGTAATACCGGCCAATATCTGATCCTCCTTAACACTTTTTCCAAACAGAAACTGACCATCGGCCGAGATGATCCATTGGCTTTTAAGCTTTACCGTATAGCTGCCCCCCACAGAAGAATTGTTTCCGAAACGTTTTGCGAGGTCGCCTCCCGGTATCATATAACCATAATTGACCCCGACAAATGAAAATGTGATCGAGGAATCATTTATGTTTTTCTGTGCAACAGAACCCGGTATAAAGACAAAAAGCGATGCAAAGGCTAATAAAAATCTGCTGAACGGGGGGTGCATAGAAACAGGTATAAAAATAAAGGTCTAAATATATACCTTATTTATATAGCAAAAAACAAATAAGCCCTGAACTGGAAAAATCAGGCTGCAATCAGAAAAGAATATGGTTTAAATTGAAGCTGAAAGTGCAGCTTTGCTTATGGCAGGTTCCTTGTCTGCCGGCAGGCAGGTGAAACGGAATTCAGAACCTTTTCCCGGCTCCGATTCAATCCAGATGCTGCCACCTGCTTCTTCGATGATGTTTTTTACGATCGGAAGTCCGACCCCGGTATTATCAGCAGTTCCCGGCCTGAGTGTTTGAAAAAGTTCAAACACTCTTTCCTGGGCGCTTTTGGGGATACCCGGTCCGTTATCCTTTATAAAGATCTCAACCATGCCATTCTTAAATTCATGGCCGATCTCGATGTCGGTAATCTCCTTATCACTGTGCTTAACAGCATTGCCTAATAAATTCTGTATTACCTGCTTCATGCTGATCCTGACCGCATAAACAGAAGGAAGATCTTTGGATATTGTCAGCCTCATTTTATCCTTAAGAAGGAGCTCATCTGTAACTTCAGTGATTATTTCATTGAGATCAACAGTGTCCTTATCTCCCCCTGACGTTGCTTTAGAATACTCCAGCACACCATTGATCATCTGCTCCATTTTTGTAACCTGTTTTTTAAGCAGGTTTAAATTCTCCGAAGTTTCAGATGTCATGTTTAATGGAGAATCCGTCGCAATCCAGTCAGCAAGGTGCCTCACCCCTCTCAGCGGAGCTTTGAGGTCATGGGAAATGATGTAAGCAAAACGGCTTAAGCGCTTGTTCACTTTGTTCAGCTCTCCCACCTGTTTTTCGATGGTGTCTTTTTGTTCGAGGATCTTATTGTTTGACTCAGCCAGGTTAATCTTAGTTTTCATTTCTTTTTTTAATGATTCATACCGGTCATGAGTAAGTACAATGGTAAGAACCGCAACGGTGAATGTTAACAGTCCACCGTTCAGTAGTATTTCACGGATGCCAAGGGGGCTCAGCAGGTTAAAAAGTATGATATTGAAAACCCCTGTTATCAATACAACAGCAACAGAATAAACAGCTGGCCAGATCAGCAACATACCGGCACCGATAAATATAGCGGTATAGGCAAAGGTGTGGATCTGAAGGGTCGTCACATTCATCACGCTACCCATATAGGCATTCTGCAGGCAGATTCCCAGGAAAGGAACGAACACCAGAATTCTATGATTAATATTCAGCTTGTTACGGAACAGGATGCACCATAAGGTAATCAGTGAAATAAATATTCTGATGACCAGGAAATGTTTCCAGTGCCCGGGCAGGATCAGGTAATCATTGATTGCCCAAAAGGGATTCAGCAGGACAGCAACCCATGCGGCCATCACATGACGCTCAGTGGCAAGCCCATCAAGCCCTCTCTTCCAGTTATTTGTTGCTGTCATCTCTATTTAGCTGATTCCTAAATGTTAAGTATAAAAGTAAGGCCGGAATTGAGCAGGAAAAAGCTCTTTTTAACAGTTTCATCTCATACTTCAGCGATCCGGATATGGCACAAAATTTATAAGGCATAAAATTAATTCCCAATTCCTGTTTCCTGGAAAACGGAATGAAACACTGTGTGGCGGAAACCGTATAAATCATTTATAAAAATTCATTTAATATGCAGCGTCTTAGCAATCAACAACTTAATCAACAAATTATCTCAGGCTATATCACTGGAAAATCTGTCGGTCAGCTTTCGGTGGAGACGGGTCTGGATTCAACGTATATCACACTGGTGCTTTACCAGGAAGGCATACATTACGCAAACAGGCAGCTTTTTTCCGAAATCTTACAGCAACGGACCGGAAAATAATCTCTTTTCTTTACGATAATTAAGGATCACCTTTTCACTAGCCTGGCTGCAAAGGCCTGAATCTTTGTTATCTGCCATGGTTTTGCTAAATTTACCCCTGAATTTCCGGAACCCGGATAATTTTCTGCTTTATTCTTATTTTATTCAATCTTTCTTAGTGAAAAAGAAGTTCGTCGTTGGGGCATCCTGCCTGTTGTCTATTTTATTGATGGCTGTTTTTCCTGCCAAAAAAGATCATGCTAAATCATACCATACACCTGGCGAAATTTCCTTTTTTAATTCACACATGAAAACGCCCATTGATTCAGGCGAATATTTTCTGGCTCCTGTCGAATGTAAAGGGTGTCACGGCTTTGATTCGCTGGGATTGGCGTTGGTTGACGGGGCAGGCAATGATGTGAATTTATTTGATGACTGGGAAACATCCATGATGGGTCTTTCAGCAGTTGACCCGTTGTGGAAGGCAAAAGTGAGCCACGAAATACTTGTCAATCCTGCGCATGCAGATGAGCTACAGACGAGCTGCACTTCATGCCATGCGCCGATGGGTCATTTTACTGCATTTTATAAAAGCAGTCTGCCCTATACCCTTGCCGACCTGGCTACAGATACGCTGGGACTAGCGGGTGTTGCATGCATGAGCTGCCACTCGCTCGATTCAGTTAACCAGGGAGTATTGTTCTCAGGAAACATGACATACGACACCACGGACGTTGCTTATGGCCCTTTTGAAAACCCCATGGTGGGTCCGATGCAGCTGTATGTGGGGCTCACACCGAAATACAGCACACACCTTCACCAAAGCAGTTTCTGTTCCCCTTGCCATACACTTATTTCAAATACGGTTGACCTGAACGGAAATCCCACCGGAGGCACTTTTATTGAACAGGCCACTTACCAGGAATGGCTTAATTCTTCTTTTCCTGTTCAGGAGATTACCTGCCAGACCTGTCATATGCCACAGATAGAGGATAATGTGAAAATCGCAGTGGGATACACTGCGTTGCCCGGTCGTTCACCTTACAACCTTCACCAGTTTGCAGGCGCCAATTCATTCATGGTAAAGCTCATGAAAGACAACAAAAGCTCGCTGGGGATCACTGCGACTGACGCGAATTTTGACTCAACTCTCGCTGCCATTGATGTAATGCTGAAGAAGAACACCCTCGCATTAAAGGCGTATGTGGATACTGTTATGAACGATACAGCCTATGTAGAAATACAGCTTGATAATAAGGCCGGGCATAAGTTTCCAACAGGCTATCCTGCACGCAGGGCGGTTTTGCAGGTAGTCGCTGTGAAATCGAACGGCGACACGCTTTTCTCATCCGGATTGTTCGATGACAACTTCGAAGTGAAGTTTGCAGACAGTGTTGCAGAAAAGCATTATGATGTAATCAGGGATCCATCAGAAGTTCAGCTTTATGAAATGGTGATGGCTGATGTAAATGGAAACAAAACCACAGTCCTTGAAAGGGCTGCAACCGTTCTTAAGGACAACCGGATACCCCCGGTGGGCTTTACCACCCTTCACAATTCATATGATACGTGCTTTATTGCCGGTGACGCCCTTACAGATATAAATTTCAATAAGTCGGGTAGCATTGAAGGGACAGGAAAGGATATTGTCAATTACCACATCCCGCTTTACAGTTATTTAGGAACAGTTACCATTTATGCCACCATGTTTTACCAGGCAGTACCGCCCGGGTGGCTCACTGAAATGAGCAGTTTTTCATCAGCTGAGATAGATACATTCATGCAGATGTATGCGGCAGCCGACCGTTCACCTGTGTTTATAGCTTCCGATACGATCCAAAACCTGTTGATCAATACAGGCATATCCGGCATTAAAGATTTCCGCCATGTAACAGTCATGCCTAACCCTTCTGTTACCGGCAAAATAAGAGTTGATGCGGGTGAAAGCTTCCTTCTGAGGATTGACCTGTTCAATGCAAAAGGAAAAAAAATAAATACTTTTAATATCCCGGATCAAACCAATACCTTCGAGTTCACTTTGCCTGATACCGATGGCATTTACCTGCTTCATACCAAAACAAAACACGGATCATTTACGACAAAAGTCCTGAGACTCCATCCATAATCGAAATTAATATTCACTATGAAAAAACTCTGTCTTTTAATTCTTCCTGCTCTTATAACGATCACCATATGTGAAAGCATAACAGCACAACCGCTTTTTAAAAATGCAAACAACAGGCTTGTCACATCCGGGCACAGTGGAAATTCCGTAACAGTTACTGACTGGAACGGCGATGGGATGGATGACATTGTAAGACTCGACGCAAGTGAAATTTTTGTGGAGATTCAACGGACCAACAACACTTTTGAAACCCGGGCCCTTGGCAGCTTCAATGAGGATCCCGACTGGGCATGGGCGATGTGCGTGTCAGACATCGATCACAACGGGTTTAAAGATATCATTGTCGGCGGGAACGGGCCTGCTGTTAAGGTTATGATGGTTGATATTACGGGTACATCTTCAAATATCATAAACCTGCCTGGTTCAGGGTTCTTTTTACAGAACCTTACTTTCGGTGATTTCAATAACGACGGTTGGATTGATATATTCTGCTGTGACGATAATGATGCTTCACACGTGTATGTTAACGACGGTTCGGGAAATCTTGTTCCCTCAACAATTATCCCTACAGCAGTTAATCCCGGCGTTTTTATCGGAGGAGATCCGGCCGACAGCGGCAATTACGGAAGTGTCTGGACAGATTTTGACAATGATGGCGACATGGATATGTACGTGGTGCATTGCAGGCAGGGTGTTAACGGAACCACTGACCCCCGTCGCATCAACAGGCTTTTTGTTAATGACAGCAATAATACGTTTACTGAAATGGGAGCAGCATACGGTCTTGATATCGGATGGCAATCATGGACTGCCAGTTTCGGTGATATCGACAATGATGCAGACCTGGATGTTATGGTAACCAATCATGACCATGAAAGCCAGATACTTCTGAATGACGGCACCGGCCATTATACGGATATTACCGGATCCACCGGTTTCGACATCACAGATATCACACCGATAGAAAGTGTTATGGAGGACTTTGACAACGATGGCTGGATTGACATACTCGTTGCCGGCAGCAATTCCAGGTATTACAAAAATAACGGTAATAACACATTTACCAGGATCAATGGACAGTTTGACAATAACGGCATGGAGTCATTTGCAATCGGCGACCTGAACCATGACGGCTCCATTGATATTTATGCAAGCTATGCGCAAATTTACCATACCCCTACAAGCATTGATGATGTGATCTGGCTGAATCAGGGAAATTCCAATCATTTTTTTACCCTTGATCTCAGAGGAACAGTTAGCAATGCAGGTGCAATTGGCGCCAGGGCTAAAATATACGGTAGCTGGGGTGTGCAGATCCGTGAAGTGCGTGCCGGTGAAAGCTATGGCACCGTAAATTCTTCCATGTTGCATTTTGGCCTCGGACAGTCAACCGTTATAGATTCGGTTGTGATCAGCTGGCCTGCAGGAACTTCTCAAACCATAGTAAATCCTGCACCTGACCAGTTTTTAACAGTGCGTGAAGGTGATTGTGTTTCACCTGAGGCCATTATTACTTTTACCGGCTCAACCAAGCTTTGTACCGGTCAGACACTTGTTTTAAACGCTCCGGCAGGTTTTGATTATTTATGGTCTGATGGAAGCACCACACAGTCAACCGTTGTCTCCGCAGCCGGTGAGTACAATGTCAGAATTTCCACTGCTGGCAATGCATGCAGCACCCTTTCAAAAACATTGATTGTTGTTTATAATCCGGATGAAACCCCTGTAATTGAACCTGCCGGTGTAACCGAATTCTGCAACGGCTCATCTGTTGTGCTCAATGCTCCACCGGGAATGCAGTCATATCTCTGGAGTAATGGAGATACCAACCAGTCTGCTACGATTACCCAAGGTGGAAGCTTCACGGTGACCGTGCAGGGAACATGCCAGCTATGGTCATCAACTGCAATCAATGTAATTGTACATACGGCTGCAGATCCTGTTGCTCCCGATGTTACGCTGCCCGGACCGGGATCAGCAACATTAACCGCTACCGGAACCAATATTTCCTGGTATGACCTGCCCGCAGGAGGCCTGCTACTTGATACCGGAAATTCATATACAACCCCGGTGCTGACGGATACCACAGTTTATTACGCCCAGGCAGCGGTTTCTTACGGAGGTGATTCATACAATGTTGGACTGCCCGCACACAGCGGATCAAGCAGCTACAGCGGAAGCGGCAATACCAATGCGGTGACATACTTTAATGTACTATCTGCATGCTCGCTTAATTCAGTTAAAGTTTATACTGACCTGCCAGGTTACAGGCTGATAGAGCTGCGCAACAGCAGTGGTGTACTCCTTGAATCAGCTTATGTAGACATCCAGCCTGACTCCCAGGTGATCATGCTTGAATGGTACATTCTCCCGGGAAATAATTATACCATCGGAACCAATGAAGATACCAACCAGGTAATTCCGGGATGGACCAGTGATGGCCCAAGACTAAAAAGAAACAGCAGCGGTGTGAATTACCCTTATTCAGTCAATGGCATCCTCGAACTTACCGGTTCGTCGCAGGGAAGCTCACTGTTTTATTATTTTTATGACTGGCAAATAGAAATGACTACATACACATGCCTGAGCAACCGGGTTCCGGTTACCGTGAATGTGAACTCACCGGTAGGAGTAAATGATAATGATAATGCTACTGAATACATAATTGTTTTCCCCAATCCCGCAACCGATTTTGTGAATATCGTTTCATCAGAGAGTTCGGATGTAACGGTTAAGATATATGATTCAACCGGGCGGATCATCAAACATGAAATTCATCCCGGCGGAAACAGCCGCATGGATATTTCAGCTCTTGCCAGCGGCTTTTATCACCTTAATCTGATGTCAGCCGGAACTGTCATAAATTACAAACTGCTTGTAAACTGATCTGGTAACATGAGGTGCAGGAGACTTTCCGTCCTGAACATATGTGTGCTATCAGTTAACAAATTTGTCCATCATTTCAATTCCATTACTTTTGTGAGCGATAAGCAAATTTTCATATGAATATACATGAATACCAGGGAAAATCGATTTTAAAATCATTCGGTGTTTCAATCCAGGAAGGGATTGTTGCCGAGACTGCCGAACAGGCTGTGCAGGCTGCAACCGAACTTCAGAAGCAGACAGGTACAGGCTGGTGGGTTGTGAAAGCACAGATCCATGCAGGCGGACGTGGGAAAGGCGGAGGAGTAAAGATTGCAAAATCGCTTGATGATGTAAAGGAAAAAGCCGGTGCGATCCTGGGGATGCAGCTTATAACTCCACAAACCGGCCCACAGGGTAAAAAAGTTAACAAGGTACTGATCGCACAGGATGTGTATTATCCGGGACCATCACCCACCAAGGAATTTTATATGAGCGTTCTTCTCAACCGCCAGGAAGGGAAGAATATTATAATGTACTCTACCGAAGGAGGAATGGACATTGAAGAGGTGGCCGAAAAGACCCCACACCTGATCTATAAAGAAGAAATAGACCCGAAAGTTGGACTGCAGCCGTTCCAGGCACGCAAGGTTGCCTTTAATCTGGGCCTTTCAGGTAATGCCTTCAAAGAGATGGTCCGTTTTGTCGGCGCTTTGTACAAAGCTTATGAGCAAACCGATTCGGGGATGTTTGAGATCAACCCGGTTCTGAAAACTTCAGATGATAAAATCATTGCTGTTGATGCAAAGGTAAGCCTGGATGAAAATGCCTTGTTTCGCCATCCGGATTATGCTGCGATGCGCGACATTACAGAAGAAGATCCTACGGAGGTGGAAGCCGGTGAACATAATCTCAATTATGTAAAGCTTGACGGCAATGTTGGCTGCATGGTAAATGGCGCCGGTCTTGCCATGGCGACCATGGATATTATCAAGCTTGCCGGCGGTGATCCTGCAAATTTCCTGGATGTGGGCGGCACTGCAAATGCTGCAAGGGTGGAACAGGCTTTCCGCATCATCCTCAAAGACCCCAACGTGAAAGCAATCTTGGTTAATATTTTTGGCGGGATTGTCCGTTGTGACCGTGTTGCCCAAGGTATTGTGGATGCCTACCGGAATATCGGGGAAATTCCCGTGCCGATCATTGTACGCCTTCAGGGTACTAATGCAGTGGAAGCAAAGAAGATCATCGATGATTCGGGATTAAAAGTATATTCAGCGGTTGAACTCATAGAGGCAGCGAACCTTGTCACCAAGCTTTTGAAGACATAATTTCTTAAACATTCATATGGCATGTTTTTTACCATAAAGCCGGGCACCCATTAAAAAATATCTATCCCTATAACCCTTTATGATCGCATCTTTAACGGCAGAGGACAATTTTCTGGGCATCGCGGAGCCTGAATTTTGCGAGTATCCGCATTGCCGGTTCGTTATCCAGCCGGTTCCTTACGAACATACTTCTTCATACATTTCGGGCTCAGCACGCGGTCCGGCTGCTATGATAGAAGCATCACGGTTTGTTGAGTTCTATGATGAGGAGCTTGAACAGGAAACATTCCGGCATGTTGGAATATGCACGCTGGAGGAAATAAAGTTCAAAGGCAAGGTTGATGCTGATGCAATTGCACTTATTGAGAAAAATACCTATGCCCTGCTTGGTGACGAAAAATTTGTGGTTTCGCTGGGTGCCGAACATACCGTTACGCTGGGTTTTGTAAAAGCACATGCCGCCAAATATCCCGCAATGAGTGTATTACAGCTTGATGCCCATTCGGATCTACGCCAGTCGTACCACGATAATATTTATTCCCATGCTTCAGTTATGGCAAGGGTGCATGAACTGGGGATATCCCTGACTCAGATAGGAATCAGAGCTCAGTGTAAAGAAGAGGCCGACCTGATCAGGAGTTCATCTCTGATCCATACCTTTTATGCACATCGTATCAGGACTGATCAAAACTGGATGGAAGAGGCAATAAAAACCCTTAAGCAGGATGTTTATATAACGATTGATGCCGACGGCTTCGATCCTTCCATAATGCCTGCGGTAGGAACCCCTGAACCCCGGGGGCTTTACTGGGAAGAATCCCTGGAGTTCCTTAAGCGAGTGATATCACAAAGAAATGTTGTGGGGTTTGATGTGGTTGAGATCGCCCCTGTTGAAGGGAGTATCCTTTCAGAATATACATGCGCTAAATTAATTTATCGCTTAATTGGTTATTTGTCGAAGAAATAAAATTTGTAATTTTGATTAACTCAATCCGGTCAGATCATACCATCATCTAAAAAAGAACAGGTTATGAAAGATTTTAAAATTGACAACCAGGGAACGGCAACACTGTTTAAGAACCCGGTGCTTGAAAAGCTTACCCGCACTCATTTTGCCACACCTGTAATATTTTACCTGGCGCTAGCTGCTGTAATACTCTGTTATACTTTTATATTCATGCAGATCCATCCCGGGATAGTTATCCTGCTGTTTATACTTGGAGCATTCAGTTTTACTTTAGTTGAATACATGATACACCGGTTCATTTTTCATTTCAATGCCAAAACTCAAAAGCAGCAGGAATTGCAGTATCACATGCATGGAGTTCATCATGAATTTCCGCGTGATAAAGACCGCCTCGTCATGCCGCCTTTGCTTTCAGCGATTATTGCAGTTCTTTTCTACACTGTTTTTATCCTGACTATGGAAGATTATACTTATGCCTTTTTCCCGGGTTTTATTTCGGGTTACTCCTTTTATCTTCTGATCCATTATGCTGTTCATGCGAAAAAACCACCGGCCAATTTCCTCAAATACTGGTGGAAACATCACAGCCTTCATCATTACCAGTCGGATCATACTGCATTTTCGGTATCAATGCCGTTGTGGGATCATCTTTTCGGTACGATGCCGAACAAGAAAAAGAATTACAGGAATCCACAGAGTGAAAAGCTCCCGGATTATATTGCTTAGTACAACCTGATTCTTGTACCTGTGCAATCTGTCAGCCTGTTTTAAAATTTGCATATTCGCCGGCGATTTTAATACTTTAGCGCCGCCTGCCTGCGATTTATATTGCTAAAATGACAGGTAAACGAATAATTACAAGTTAATCATACGATATGGCTGGTTGGACAAAATGGTTATGGGGTGGTTTAGGATGGGCCGTTGGAGGACCATTGGGGGGAATTATCGGATTTGCCCTTGGCGCTATCGGTGAAACACAACAGGCTGCCATGCAGGGAAGCAGCCATTCACGGACAATGCCCGGTGATTTTGGAAGTGCCATGCTCGTGCTCTTCGGTGCATTGATGCGTGCGGATAACAAACTTCTCAAACAGGAGCTGGAATTTGTCAAACGTTTTTTTGTACAGCAGTTCGGAGTTGATTATGCAAAGGAACGAATGCTGCTTTTCAGGGAGATACTCAAACAGAATTATGATATCAAACCTGTTTGTGAGCAGATCAGGAACAACCTGGATTACTCTTCCAGGCTTCAACTGGTGCACCTTCTGTATGGCCTAGCAGCCGCTGATGGTGACATGCATGAAGAAGAGATCACATTCATCGCTACAGTTAGCCGGTACATGGAGATCAATCAGGCCGATGTGAATTCAATGAAGGCCATGTTTGTAAAAGATGCGAATGCAGCTTATAAAATCCTGGAAATTGAAGTATCAGCTACGGATGATGAGGTGAAAAAAGCTTACCGCCGCATGGCAATGAAATATCATCCTGACAAAGTGCATCATCTCGGACCGGAGTTTCAGAAGGATGCTCAGGAAAAATTCAAAAGCATTAATGATGCTTATGAACAGATTAAAAAGAAAAGAGGACTGATCTGACTAACACAAGATGAACTGGCTGGATGCTGTAATTGCGATTCCCCTTATTTTTGGTGCCTGGAAAGGCTGGAAAAGGGGCCTGATTTTCGAGGTTGCCATGATCATCGGCCTCATCATTGCTTTATATCTTGGATTTAAATTTTCAGGAATTGTTAGCGGTTTCCTGAATGAAAAATTCGATTCTCTAAGAGGTGTTACGCCCTATCTTTCGTTCGGACTTATTGTTGTCGTTATTATACTTGCATTCGTACTTCTGGCGAAGCTGCTGGAGGGAATCCTGAAGCTGACAGCCCTGAACCTGTTCAACAACATTGGTGGCGCCTTATTCGGACTTTTAAAATTCGGACTTGTATTGAGTGTTTTATTCTGGCTCATCAGGTCGCTCGAACCAGGCGTAAAAATTATTCCCGCTGAATTGAAATCCCATTCAACCTTGTATGCACCTGTACTCAAAATTGCTTCTTCTGTTCAACCACTATTACAGGATGTAAAATCTGAATTCAGGGAAAACATTGGAAAGTAGCCTTCCGGAAACAACCTTTGATTATATCATTGCAGGCCAGGGCCTTGCCGGCAGCCTGCTTTCGTATTACCTTGAAATGGCTGGCAAAACTGCTCTTGTTATTGATCCTGGCCTGTTCCCAACCTCATCGCGCATCGCTGCAGGCATTGTTCATCCGGTGACAGGCAGAAGAATTGTAAAGTCGTGGCGCGCTGATGAACTTATCCCATTTGCCGAACAGGCCTACCGGTTGCTTGAACAGAAATTCAGGAAGACGTTTTATTTTAACCGGCCTATTCTGGAAATTTTTCATTCCGTTAACCACATGAACGACTGGCTGGCACGAAGCGGAGAGGATAGTATGCAACATTATACTGGCGAGAGAATAGAATCCAACGGCATTGCAGGCATCAATATGCCGCTTGGTGGCATGATCGTCCGTGGTGGAGGCCATCTGCTTATAGTGAGCTCCTTGAAGCCATGCGGATTGGCCTGGCAAAAAAGCACAGCCTGTTGGAGGAAACTCTTGATTATAATTTAATCAGGGTTCATGAGAAAATTGTATCCTACAGGCATATCACTGCCCGTGGGATTATTTTTTGTGAAGGTGCAGATGCAATCAAAAATCCCTTTTTCTGCGATTTACCTTTTGTCCCTGCCAAGGGTGAAATACTTACCATATCGGCACCTGGCCTTACAGAAGAATATATACTTAACAAGTCCTTATACCTCCTTCCGATGGAAAATGGCCAGTTCAGGGCAGGCGCTACAAACGAATGGCAGGAATTAAATAACATTCCCACTATTCAGGCGCGACAAAAAATGGAAAGGTTGCTTTCAGGAATCATCCAGGTTCCTTTTGAAATAACAGATCATCTTGCCGCTGTGAGGCCTACGGTAAAAGACCGGAGGCCATTTCTTGGGAGCAGCCCGAAATCAGAACTGATTTTCATTTTTAACGGGCTCGGTACCAAAGGTGTGATGCTGGCTCCTTATTTTGCAAGTCACCTTTGCGACCATCTTGTTCTGAATAAAAAAATTGACCCCGAATCTGACATCAGGCGCTTTATCAGGTAAAGGGTTTTAAAGCTGCCAGGCGCTGAATCAGGGGAGGATGTGAGTAATAAAAAAACACGTATAGGGGATGAGGTTGCAGGTTGCTCAGGTTGTTCACAGAAAGTTTCTTAAGTGATTCCCCGAGTGCAATGCCGCTTGATGTGGTAGCGGCAAAATGGTCGGCCGCAAATTCATTTTTTCTTGAAACAAGATTCATTATGATGCTCATAAGCAAAGATATCGGGCTGTATAGCAGTCCGAACCCAAGCATGCCAAGGCGCAGTGACGGAGAACGGGAGCCAAAGGCTTCGGACAATGCAGGACTGTCGATAAATCTGGAGAAAATAAAAAGCATCACTCCTGCCTGCAGAATGGAAAGAATAAAAGTGGCATGTGTATGCTTTTTTTTATAATGACCGATTTCATGTGCCAGAATGGAGACCAGCTCATCTGTAGTATGATTTGCAAGGAGCGTATCATATAATACGATCCTTTTTTTTCTTCCGATACCGCTGAAAAATGCATTGGCTTTTGATGATCTTTTTGAACCGTCCATCACAAAAAGGTCATCCAGCCTGAAATCAACTTTTTTGCAATAATCCTCGATTGCTGTACGAAGTGTTCCTTCAGGCAATGGAGTAAGTTTATTGAAAAGGGGTACGATAAGCGAAGCATAGAACATCGTGGTAAAAAACATGACCAGTGCAAACGTAAGCCATGCGTATATCCACCAGAGCGGACCGGCATGCATATAAAATAAAACGAACAACGAAAGAAGGCTTCCGCCGAGCATTCCGCCAAGCAAATATCCTTTTAACTTATCTGAAAAAAAAGTCTTGAGTGTTGTACGGTTAAATCCAAACCGGTCCTCAATTACGAATATCCTG
>Ga0190272_10000603_pt1 | contig 18491 bp, 9 predicted proteins | sample Popmic504T_FD_133746 | JGI IMG/M metagenome (GOLD analysis project Ga0190272, IMG submission 133746) | Populus adjacent soil microbial communities from riparian zone of Shoshone River, Wyoming, USA - 504 T | ecosystem: Environmental > Terrestrial > Soil > Riparian zone | place: USA: Wyoming... | reverse complement strand
GTTTCGAGTTTCGAGTTTCGAGTTTCGAGTTTCGAGTTTCGAGTTTCGAGTTTGGACTTTGTACTTTGGCCTTGCTATCTTTTCCTGCCAACACCTTGCCCGCGTAGCCCAGTGGATTAGAGCGTTCGCCTCCGGAGCGGTTTTTATCTTCCGGCTTTCCTCAACAAAATCGTAAACGTCAATAAAGACGCCGTGTTCTTGTGCCACTCAGTGTCACCAAGTACACCGCTGTGTCCTGAAAACCACGTCGAAAGGGGTACGCCAAAGGGGTACACTAACGGGGCCTTTAGGCCAACAGAAACGGGAGAAAGAGAGGGCATGCCAACCCAAATAGACGACTAAAACAGAAGGTGCAAAATGAAAATACTTCAACGAACCATCCGCAAGGCCAGAGGTAAGCACTGCGCACGCATCCGGTTTGAAGACGACAGCGGTAAGACTCACGAGGTCCTGCGCACCGCAGAAAATAAGAGTGAAGCAAAGACCAAACTCGCTCAACTTGAGGTAGAGATTTTAGAAAAAGGGACAGCGAGACTGGAGGCGGGTAAGGTTACGTTCGGCAGCTTGCTCAATACGTGAAGAACCGCTTCTATTTGCCAGCCACTTACAGCGAAGATGGTTCGGGTGCAGTTGAGCAGATATTGTCCGATGCCGAAGAGCGACGGCTATCAAGGCACACAAAAACGGTGGAATAGATACCAATGAAGGTGAGCCTAGGGGCTGAGCGAACGATGAACCATGGCAGACCAAACGGGTATCGACTTTCTGCCCCTACCGGTGTCTTTTAACGACGGAAGATGTCAGTGAAGTCCATTGAAAAGAAAAACGCGCCGCGTCCGTCCCCGGGACGGTGCTTTAGGTTGAAGGCGTATCCCACGGTCGTGTTGAAGTTAAAGACGCTCACCCTCACCCCGCCGCCGGCGCCGTAGCGCGTGCCGGCCGCGTCGGGCCAGACCCGCGCTACGTCGAATACCCCGACGGGGCTGACGGCCACCACGTTCAGCTCCTTGACGAACGCGTTGATCGCGGCCTGCACTACTTTCGTGTCTTTGTCCGCCAGCTTCTCGGCTATGCTGAGGTCGAGCCCTTCGATGCCGGTGGTGATCCTCTTCTGTAACTGCGCGAGCGCGGTGGCAGCGTTGCGCATCGCCGTCGCGTCCGAGTCCATCTTGGCGGTGTCGAACAGCTCGGCCAGATGCGCCAAGCTGAAGCGTAGTGTCGTGGCGTTAGCGCAGCTCTTTACCTCTGGTATCGGACGGCAATCGCTCTCTGTATCGATCAGATTGCCTACCGCCGTACCCGGGTCTACCTGCCCACCCGTATCGAACGGGGCATTGATGATGCTGGTGAGACCTTGGGCCTCGTCAGCTGTATTACTGAAATCCTCCCTCTGCGAGTCTTCGAGAGCGGTGGGGGGACTATCGACCAGCTCTTTGAGCTTCAGGTTCAGATCCGTCAGCCATTGATGCACCGTCTTCGTCTCGTCCGTCGGCATGCTCATCGAGGGGATTTTGCTGACGAACTTCAGGTAATCCGGCACCTTCACCAGGTAGCTGTTGCGCAGGAAGGACCGGGTGCTCACAACAGTGCCCGGCAGGATCGTATCGACGAAGCCCGGCTCCCGCTTCAGCTCCTTGGGCATCAGCGGATAACCCCAGACCTCACGCCCAACGGTGAAGTTGGCGGAGTAGAAGCGCGTGCCACCGATGTCGGCAGCTGTGTTGAGGCGGTTCTCGGGGACGCTGCGGATGAAGGGCCCGCTCAGCATTCTCCAACTGTCGCCCTCCATGAAGTTCCTCTGGACGTTGCCGCCGAAGAACCTCTGCGTGACGGGGATAGGGCCGTAGCTCTGGATCGTCCCGGCCGCGAGCCGCGCCTCGACCGTGAGCGCGCGGTTGACCTTGCCGGGCGCGCCCTCCCTCTTCCAGAACTGCGTGGTCAGGGCGAGGTCGCCGAGGTGCTTGACGAAGTCCACGTCGGCCGTCGCGCCCCGCGTACCGAGCTGAATGCCATAAGACCCGGCGAGGGAGATGCCGCCGAGCCGCATCGTGGTGCCGACGTAAGCCTTCAGCCCGCCGTAGCCCGAGTCGGCCGCGCTGCCAGCGGCGGCCGCCGCCGCGTCGAGGTCAGTCTGCTGGTTGCCGCCCTCCACCGACGCGCCGTAGCGGAGAATCACGCCGTTCTCGCCGAGCGGGCTGGAGGCGCCGAAGGCTTGGAAGGAGAGCGTCGCCTCGCGGAGTCGGTTGACCCCGGCGGGCACGTCCGAGTGCTTGTAAGACAGGCGGTAGTCGAAGTGGTTGAGGGCCGTGCGGCCGGGCGAGCGCGAGCCGACCAGCTCGAACGCCTCCTCGTTGCTCGTCGGCGAGCCGGTGGCGCTCAGATCTGCCGTCTCGAAAAGGCCGCCCGGCATCTTCAATTGGAGGAGGCCGCCGCCGAACCCTCGCCGCGTACGGTTGTACCCCACGACCGGCTTGATCGTCAGGAAGCCTAAGGCGCTCGGCTCGGTCGCGGCGTTCCCCGGCTCTTGGACCTCCTTGCTCTTCAGCTCCCACGTGTGGCTCAAGTAGTCGTCGTAGTTGGTGAGGAAGATTCGGTAGACTACGTCGAGCTGGCCAGCCGCCCGGTCGCAGTTCTCAAGCCCCCCACGCACGATGCGGAAGCGGTTCCGGGGGTCGGGATTCTGCTTGGTGGCCTTGTTCAACTCATCCTCAATCAACTCCCGGCCCGCGCTCATACCGGTGATTATGTTAATGAGCCGGTAGTCTTGCCCTGACTTAACCGGGAGCCTCCCCTTGACCTCCTTGAGGTAGCTCGAAATCGCGTGCAGAAAATCGAGCTTGCTCTCGATGCGCACCTCCCGAACGTGGTAGGTGCGTTTTTCCGGGTGCAGCGTGTTTATATAATCGCATTTCAGCGCGGGGCTCTGCGGCCCGCTTGGCGGGCTCTGCTGCGCCGCCCCCGGCCGGGCGGCTGCGCAGCAGAGGAGCCACAGGCACGCGGCGGCCGCAGCCTTCAAAGAGGAGGCGCTAAAGTATTTCATGGGTGTCTGACCGGAGCGACAGTTACTATTTGCGACTCGAGATGATCCGCTTGATGGCGTTGTCGCGACTCTTTTTGGAAATCTTGTTCGCTTGGAAAAGCTTTTCGGCGTCCGCGGCGGAGAGCGTTGCGGCGGCTTGGGAATCGTCGAGCCCCTTCAGCGAGTCGTCGGCCTTCTTTTCGAGCTCCTTCGAGAGATCGATTTTCAGCTTGACGGTGCTCTCGTCGCCGAACTTGTCCGTATCCTTTTTCCGCTCGCTGAGGGCGAACTCGATCGTCCACTGGACTCTGATCTCTTCCTTGTCCTTGTCCTTGTCCACGTCATCCGTGTCCTGGACGAAATTCTTGGAGAGCTTGAAAAAGATCTTCCTCAACTTGTCGGACGTCAAGACCGTCAGTTCAACCGAGAATGTAGTGGCCATCTGTTCTTTTCTCCTTTTTTTTAGGGGCAATTTCGCTGTGACGCCACCAATTGATGCCCGTCAATTTCCGGACGCAGTTTGTCGGGACGCCTGAAAGGGTGATGGTCTGCAGACACGATACCTAACAGTATCTGGTCCGGTCCACGTCTCTGGCCGTTGAGTTCAGCAGGCTACCGGCAGTCGGACTCTTATGCCGCAGTGCGGAAAAACTTTCGTGTTTTAGAATATGAGGCCGATTCTTGCAAGGAGCATCCCAATGGGCTTACGAGCAATGATGACAGCTAAAGCAGCGGGAGGATACGCTTAGTCGATTCGGCTGTCAACAATTATCTTCGGGGGAAGCGGTTCTTTCACCGGGGGTCGAGTGGCCAAGATGTTGCGCCTTTCGCGTTGGTTTTCGATTCGTTCGAGCAACCGTTATGAGCACAGGCATGCAAGATGCCGCAGCCGAGAAATAAAGGCTACACAAATCTGCTGAGAAATAATCAAAACTCGAGATGTATCAGAAGCAAAAGCATTGAGCCCCAGATTCGATACCAAAAGCACTGCGTAATCAGTCTAAGTGCCTTTGCAAAGTTATAAACAACATAGACGAGAACACCACGTGGGCGACGAGCAGCCTAAACTGCAAAAGGATCGTCTGTATTAAGAGAGAGGTTCGAACAAACGCTAGGATCGGAACCCATGGAATGAATATATAAGAGACCGTAAAAGCAATTTGATGAAGAGAGAGCGGCTTTAGCGAAGCGCCTTGGCAGAAAAGATTCGCACCCCGGTTACGTGGGAGATTGGCTTATAGGCCAAAGCTACTAGAATGCAAATTATAATGACGGTCAGTGCAACTTTAACGGTCCACCGTTTGAACCTGTAGCGATGCTATTCGCAGGAAACTTGTTAGACCACCCAAAATGGCCTCTCACTTGGGCGGCTACGCCGTTAACTGGCGTCGGCTAGACGGGTCGGAAAGGGAGAATCGGGCCGGCGGGCAGTGAGCTTGTCGCTTTTTGAATTTGCATTCAGCATAGCATAGCCATTCAAGTTGATCAGTGATATAAGCATCGCGCGCGAAGTGCCTCGCCTGGCTTCACCTCCGAACTTAAAAAACGCAAAGGTGCATTATGGAACAACAGAATGCTGTTACTAATTCTAGTTCTTCAATCTTAGACCGCGATTGTGAGCTGAAAATGAAGGAGTTGAAGCTAAAGGAGCGGGAGTTAGAGGTAAGACAAGCTGAGCTAGTCCTAAACGAGAAGAAAAGGCTTTCGGTCTCGCCAGTCTCTGCCACGATCATGGTAGGGGTTATTGGTGCGCTTGCGGCAATGTTTGGTAACTGGTGGCAAGGGGGTGTTAGCTCAAAATTAGAACAGCAGAAGTTTGAGTCAGATAAAGCTATAGAGCAAAAGAAGTTTGAATCGGCTCTAATGCTAAAAGCGCTTGAGCCAGCAGATGAAGACGCTAGGAGAAAGTTTTTAGTATTTCTTGTGGACGCTGGCCTAATAAAGGATCAAGAAAACAAGATCCAAAATCTTACTAACAATAAACGTTATTCTTTACCTGATCTATCGGGTGTTCCGGCGGCTCCTCCAATTTTGCCGGTCGGAGCTTGGGGCATCGCATTACAATCAGACAGTACATTGGCTGAAGCCAAGAGAAATGTCTCGATAATGGCAAAGAGTAATGGGTTTAATGATGCCTATGTTTTTAAGAGACCTGAAGGATATAGAACTGTTGCAGTCTTCAAAACTGAGAATGAGGCAAAACAGAACATAGCAAAAGCTAGATCAATAAATCCTACTGTAAGTGATGAACCAAAAAATATCGACAAGGACTGGTGCTCTAAACCGCAATGGATTGAGGAACAACAGTACTTCGATTGTGGAGAATAGGTGTTCCTCAGCCTAGCACTCTGACGGAGCAACTACCCGAAGCCGCCCATATTGACGAGGTGTACAAAAAGGGGTACATTTTTTTGCATCTCTTTGAACCTGCGATTTTGTTCTTGCCCGCGTAGCTCAGTGGATTAGAGCGTTCGCCTCCGGAGCGAAAGGTCGCAGGTTCGACCCCTGCCGCGGGTACCAATAAACGAAAACAGAAGACAGAATTCAGAAGTAACCGGGAGTCCGTCTTCCTAATTCTGTCTTCTGTCTTCTGTCTCCTGTCTGCCTTCAGACCACCGCTCGATCCGTAATCTCAAGTCCCTTGTCGATAATCGCAAACGCTTCGCGCATCTCAGCTTCTGTAATACATAACGGCGGGTTGGTGAAAAAAGTGTTCCAGCGCACAAACGTGTAGAGGCCTTCCTGGCGGAAAAACTTGCCAAGCTCCTGCATTTCCGGCGAGCTCCCGTTGAATGGCGCCATCGGTTCACGCGTTTCGCGATTGCGCACAACTTCAACAATGCCAAAGAGTCCAATATTGCGAGTTGTGCCAACTGATGGATGGCGACTCTGGAGGTCCTCCAGCAGGCTCCGCATGAGCGCCCCCATCGTCCGCGCGTTTTCGATGAGACGATCTTCTTCATATACTGCGATCGTCGCCAGCGCAGCCGCACACGCAAGCGGGTGACTGTTGTAGGTAAGTCCCCCGTAGAAAACATTCTTATCGAAGTGGTCCGCGATTTGCCGGCGCATGCCAACTGCACCAAGTTGCACATAGGCGCTCGTTAGGCCCTTGGCCATCGAAATCAAATCCGGCACGACTTTCCAGTGGTCCACTGAAAACCATTCGCCGGTGCGACCGAAACCAGCCATCACTTCATCGGCAATTAGCAGGATGCCATACTTGTCGCAAAGTGCGCGCAGTCCCTGCATGTAACCATCAGGCGGAATCAGGATGCCGTTGGTTCCAACCACCGGTTCGACAATGATTGCCGCCACCGTTTTCGCACCCTCAAGTTCCAACACTTCTTCCGTGTAACTCAAAACTTCCTCGGTGGTGTTCATGCCTTTCTGAATGCCATGGTAGAAGTCGGGGATACGAAAGACACCGGGGATTCCCGGCTCCGCTGCCCAACGACGCGGATCGCCGGTCAACGTAAGCGCGCCGGCGGTGCCCCCGTGATACGACCGGTAACGCGCGCCGATCTTGTGGCGACCGGTAAACATCCGGGCGATGCGGATCGCGTTTTCGTTTGCTTCGGCCCCGCCATTGGTGAAGAAGAATGCATCGATATCGCCAGGCGTGATCTCAGCCAGCTTCACGCTCAGACGCGCCCGAACTTCAGTTGCCATGAATGGATTGGCGTACGGTAGCGTGGCCGCTTGCTCATTGATGGCGCGGACCACGCGTTCATCGCCGTGCCCGATATTGACGCACATCAGCTGGCTATTGAAGTCGATGAAGCGCTTGCCTTCCGGCGTCCAAAAATAGATTCCCTTGGCGGTGGCGACGGGAATCGGATCGACTGCAGATTGGGCAGACCACTCGAAGAGCGTGTGACGGCGACAGAGTTCGACGATCTCCTCGCCGGACATTTTTTCGGAAGTTGTTGTCATGGTTCGCGATGCTATCGAAATAGCGACTGTTTGACAAATTTGCCGCGGATTAACGCAGATACTCGCGGATAAGAATCAGCAGGACTGATGAAAGACAAATTCATCAAGCCAGCTTGTTCAGATCCGCGTCTATCCGCGTTTATCCGCGGCATTACCTAACTACTTTGGAAATCTCCCGCGGTATTCGCCGGCAACGAGGAAAGCCTTTACCATTTCCGCACTCCGGTAGTCGCCGTTGAAGCTCTCCAGCTTGTTAAGCCAGAAGCTGTAGCCACTGAAGTCAGCGTCTGGACCGCTGTTTGGATCGCGTCCCAGGTAGCCGAAATACTGCATCAGTACAAACGCCTGACCAAACTCCTGCTGTCTTAGTTTCACATTTTCGGCTACGCGTCGTAGTGCTCGCGCTCTCGCCTCAGAGTTTGCCGTGTCATTAGCGTCGCCGAACTCTTCGACTACTGCAGCGCGTTCGCTCTCTGCCGGCGCCACGCCAGCATTCAGGAATAGCTGATCGACAAACGCCGCCGGCGCGAGCGACGCAGGGTAGCTTGATGCGAAGCGTGCCCTCTGTACAAACTCTTGAGCAAACGCCTTCGTGTTGGCTTCGAGTTTGGCCTCCCATCCTCTCTGATTCACTATCACGCCTTCGCCGATCTTCAGCTTGTCCGGATTAAACTCGCTGCGTCTCAGCGGCACTGGCGCTCCCGGCATATCGCCATAAGCTGCCTGATACATTCGATGGACCAGAAATCCCGTCTGTTCAAACTCAATCGACAGGAAGAAGGCAGCCGAGGTGTCTATGCGCCTGGCCGCAAGGCAATCGGTGTCTGAGCCGCAGGAGTTTATGCTGTTCACCCAGAAATTCAGGCCGGCTTCATCCGGTTCGCGACCAAGGAAGTCGAGATACTGCTGCCGGACGAAGTAAACCGTCGTATCAAGCGGATTCAAACCATTGGCCGTGTTTGCGGCAACGAAGACAGCCTCTGTATTCAGTCCCAGCTGACTGAAACTTCGCTGCACCGGCGTAAACATGAAGTTAACTCGCGAAGGCGTCACCGAATAGAAACCATTGGTCTCAACGTCGTCGAACGCGTAATTCCCTTCTCGATCGGTAACCGTCAGACGATTCTGTGTTCCCGTCAGACGAATCGCGGCGCCCTCCACTGGGTTTCCGTTTCCGTCGACAATGCGGCCACTGACCGTTCCATCAGCCGCTGTTGGTCCATTGACGCTGATGCTTCCATTCGAAGTAGTGGCGACCGGTGCGACCGCGTTAAAGCGGAAACCCGGATGGAAGACTGTACCCGGATCGGTATAGTCCTCGAAGGTGGTCGGCGTTGACTGTCCAGGCGCGCCGACGATATTGAAGAGCACTTTGATCAGTGTGCCCGAACCCGTCAGATCCGTAGCCTGCGAAGCTGAAACGATTAGGTGACCAGGATTGGAAATGTCATAGGTCACCGTCATCCCGCTACTGATCGTCCCCGCGGTGTCGTAGGGAACGGCCAGGGGCTGCACTCTCGTGGGATCGAAAGTGATCTGGAAATCAAAGCTCCTCACTGCCTTGCCGGTGAGATCACCGACGGTAATTGGCACGCTGATGTTTGAACCCGCCGGACCTGTCACATGCGGCAGAGACACCGTAACCGCTCCTACGACGGTAATCGGCGTACAGATCGTTTGACTATCCACTTCGGCGCAGCCCGTACCGCTGTTTGAACTGTTCGAGGTGAAGATCGAGCTGGCTACGCCCGCCGTAATAGTGCCCGAGGTTGGCAACATCGTGCCTTGGGTAGCGCTGAAATCCATCGTGGTTAGAGGAACAGTACCGAGGCCTGAAGTATCTGCCCCGAGAGAGTTACGCCTCATGTCAGCTGTCACGGTTGAGGTGCCGCCAGGCGAGATTGGGTTAGGCGCAGCGCTCACTCCCAACACCAGCCAGGGATCGAAGTCGACGATGCCGGTGACTGAGTCGCAACTTGGGTTACCCGGACCATCGTTGCAACCCCACCAGTTGTTCTCGGCATTAAGCGAAACCGGACCATTCCATGTTACACCGCTGGCGTTGCCCACGATGTTGTTGACGTGCATCGCGGTTCCGGTAGCCGAGTGCGTGTTGGTTACTTCCCCGAAGAATCCGCGCGCGACCTCTCTGATGTCGTTGCACTTGATGGACGCGCTGGTGATCAGCCCACGCAATCTAATCCCGTTGCTGGTCGCTGCATCGGTGCCGGTAATGATGTTGCCGGTAACGACGGGATTCTCGATGGCGCCGAGAGCTCCGGTGGTATCGGTGGTGTCGTTAAGGAGCGCGATGGCGCTGCGTCCGACCCCAAGGTTGGAAATAATGTTGTCAGTGATCTGGACGTTGGTAAATTTCCCGAACCGATCTGCAGGGTTGGTTAAGAAAGTCGGAGCCGTGTTGAAGTTGATCGCCGTGGCCAGCGGACCATTGATAGTGTTACCAGCAACGCGCTGCAGACTAGTGACGTTTTCGGAACCGTAGGTCATGTTGAAATATGACGTATTAGCCGTGGTTCCGGAGATCGTGTTGCTGTGGACATTCGTCGAGTTGAGCGGCTGCTCAATCAACACGCCGTTTCCGCTGTTGTTGGTAATTTCGTTGTTGTCGAAAACCACAGCGCCGAGGTTGCGATAGATCCAGATTCCGAGGTCGAAATTTGGACTGGCCGCATTGACGCCAAGAATCTCGTTATTTGAAATCGTGACTGTCGTCGCTGGATCGAGTGGCTTCACAAACATGGCGTATCGCAAACCGCCGACGAGGCCCGGGTTCGTGATCGTGAAACCAGTAACCGAAACGTTGCCGGTGTCACCAGCCGGTGTTTGGATGTGAACTAGTCCAGCGGAAGGAGGAGCAGCGGCTAAACCGTCGATGATGGTGGTGGCCGCGCCGGCTCCCGTCACAGTCATCGATCGATTAATCAGAATCTGCGGTCCGTTATAAGTGCCCGCAAATACAATGACGGACCCGCCGGTGGTCACACCCCCTACGCCGCCCTGAATGGTCGCAAACGAGTCGCAACCGAAGTTTGTGGCTGGTCCACCGCCATCGGGATCTGTTCCAGGAACGGCTGCTGCCCAATCATCGTCCACATAAACGATTGCAGGCGGCACACAAACCGCAGCCTGGACCGTCAGCACTGCGTCATTCCCGTCGCCGCCAACATAAGAAATTGTGGCGTCGAGGGCCGAGCCAAGAAAACCTGAAATCGTAGCGCCCTCAGAAAGTCCGTTGAATGTTCCGGTGATCGCCTCGCCGGCGTCGTTGTTAACGACCATGAAAGTGTCGCCCGCGACCGGTGTATGCGTGCTGCCGGCAAACGAAAGGTTAGCGCCGTTCAGATTAATCAGACCCGCTACATTCAGTTGGGTATAGCCTGTGTCCACCGTCGTGCTAGCGATGGAGATTTTCAAATCTGTAGCGCTGGTAAGTGTCAGGGTTTGAGCCGCGCCGGTGGTTACGTCAACGCCGGTGTGACTGGGAAAGACGTTGGTGGTTGGAACCAACGAGACGTCGCCGGCGTTGCTGTCCAGCGAGCCGGCAGCAATATCAATGTTTGCCCCCGAGGTCAGGAACATCGTAGTGGCTGCGGTGCGGGTAATTGCCGCGCTCACTGTAATCGCGCCGCTCAAACTATTACCAACTTTCAATACGCCAGTGATGCGATCAAGCTCGGCGTCAGACAACTCAAGCGTGCTCGCAGTGGAATCCACAGTGGAGCCGAGATTAATCGCGACGCCATTAGTTCTCGGCAGAAGGTTTATGTCTCCAGAACCGGCGGTGATAATTGCCTGAACTCCAGCGGGATTGATCCGAATCGTGTTCGCATTGACCGTGATCGGTCCGCCCGATGTATCCAGCATCCCTGTTCCCGACGAAGCCAAATTAAAATCGGCGTTGTCGATGCCATTCCCGCCCGTTCCAGTAACTGTAATGCTGCCGGTGAGCGTGGAAAGCCGCCCAGTGCTACGGACATTTACTCCGTGCGTCGGGAATACGCCCGTCGTAGCACCACCGGTGCCGGTAACATTAATGGAGCCAGCGCCGGATGCTATAACAACGCCGCGGATGGAGGCCCCCAGACAGGCGTTGCCGCAAGCGGCGCTCGTGCCGTTAATTGTGATGTCGCCATCAACGGTGTTCACGGTGCCGGGCGTATCAATTCGGAGACCCTGCGCCGCGCCGTTTCCACCATTGCTGGCAATGCCGGTGAAGTTGATGGCGCCGGCATTCGCTCCGGAACCGGTTGAGGTAACCAATCCACCGTCACCGTTCACATCGCCGGCGCTGATAAAGACGCCGCCAGAGTTTACGAATGTAAAGCCGCCGCCATTGACTGTGCCTCCGGTGCCGTTGAGCGTGAGTGTGCCGGCACCGTTAGTCTGAACTGTTCCCAACTCATTAAGCACCACTCCTAACACATTTGAGTCGTTTGTAGTCCCGCCAATACCGGTGACTGCGATATCGCTACTGTCAGAAACAATGGTTGAGCCGAGGGTGACATAAACGCCCAGGTTTCCCTGACCAGCGGTACCGCTCCCGACGCCATGGCCGCCAGTTCCCTGCACGTCGATAGTGCCGGTTCCAGTCGTCTCTACGAGAGCGCCGTTGGTGAGCTGGACGCCGGCATTTTCAATGAAGTCGCCGGAGCCGCCGACACCCTTGATGGAAATGTTGCCGGTGCCGTTTGACTGAACCGTGCCGCCGTCAATGTCGACTCCGTTGAAGTCACCTGCTGATGGAACAAGCTGCTGATTAGCTTCCAGGGTCAGATTTCCGTCATCAACCTCAATGCTGGAGCCCGACGCAAGCGCGATGTTGCCGGTTGTAATTAACGAAACGGTGCCCGTGCCGGAAGTGGAAATGACGCCAATTCCCGTCAACGAAATTGTCCCCGTGGCAACCCCGCTGAGATTCTGGTTGGGGTCTAAGCCGAGCGCGCCGCCGAAATCAAGCGAGGCGAATGGAGCTGCGACGGTTCCGGCTGTCAGGCTCGCGCTGAAATCGGGAAGATCGCTGATCGCAAGCGTGTCTGAGGCGTGTCCGCGATTGATCGTGAGCGAGCCAGTAGGATTCCAAAAATTTGTGGTCTCAAACGTGGCGCCGCTCAGCCGCGACATCCCATTACCGGACGTGTCGTCGTCTTCCAGGGTGGCTGCATTTGGCCCCGCGGGCAGGTTGAAGATGATGTTGTCGGCGACACCGTCGTTAATGATCGGCTCCAGACCGGTGTAGGTGATCGTGCCATAGTTGCTCATCACGATGTTGCCATCGCTTGCGTTGGTGTAGTTATAAGTGACGTTGCCCTGCGTGCCGCAGGTCAAGATCAGAGTGTCACCAGGGCCCGTCGAGGGATCGCCGCCGTTATAACTCAATCCGCCATCGGGAATCACATCGCCAGTTGAACTATCCACGTTGAGAGAATCGTTACCGTCAAGAGTATCAATCTGGATGTTTCCGGTAATCGAAGCGAAGGGAACATCGACGGTGTTTGGATCCACCTGCGTCGTCCCAGCGCCGGCGGTAAGAATGTTGTTTGGATCAGTGATCCGAAGATCTGTGCCGCTGAGGAAGATCGTAAGGGTGTCAGCCGTGTTTCCACCGTTCACGTCAGTAATGACCAGGTTGCCGCCAGTTACCGCAACATCTGTTTCAGCGACAGCAACTGCGGCTGTCGAGCCATTTAGGATTACGTTATCGCCAGCAACATTGGTATCAAAACCACCCGTGCCCCCGGTACCCGTTGCTCCATAGCCATATAAGCGGAAAGTGGTTGCAGTGGTGAGGTCGGTTAAGCCGGAAATAGTTATCGTGTTCGACGCAAAGGCGCCCGCTGTGATACCCGAGACTGTTCCAAGGTCTGTCGCAAAACTATCGGCCGAAGACCGCAACGTCACACTAGACGGTCCCGTTCCCGACCGATCCCAGGTAAAAACTAATGAGGTCGGTGTAAAAGAAAAGCCTGCGTTAGGAGTTACGACAAACTGTATGTAGTCGTTGCCTGTTACTGACTCGGCCAAAGTTGTCGGATTCGTATCGCCAACATCAAACCAAAAACTCCCTCCAAAACGATTTCCGTTCCCAGCCGGTGTCACTGATCCCAGCGTGAGGTTCGCGGTTGACAGGTTTGAATCGTTGGTGGTGCTGAGTTCCGTCGTCTCAGTTCCAGCGTTGCCATTGGTGTTCCAACTGAGCAACACAGCGTTTGGCGCAAGCGGGGCGAGAGGAGTCGTGCTGTGCGTTCCCCGTGCAGTTAACTGAGGCGACGCTGTTTTAATCCCAAAAACCTTTCTCACGCTGGCAGGCCAACCAGCACCTTCCGCACGTCCACTTACGACAACAAAGCCCGCGGTCACGACGCCGATCACAACGACTGCCGCGAGCAGATTGCTAACTCGCGTCGAAGAGCGATGGCCTTTTCCGCTCTTTGGAATCCTGTTAGCACTGGTACTAATTGAACTGTTCTTAACCGGGCTTGGGGCACACGAGTAGGTACGGGGCATTTGGGGGTTCCTTATTCCTTAGGCGTTAGGAGTCAGAAATAGCTATCCAGGATCAGGATTTGGGAGAGAGAAAACGCGTGGGAGTATTGCTTCTTCGCTCTGCTTGCTTTTCTTATGTGGAGTTCGAATGCGGCGCAGGCGGAGCAAGGGAAAGATAAAACGCGGGCAAGCTCATCGCAGGACGATACGCAAACTAACCTTTTGAAATGATCGCGCCGAAGATAGCGGCGAGGCGAGGGAAAGTCAAACTGGAGGCTTTTGTTGGAGCAGAAGCGTCATCAGCAGATTACTCCGACTACACAGATTGATAAGAGGGGAGAACAGCTGTTTGCCAGTGCCTTAATGACGACAGCTTTCTGCCTTTCAATCTGCGTAATCGGAGCAAGCTCCTGATGGCTATTTACCTCGGAAAGCGTCCGCGATATTCACCGGCGCTGATGAAAGCCTTCACCATTTCCGCATTCCGGTAATCACCGCCGAAGCTGTGGAGCTTATCAAGCCAGAAGCTATAACCAGCGAAGTCCGTATCGGCTCCGGCATTCGGATCCCGACCGAGGTAACCGAAGTACTGCAACAACACGAATGCCTCGCTAAATTGCTGCTCTCGTAGTTTTGCATTGTCAGCGACGCGTCTTAACGCTCGGGCGCGGGCATTCGTATTTGAACTGTCAGTGGCTTGGGCAAACTCTCCCACAGCCTCCGCGCGTTGGCCATCATCAGGCGTTACTCCTGCATTCATGAACAGCCTGTCAACAAATTCGGCCGGACTCATCGCGGCAGGATATACCGAGATGAAGCGGACCCTCTCCACAACCTGGGCCGCGAATGCCTCCTTGTTAGCCTCAAGCATCGTTTCCCATCCCGCTTGATTTACCACGACGCCTTCTCCGACCACGTCCTTGTCCGCGTTAAACTCCGCATGCGTTAGCGGCACCGGCGCTCCCGGCATATCGCCGTAGGCTGACTGGTACACGCGATGGACCAGGTACCCAGTTTGTTGAAACTCAATCGAAAGGAAGAATGCGGCCGAAGTGTCGATGCGTTTCGCGCTGAGACACTCGTCGATTGAGCCGCACATGTTGATGTTGTTGACCCAGAAGCCCAGTCCCGCCTCATCCGGTTCGCGACCAAGGAAATCGAGATACTGCTGGCGGACAAAGTAGACAGTCTCATCCAATGGATTCAGACCGCCAGCCGTTTCGGTCGCAGTGAAGCCGGCCTCAGTGTTGGCTCCGAGTTGACTGAAACTCCGGCCTGATGGATTGAAGATGAAGTTAGGCCTGGTCGGAGACACGGTGTAGAAACCGGAGGTTTCCACATTCTCGAAATGATAGTTACCTTCCCGGTCGGTAACGGTCAAACGATTCTGGGTCCCGCTTAACCGGATTGCAGCGCCTTCGATAGGAGCGCCGGTGGCGTCGAGAATGCGACCGCTGACTCTGCCGTCCGCAGCTGTCGGACCATTTATGTGAATGCTGCCATTGGAAGTGATCGCTTCTGGCGCACCTGTGTTGAACGTGAACCCCGGGGGAAAGACCGTTTGCGCGTCGGTATTACCCTGGAAGTTGAGAGGCGAAACTGTACCAGGCAATCCCACGATGTTGAATAAGAGCTTGATCAAAGTGCCCGAGCCGGTGAGATCGGTTGCCTGCGATGCCGAAATGATCAGATGGCCCGCGTTCGTGGTGTCAAAGGTCACGACCATTCCGCTGCTCAGCGTAAAAGTGGTGTCGTAGGGCACAGCCTGTGGTTGTACCATTGTGGGATCAAACGTTGTGTGGAAGGTGTAACTCTTCACACCCTTACCAGTGAGGTCTCCAACCGTCATGCGAACGCTGATGCCCGAACCTGTAGGTCCGGTTACGTGAGGCAAGGAGACAGTTACGGGAGATGCGACAATTACTACCGTGCAGATTATTTGATGGTCCACTGTCGCGCAGGCGGTTCCGTTGAGGGAGCTGTTGGAAGTGAAAGTCGAACTTGCCTGACCTGCCGTAATAGTTCCACCAGTGGGTGGCATCGAACCATTCGTCGCGCTGAATGCGACTGGAGTGAGCGGCACTGTCCCCGAGGCGGACGTATCAGTCCCGTCAGAGTTGTGCGTCATGTCCGCCGTCGCTGTGGTGGAGTCTTCCGCGACGATCGGATTAGGCGACGCGCTGATGCCTAGCACGAGCCAGGGGTCGAAGTCGACAGTGCCGATCACCGAGTCGCAACCGGTGTTCCCTGGGCCAGCGTTGCAGCCCCACCAGTTGTTCTCCGCATCCAGCGAACCAGCCGCTCCATTACTTATCCCCGAGTTGTTGTCTATGAACCTATTTAAGTTGACGTGAATCGGCATGCCTGAAATATCAGCGGCGGCATCATTAGGAACGCCTCTGATACCGACGCCTACAAACGAGCTCGAAAAGGTGTTTCCGGTGATGTTGACCGGTGAGGTCACCGCCGGCGCATAGAATCGAACGCCGGAACCCCAGGTTGGCACGCCTGCCTGATCAGGATTTGTTATGCCGTCGAATGTGTTGCCGGTGATGGCTAAATCCCCGCAGTCGAACGCCAGCAGAAAGCCATAGTAAGTGACATTTTGGAAACTGTTGCCGGAAATCGTTCCCGAAACCGTATCCAAATTAGCACCGGGGGCGGAAATATTAGACCAAACATTGTCGGTGATGGAGACAACGCCGCGGACGACGCCGACGTTGCGGCCGACAGCAAAGGTATCTTCAGTCTGCGTCACGATATCAACAAACCGGTTGTCGTGGATGGTCAGGTTCGGAGTCTCGAAATACATTCCCGGATCATGCGTGGCAGTGAAAATATTCTTCTGCAGCGTGATGATGTCATTCGCGCTGTAGGCGTTCATCGGCGAAGGAGTGGCGTCAAATTGGAAGCCCTGAACAGTGACCATGTGGTTTGCTCCCGCAACCACGAAAACAGAGTTAGGGCTAATGCTGGTACCCTGGCTCGTGATCACCGCCTCAGGGTTACGTGTGGTCAGTCCGTTAGGACCTATTGCAGAGTTGGGGCCTGAAACGGTCAGCGACTTGTTGATGCTGACGACATTATTTCCTTCCGGGTAAGTGCCTGCTGCGACAATGACTGTGCCAAGATTATCGACGGCGCTGACGCCCTCCTGGATCGTGGCAAACGAGTCGCATCCGAAATCGGTTGCTGGGCCACCTCCGTCCGGATCGGTTCCCGGCGTAATGGCGACCCAGTCATCATCAACATAGACGGTTGCGGTTACACATGCGGCCGGCGCGTTTACCTTGCCTCCATCATCCGAGACCCCAGGCGCCATTAGGGGCGATATTCTTGAAGCGGACGGCTGTGCGCTAAGCAGGAAGATAGTTGTAACCAGGACCACGAGCAGGCGTGTGCGCAATGACATGGATAGGATCCCTCCCAGGATCGGGTTTGAAACACTTCTCCCAGGGAGGCGAACCTTGGAATGTATGGCTTTATTACGAGGATGGGCTGGAACGGAGGGTTTAGCGCACGTTCAATGCTCGATGTAACCTGTGGTCAGAGAGTATAGCAGTTCAGGTGGATCGACAACCGCGCAGCGGCTCGCGAAAATCGCGGACTTGAGTAGGTTCACGTGCGGGTAAGGATCTCACCCTGGGCTAGCAGTTGTGGTAAGCTCGTGGCACTTTGCTCCCCTCTAAAATCTGTTCGACTTTTCTTCGGGGGAGAGAAGAATCGTGTCGTCTGAACTAGAAAATCCAGGCAGCGCACAGCGAACGATTCTCGTCGTTGATGACTTTGATGATACGCGGCTACTTTTGCGTACCTGGTTGACCCGAAAAGGGTTCCGCGTGATAGAGGCCGCCAATGGCAGGCTAGCTGTCGAAGCTGCTAAGAAGAATAATCCGGACTTCATCATTATGGATGTGGAAATGCCGGAGCTCGACGGGCTTGCCGCCACTCGGCAAATTCGCGAGATGCATCAGTTAGCCAACGTACCGATTGTCGCAGTATCGGCCTATGGCGCCGATGAGTATCGCTCGCAGGCACTTGAGGCAGGTTGTGATGAATATGTCTCGACTCCGTTTGATCCGGATGAGCTGGAGAAGTTGATTCGATCGCTAATTAAATAGTCTAAAGTCCAATGTCCAAGGTCCAAAGTTACAACCTAACAAAGAAGCATAATAGTGCGATCCGACTTCTATCATTGAAAGACTTTGGACGTTGGACTTTGGACCTTGGACTCTTATTTCTCCTGGTATGCTTTGGTCAGGTTTCGGCGCAGGAGAATAAATGTGTATTGAAGCTGGCCGACCTTCCTGACTCTCCCTCGCTATTTGGCTTTCGTGCGGGCATGACGATGGACCAGGTCAAGCTCAGAGTGCCCCAGATTGTTTTCGGAAAGGCTAACGAGTTTGGAGTTTCCCAAACAAGTATCAGTCCTGATTTCGATCCGCGATTCGACAAAGCCAGCTTTGTTGGAATCAGGACCGTATCGCTCGACTTTCTCGATAGTCGTCTGACGTCTCTTTGGTTGGGCCACGACAACACTTATAAATGGCAGACGGTTCCCGACTATGTTAAAGGAATCTCTGAAACCCTAAAATTGCCAAATGCATGGGCCCCGTGGAAGACACGCGGGCAACGACTTAGCTGCGCCGACTTTGAAATCACTTTGACGATGCTCGGCGAAGGACCAAGCTTTCGCATCCTCGATTTGGCCGCTGAAAACCTCGTCGCGACCCGAAGACAAGCAAAGGAAGAACTGGATTCGGCCCCTGAAGAAAGCGAGGCAGCAGAGATCGTCGCCGATAGGGAAGCGAAGGTTTACTACACGGAAAGCTGCCAGCGAAAGAAACCGATCAAGGAAACAAATCTCGTCGTGTTCCCGACGGTCGAGGAAGCTGAGAAAGCGGGATTTAAATTGTCGAGAGACTGCCAGTAAAACCAGTCCAAAGTCTAAAGTCTAAGGTCCAATGTCGCACTCCCGTAACCGTTGGATAAGGCAAGGACAGAGCCGTTCAACCGTGTGGTCTTTGGACTT
>Ga0190272_10000602_pt1 | contig 18502 bp, 19 predicted proteins | sample Popmic504T_FD_133746 | JGI IMG/M metagenome (GOLD analysis project Ga0190272, IMG submission 133746) | Populus adjacent soil microbial communities from riparian zone of Shoshone River, Wyoming, USA - 504 T | ecosystem: Environmental > Terrestrial > Soil > Riparian zone | place: USA: Wyoming... | reverse complement strand
GTGGCGCTGAGGAAGCGATCCTCCTGGCTCTGGAAGATCGCCCAGATCACCGCCAGCACGATGATCACGCGCAGCTCGCCGAGGTCGCCCTCGACGAAGCGCCTGACGAAGCCCTTCATCGGCTTGTCGTCGGGATCGCCTCCACCGCTCGGCGCCGGCTCGGCCGCTGTCGCCTCGGCGGTCATGACGGACCTCCGGTCTCGCGCTCGGTGGGCTCGCGGTCCGGCGTCTCGCCGGGTGGCGCGTCGCGGCGCCTGGCCGCTTGCATCACGTCGTCGACCGCCGGTCCGAGCTCGCCGGTGCTGGGATCGCTGGCGCCGGTGATCGCGCCGACGACCTCCTCGTTGCTCGTCTCCTTTGCGTCGTAGACGGCGGCCAAGCGACCGAGCCGCAGCACGACGATCCGGTCGGCCACCTCGAAGACGTCGGCGAGGTTGTGGCTGATCACCACGACGCCGTGGCCCTGCTCGCGCAGTCGCTTGATCAGCGCCAGCACCTGCGCGGTCTGGCGCACGCCGAGCGCCGCGGTCGGCTCGTCGAGCAGCACGACCTTCGGCTCGCCGAGCAGCGAGCGGGCGATCGCGACCTGCTGGCGCTGACCGCCGGACATCGTGCCGACCTCGGAGCGCACGTCGGTGATCGTCACCGCCAGGTTGTCGAGCAGCTCGTGGGCTTGGCGCTCCATCGACGTCTCGTCGAGCTGGCGGGTCACCGTCGCGATCCCGGCGCTGCGCTCCTCACGGCCGAGGAACAGGTTCTCGACTACGTCGAGGTTGTCGCAGAGCGCGAGGTCCTGGTAGACGGTCGCGATCCCGAGGTCGACCGCATCGGTCGGCGTCGAGACCTTGACGGGCTGACCCTCGAACATGACCTTGCCGCCGTCGATCGAGTGGATGCCGGCGATCGCCTTGACGAGCGTCGACTTCCCGGCCCCGTTGTCGCCGACGAGGGCGACCACCTCACGTGGCCGCACCTCGAAGTCGACATCCTGGAGCGCCTGCACTGGGCCGAAGCTCTTGCTGACCTTCTCCAGCGCCAGTACAGGCGCTCCGTCGCTCACTGGATGCCTGCCTGCTTGCACGCCGCCGCGTACTGCGGAGTGCAGATCTGCTTCACCGTCCAGAAATCGTCCTTGATGATCGTGTCCTGGATGTTGTCCTTGGTGACAGCCACCGGGGTCAACAGCACGGACGGGACCTGCTTCTGGCCGTTGTCGATCTCGTCGTCGACCAGACCGCTCGGCGGGTCGTCGCCGTTGGCCAACGCGACCGCCAGCTCGGCGGCTGCCTCTGCCTCGGCCTTGATCGCCTTGTAGACCGTCATGTACTGCTCGCCGGCCAGGATCCGCTGGATCGCGGCAAGCTCGGCGTCCTGTCCGGTCGTCGGACGCTGGTCGGGATTGACGCCGGCCGACTTCATCGCGGCGATCGCGCCGCCCGCGGTTCCGTCGTTGGCCGCATAGACGCCGACGTAGCCGCTCTTGCCGAGCGCCGTCGTCGCCTGCTCCATCTCCTGCTGGGCCTTGTCCGGGCTCCAGTCCGGGGTGTCGTACTCCTTGCCGACCTTCAGGTCGCTCTTGTCGATGACACTGTGAGCGCCCTGCTTGAACAGCTTCGCGTTGTTGTCGGTCGGGGCGCCGTTGATCATCACGATCGTCCCGTCGCCGCTTCCGTCGGCGTCGAGCTTCTTGACCAGGCTCTCACCCTGGAGCTTTCCGACCTGCTCGTTGTCGAACGACACGTAGTAGTCGATGTCGGCATCGGTGATCAGCCGGTCGTAGCTGATGACCGGGATGTCCGACTGGTTCGCGCGGGCGACGACCGAGCCAGCCGACGCCGCGTCGACCGGGTCGAGCACCAGGACGTCGGCGCCCTTGGTGATCGCGGCCTCCGCCTGCTGTTGCTGCTTGGCCGCGTCCTGATCGGCGTTCGAGTAGATCAGCTCGCAGTCAGGACATAGCTGGTTGAGCTTGCGCTCGAAGTTCGGCCGGTCCTGGGACTCGTAGCGTGCGGTCTTCGACTCCGGCAACAGCAGGGCTATCGAGCCGCTGCCCCCGCCTGAGCCGTTGGACCCACCGGAGGAGCCGTTGTCGTCGTCATCGCCGCAGGCGATGAGAGCTCCACCGCTCAGCGCAAGGAGGGCGCTGAGGATCAGCGCGCGCCAAGTGGTACTGGTCATGGGAGACCTCCCTCGGTCTATCTGTATGTGGCTATGGGTGCTCTGTCTGTCTCCCGCAAGACGATTGTTCTCCTCGTCCCGGGCAGTGTCAACCTCTTCCCCCGCGCGGAGGAAGCTCAATCACCGCTCGGGTGTCGGAAAAGGCACAGCTGGCGGATCGGCTTCATCCAAGCTGGCCACAGCCAGGAAGCAGGCGACGGCGCCGCCGAGCATCAGCGCGACGCCGACGCCGCGCAACGGTCCATCGGATACGAAGGTGACTCCCGCGCCGAGGGCGGTGACAGCGCCGACGATCAGGGTGGTGCGCAGTGAGCTGTGGGCGGTCGGGTCGGCTGTCGCGGTCGCCGCGTCGACCGGGTCGGGTCCTGGCCACGGCGCGGTTGCCGGATCGAAGCGGCCGGTGAGCAGCAGCCGGAACAGGTAGACGAGCGACGGCACCAGGATCAGCAGGCCGACCGCGAAGCCGATCAGCACCGCGGTGATCGTCGTGTCGCTCGCCGCCGCCTCGTCGATCGTCAGGCCGGGCAGGATCTCGGGCTGCTGGGCGAGGCCCCAGCCGGCGACGATCGCCGCGACCGCCGTGGCGGCCGCGACCCGGGCCGCGCCGTAGCGCCGGGTCACGACCAGCGCCAGCGCCCCCACGCCGGCTGCGCCCGAGGCGAGCAGCGCGACCAATCCCGCGCCGCTCGTGAGGCCGTCGTAGATGTCCGGCGCGTCGGAGCTGAGGATGAAGGGGCCGGCCACGGCGAGCGCTCCCGCCACGACGCCCGCCGCGAGCGCGCGCGTGCGAAAGGCCTCGGCGACGTCGTCGGAGCCGATCCGGCGTGCGTCGGCCGCCAGGTAGACCGCGGCGAGATAGGCGGCCGTCGCGACCGCGAGCGCGCCGATCAGCAGCGAGGTCCCGTTGAGCCAGCTCGTGATCTCGTCGCCCTGGGCGTTGCCGACCGGGACACGGCCCGAGGCGATCCCACCGACCACCAGCCCGAGCGCGAACGGTGTCAGCACCGACGAGAAGGCGAACAGCAGGCTGATCCGCCCCTCCTCGCGCGGCGTGGCGCTGCCGGCGCGCAAGGCGTAGCTCGATCCGCGCAGGATGATCCCGACGCCCGCGACGAACAGCGGGATCGTCAGCGTCGAGACGATCGACCCGAACGCCTCCGGGTAGCACGTCCAGGCCATCACCAGCACGAAGATCAGCCAGACGTGATTCGCCTCCCAGACCGGCGCCATCGAGCGGTGGGTGTGGTCGCGCAGCGCGGCGCCGCGCTCGCCGCGAGCGGTCAGCTCCCAGAGCCCGGCGCCGAAGTCGGCGCCGCCGAGAACCGTGTAGGCGGCGAGGCCGACGAGGATCAGGACGATCGGGATCTCAGCCACCCGCGGCTCCATCGGTCGCCGTCGGGGCGTCCTCCTCGAGTGGGCGGGCGGCCAGGCGGCGCAGGATCCAGACGACGGCGCCAAGGACACCCGCGTAGACGATCGCGAGCGTCGCATAGCCGATCGGGATGCCGCCCGCGCCCGTCACCGCGTCCTCGGTGCGCATCACGCCGTAGACCACCCACGGCTGGCGGCCGACCTCGGTCGTCACCCAGCCCGCGATCAGCGCGACGACCGACAGCGGTCCGGCGGCGATCGCGGCGCGCCAGAACCAGCGCGACTCCGGCAGCCGGCGCTTGCGCACGCGCACGTAGAGGAAGACCGCGGCCAACGCCGCCAGCAGCGAGCCGATCGCGACCATCGTCAAGAACGACACGCGGACGATGCCGACCGGCGGGCGGTCGTCGGCCGGCACCGAGTCGAGCCCCGTCACCGTGGCATTCGGGTCGTGGAAGGCGAGCAGCGAAAGCATGTCCGGTATCTCGATACCGGGTGGGATGTCGAACGGCGCGCCCTTCGTCGTCTCCTGCAGATCCTCGAACGAGGCGAGCTTGATCGGCTGCTCCTCGGCGACGGTGCGCGCCGCCCAGTCGCCGACGATCAACTGCACCGGGGCAGCGATCGCGGCGGCCGTCAGGGAGATCGTCAGCGCCGTGCGCACATAGCGGCTGCGGTTCCCCTTCAGCCACTGCCAGCCGTAGATCGACGCGAGCAGGAAGCCGGCGACGATGTAGGCCGCGACGTACATGTGGACCATCTCGTGGGCCAGGTACGAGTTGCCGAACAGCGCGCCCCAAGGGTCGACGTCGACGGCCTCGCCGTTCTCCATCCTGAAGCCGCTCGGGTTGTTCATCCAGGCGTTGACGGCGATCACGAAGAACGAGCCGGTGATCCCCGACAGGATCACCGGGATGCCGGTCAGGAGGTGCGTGCGCGGGGGGAGGCGGTCCCAGCCGTAGACGTAGATCGCGATGAAGATCGCCTCGATGAAGAAAGAGAAGCCCTCGAGCGTGAAGCCGAGCCCGAAGACGTCGCCGAACGCCGCCATGAAGCCGGGCCAGAGGAGGCCGAGCTCGAAGCTGAGGATCGTGCCGCTGACGACTCCGACGGCGAACAGCGCCAGCATGATCTTCGACCAGCGGCGGGCGAGCGTGCGGTAGACGGGGTCGCCGGTGCGGTGGTGGCGCCACTCGGCGAAGACGACGAGGGCGGGGAAGGCGACGCCGAAGCAGACGAGCGGGATGTGGGCGACGAACGACATCGCCTGCATCTGGCGCGCCTCCAGCAGGTACTCCTGCTGGACCGGACCGAACGCGGAGGCGATGAGGTCGATCGGCATGGGCGTTCGGCGAGCGTACCGCCGGAGGGATCGGCGTGGCAGGCCGCTGGTCCTGACGCCGATTTTGGTTTTCGTGCTCGGCTCCGCTCGCTCCGCTGGGACTGCGCCCCGTCCCTGGCGCAATTGGGTTGTAGGGCGCGTGACGCTGGTCGACGGGAGGGGATGGCAACCGCAGGGCGACCGTGGTGCGTGGCCTGTTGGGGGAGGGCGGGGATCAAGGCTCGGCTGAGGCAGGACTTCGACGGCCGTGGCTGGGAGCTGCGGGTTGGGCCGGTTCCCGGTGAGGACGTGGCGCATCTGATCGACCAGTTCGTCTGGTGACGGCGCGGGCGGCCGGTGGCCGCCCGCGTTGAGTGGGTCAGTCGTCGTCTCCGCCACCGCCGTGGCCGCTGTTGTCGTCATCGCCGCCGTGGTCGTCGTCGGAATCGTCGTCGCCGCCGCCGCCGCTGTGGCTGCTGCCTGGGCCGCTGTTGTCGTGGTCTCCACCGTGGTCGTCGAAGCGGTCATCGTCGTCTCGGCCGCGTCCGCGGCCTCGGTGGTGGCCGTCGTCGTCGACGGTGTTCGGCGTCGTGGTGGTGTTGGTGCCGCCGAAGTCGCCGGGACCCTGGTCGGGGGTTCCGTCGTCGTCGCTGGTGACGGTTCCGGAGCCGGGGGTTCCGGGCGCGTCGCCGGGCCCTTGGTCGGCTGTGTCGTCGTCGTCGCCGCCGGCGGTTGTCGTGCCCTCGGCCGTGGTGGTGTCCTCGGCAGTTGTCGTGTCGTCGGCGGTTGTGGTGCCCTCGACGGTGTTGGCGGCTGGGGTGCCGGTGTTGGAGTCGGGGACGAGCGTCGAGCCGACCGCTACGGCGGCGACCAGGCCGAGGACGGCGAGCGTGAATCCTGTTGCGATGCGCATCCTGCTCATGGCGCTGCTCCTTTGAATGGCTTGCACCTGCAGCGTCGCGCGGAGGCGCCCAGCGGCCGGTCAGCGGTGGGTAAGGAGTCGGTAAGGGATCGCGGAGCCGCTTGGGGAGCGGGCTACAGTGGGAATCGTGGAACCTGCGGCGGGACGCCCGCGCATCCTGTTCGTGGAGGACGAGCGCTCGATCTCGGAGCCGTTCTCGAAGGCGCTCGCCCGCGAGGGGTTCGAGCCGGTGACGGCGTTCACCGCGGCGGAGGCGCTGGCGCTGGCCGGGCGGATGGAGTTCGACCTCGTGCTGCTCGACCTCAACCTGCCCGACGGCGACGGGCGCGACGTCTGCCGTGAGCTGCGGCGCAAATCGGAGGTGCCGATCGTGATGTTGACGGCGCGCGGGACGGAGATGGACCGCGTGGTCGGTCTCGAGCTGGGGGCCGACGACTACGTCGTCAAGCCGTTCTCGAGCGCCGAGGTGATCGCCCGCATCCGGGCGGTGCTGCGGCGCACGGGCAACGGCTCGCCGGCGCCGGCGCCGGCGGCTCCGCGGACCGTCGGCGAGCTGACCGTCGATTCGGGTGCGCGCCAGGCGTCGCTGGCGGGGGAGGAGCTCGACCTGACGCGGCGCGAGTTCGACCTGCTGGCGCGGCTCGTGCGCGACGCCGGCAACGTCGTGACGCGCGAGGAGCTGCTGTCCAGCGTCTGGGACGAGAACTGGTACGGCTCGACGAAGACGCTCGACGTCCACGTCGGAACGCTGCGGCGCAAGCTCGGCGACGAGGCCGAGAGCCCGACCTACATCCACACCGTGCGCGGCGTCGGCTTCCGGATGGCGGCGCCGTGAGCCTGCGCACCGGCCTGCTGCTGGCTATGGCCTACGTGCTGCTGCTGGCGATCCTCGCCCTGGGCGTGCCGCTGGCGCTGAACGTGCGCGATCGCGTCGATTCCGAGGTGCGCTCGCAGGCGCGCAGCCAGGCCGACGTCGTTGCCGCGACGGCGTCGGATCTGCTCGGCGACGACCGCGCGGGGCTGGGTGAGCTGGCGCGCGTCTCGGCTTCGAGCGTGCGCGGACGGGTCGTGATCGTCGATGGCGACGGGCGGGTGCTGGCGGACAGCGCCGGCACGGCGACGCGTGGGGGCGACTACGGCGACCGGCCGGAGATCGCTGCGGCGCTCGACGGCCGGGCCGTGCAGGAGAGGCGCCAGAGCGACACGCTCGACGAGGAGATACTCGCCACGGCGGTGACGGTGATCGACAACGGCCGTCCGGCTGGCGCGGTGCGCGTGACCCAGAGCGTCGATGCGGTCGGCCGCTCGGTGCGGCGCTCGGTCGCCGGCCTCGCTCTGCTCGGCGCGGTCGTGCTGCTGCTGGGGTTGGCGGTCGGCTGGGTGATCGCCCGCCGGATCGCGCGGCCGCTCGACCGGCTCGATACGACGGCGCGCCAGATCGCCGACGGCGACCTCGAGCGCCGCGCGCCCGTCGAGGGAACCAGCGAGCAGCGCTCGCTGGCGCGCTCGTTCAACACGATGACCAGCCGCCTGGCGCAGGCGCTGCAGGCCCAGCGCCAGTTCGTCGCCGACGCCTCGCATCAGCTCCGCACCCCGCTGACCGGCCTGCGGCTGAGGTTGGAGGAGGCACGCGCCGAGTCGCGCGACCCGGCCGCTCGTGAGGAGATCGATCACGGGATCGCCGAGGTCGACCGGCTCAGCGCGATGGTCGAGGAGCTGCTGGTGCTCAGCCGCGCCGGTGAGGCCGACGCGCTGGCCGAGGCGGAGACCGTCGATCTCGGCGAGGCCGCCGACGCCGCGCGGCGGCGCTGGGAGGGGCCGGCCCGCGAAGGCGGTGTCGATCTGGCCGTCCGCCACACTAATGGCGCGCTGCCCGCGCGCTGCTCGCCGGCCGCGCTGGAGCGCGCCGTGGATTCGCTGGTCGAGAACGCGATCCGCTACTCGCCGACCGGCAGCGCGGTCGAGATCGTCGCCGGCGACGGCGTGGTCGAGGTTCTCGATCGTGGACCGGGACTGGCCCCTGGCGAGGAGGAGGCGGTGCTGCGGCGCTTCCACCGGGGGTCGGCGGGACGGCACGGTCCGGCTGGCACCGGCCTCGGGCTGGCGATTGCCCAGGAGCTGGCCGGGACGTGGGGCGGCGAGCTGCGGATCGCCAACCGCGAGGACGGCGACGGCGCCCGCGCGACCCTCACCTGGGGGGATGCGCCATGAGTCGCCGAACCGCCGTGACCTGGACCCTGATCGCCCTCGTCGGGCTGCTGGTCGCGGGCGGTGTGTCGATGGGCGTGCGCGCCTTGACGACCGAGGAGGTCGGATTGATGTCGGAGCCGATCACCGCGGGTGAGGATCTCGCGCCGCCGGTCGACCGCGCACAGCAACGCGCGCGCGAGCGGCGCCGCCGGGCCGTACGTCGGGCTGCCGCACGGCGACGCGCCGCGGCACGACGAGCCGCTCGGGAGGCTGGCGTTTCAGCGCCAGCCCCAGCTCCTCCCGTCGCGCCGCCGGCGGTCGTCGACGACGGTGGCGACGAAGACGGCAGTGGACGGGGTCGTGGGCGCGGACGGGGTGGCGGCGACTCAGGCTCGGACGACTCCGGCTCGTCAGGAGGCTCCGGGTCCGACGATTCCGGCGGCGACGACGACTAGCTGGGAGATCCCTTGCAAACAAAGATGTTTTTGGAGGGTCCCATGTCACAGGTAACTGACGAAATGCAAGTACCAACCGTTGGGTCTGGCTCTCGGCTCTAGAGCTTCCCGGGGAGGGGAAGGACGGGCACGAAACCGGTGGGGGCGTTTGCGGCCCGGAGGAATGGACTCGCACGAAGCTGTCCATGGGCGCCGCTCCCACCGGTGGGGCCCCGGCGGCTAGCAGCAGTCGACCGCGCGCCGCAGTACGTCGCGCAGCGTGCGCTTGTCGTCGCGCGAGAGCGCCGCGATCTGCTCGGGCGGCTCGTGCAGCCGCTGGCGCACCTGCTCGCGCACGACGGCCCCGTCGTCGGTCAGCGCGATCAGCTTCACGCGCCGGTCGCCGGGATTGTCGCGGCGCTCCATCAGCCCGCGCGCCTCGAGCCGGTCGACGATGCCGGTGACGTTCGAGGCGTCGCAGAAGAGCGTCTCGGCGAGCGCGCTCATCGGCTTGGCGGCATCTGGCTCGAGCGTGTAGAGCAGCTTCAGCGCCATCGGCGACAGGTCGAACTCGGAGGCGACGGCGGGGACCCGGGGCGGCTTCTCGGAGAACACGATCTCGAGGGCCAGGCTCCAAGCCTCGGTGGCGGGGTCGACCCGTGTCGGTGTGCTCATCGCCAGGCCTATGATATCCAGGCCAGGCTAAAAGTCAAGGCAATCGAAGATCGGCTCAATAAATAATTGACAGGCTCAAGCATCGTGATAGCCTGCGGCAGCATGAGCTCCAGCCAGCACGCCGCCAGCATCGAAGTCGAGGGCCTCGTCAAGCAGTTCAAGAAGGGTCCGCGCGCCGTCGACGGGATCGACCTCCAGGTCGCGCCGGGGGAGATCTACGGCTTTCTCGGGCCGAACGGCGCCGGCAAGTCGACGACCGTCCTGATGCTCACCACGCTGCTGCCGCCGACAGCCGGCTCGGCGCGTGTCGCCGGCTGGGAGGTCGCGACCGACGGCGCCCGCGTGCGCGAGAGCATCGGCGCCGCGCTCCAGGAGGCTGCGCTCGACCCGTTCCTGACCGGCCGCGAGCACATGCGCCTGCAGACGTCGCTGCACGGCATCGCGAAGGCGGAGCGCTTACGCCGCGGCGTCGAGCTGATCGAGCGCGTGGGGCTCTCCGACGCCGCCGACCGCCGCGTGGGCGGCTACTCAGGCGGCATGAAGCGCCGGCTCGACCTGGCGCTGGCGCTCGTCCACGGTCCGCGCATCCTCTTCCTCGACGAGCCGACGACCGGCCTCGACCCGCAGAGCCGCGCCTCGCTCTGGGAGGAGGTCGAGCGGCTGTCGAAGGAGGACGGCGTCACCGTCTTCCTGACCACGCAGTACCTCGAGGAGGCCGACGCGCTCGCCAACCGGGTCGGGATCATCGACCGCGGCAAGATCGTTGCCGAGGGGACGCCCGCCTCGCTGAAGGCCGAGATCGGCGAGCCGAGCCTCGAGGTCGTGCCGGCCGAGGCCGACCGCCGCGAGGCGATGGCGGAGGTGCTCCAGCGCTTCTCGGCTGGTGGCGACTGCGTCCACCACGAGCACGGCAGCGTCGGCGTACGGCTGAAGGGCGGCGACGCCGCGATGGCCGACGTCGTCCGTGCGCTCGACGGCGAGGGGATCGCGGTCGCCAGCCTGCAGCTGCACGCGCCGACGCTCGACGACGTCTTCCTCGACAAGACCGGCCGCTCGCTCGAGGGCTCCGGCGACGGCAACGACGAGGAGGACGGCACCTACATCGCCGACAGCGAGCGGGCCGTCGAGGGGGCGCCGGCTTGAGGAGCGCCTACACACGCACCCAGATCTCCGAGCTCGCGCGCCGCTCGCTGGTGCGCACCGCACGCCAGCCCGCCCAGGTCATTCCGGCGATCACCTTCCCGCTGTTCCTGTTCGCGATCAACGCGGCCGGGCTCGACTCGGCCGCCGAGCTGCCTGGCTTCCCGGCGCCCGACTACCTCACCTGGATCATCGCCGTGCCGTTCATGCAGGCCGGGCTGTTCGCCGTCGCCGGCCTCGGCGCCGACTTGGCGCGCGACATCGAGACCGGCTTCCTCGATCGGCTCGCGCTGACGCCGCTGAGCCGCACCGGGCTGGTCTCCGGCCAGATGGCGGGCACGATCGCACTGGGGCTCGTCCAGGGCGTGATCTTCCTGGCGATCGGTCTCGCGGCCGGCGCGACCTTCGACACGGGCGTCGCCGGTGTCGTGGTGCTGCTGGCTCTCGAGGTCGCGATCGTCTTCGCGTTCGGCCTGATCGGCATCACGGCGGCATTCCGCTTCGGCAACGGCGAGGCCGTCCAGGGCCTGTTCCCGCTGCTGTTCGTCTTCCTCTTCCTGTCGACGATGGCGCTGCCCGCCGACCTGATCGAGAACGGCTGGTTTCGCGCGATCGCCGAGCACAACCCGATCAGCTTCATCTTCAACGGAATCCGCAGTCTCTTCTACGGCGGCTGGGATGCAGCCGCCCTGGTCGAGGCGTTCGGCGTCGCGGCGATCATCTCGGCGATCTTCCTGCCGCTCGCGGTGCGGGCCCTCAACGCGCGGGTGGTGCGGACATGAGCGCGCGCAACCGCTCGGTCGCGCTCGCCGTCGCCTGGCGCGGGCTGCACCGCTTCTTCCACGACCCGACGATGGTGATCCCGTCGATGATGTTCCCGCTGTTCTTCTTCGCCGCGTTCGCGGGCGGCCTGTCGAACGTCGCCAACGTGCCGGGCTTCGACTTCCCCGAGAACTACACGACGTTCCAGTTCGTCTTCGTCCTGATCCAGGCGAGTGCGTTCGGGGGCGTGTTCACCGGCTTCGCGATCGCGCGCGACTTCGAGTCGGGCTTCGGTCGGCGGATGATGCTCGCCGCGCCGAACCGGCGCGCGCTGCTGGCCGGCTACACCCTGGTGGCGACCGGCCGGGCGGTGTTCATCTGGATTCTGCTGACGGCGATCGCGCTGGCGGTCGGGATGGAGGTCGGCGGCAGCCTGGCCGAGCTCGTCGCCATGTACTCGCTGGCGCTGCTGATCAACACGACCGCGTTGATGTGGGCGGCGGGGATCGCGCTGCGCTTCCGTTCGCTGCAGGCCGGTCCGCTGATGCAGACCCCGGTCTTCCTGATCATCTTCATCGCTCCGGTCTACGTGCCGTTGAACCTGCTCACCGGCTGGGTCAAGACGGCTGCCAGCGTCAACCCGATCACCGCGATCATCGAGGCGGCGCGCGATTTCATCTCGGGCGTTTCCGCCGATCTCGCGCTCGCATACGGCGTCGCGATCGGGATGCTCGTCTTCTTCGGCGTCTGGGCGCTGCGCGGGCTCGCCAAGGCCGAGGCCGCGGGCGGCTAAACCGCGGCGACGAGCTGCTCGAGCTTCGCCGCGTTGCGCGGCGCGAACGCCTCCCAGTCGTTGTTGAAGTAGGCGTAGACGTCGAGACCGCTCTTGCGCCAGCTCGCGATCCGCTGTGCCCACTGCTCGAGCTCGCTCGTCGAGTAGTTGCCGCGCCGCCCGCGCGAGCCGCGGTGGAAGCGGACGAACGTCCAGCTGGCCGTGGGCTCGGCGGTGGGCAGCGGTCGCTCCGGGTCGTCGGCTATCACCAACGCGGCGTCGTGGCGCCGCAGCAGCTCATAGACGTCGTCGGCGAACCAGCTCGCGTCGCGGAACTCGAGGCAGTGGCGACCGGCCGGGACCCGGTCGAGGAGGTTGGCGAGCCGCTCGTCGTCGCGACGGAAGTTGGCGGGCAGTTGCCACAGCGTTGGGCCGAGCTTGCCGGTCTTGGCCAGCGGCTCGATCCCTTCGTAGAAGCGCTGAAGCCCTTTGGCGAGCGTGAAGTCCTTGGACGGGTCGTCGCGCAGGCGCTTGACGTGGGTCAGGTAGCGGCTCGCCTTGACGGTGAAGCAGAAGTCGTCGGGCGTGTCCGCGGCCCACTTCTCGACGGCCTTCTGAGACGCGAGGCGGTAGAAGGTCGAGTTGACCTCGACGGTGCCGAAGTGCTGTGCGTACTCGCGCAGCCAGCGGGCGGGGCCCGTCCCGTCGGGGTAGAGCTCGCCGCGCCAGGCGTCGTAGTTCCAGCCCGAGCAGCCGATTCTGACCATGGATGACTTCTACCCGGTTATAGAGTTTCCGCATGAGCCAAGTCACGCAGGGTGAGGGTTATTCGGTCGCGAACCTCGACGACCTCGGCGACGGCCCGGGCTTCCGCAAGGTCCGGCGCGAGCTGGGTGTCGAGGAGTTCGGGATCAACGCGATCGTGATGCCGACGGGCATCGAGTCGGCGTTCCACTACCACGAGACCCAGGAGGAGCTGTACTTCGTGCACGCCGGCGAGCTCGAGATCGAGTTCGGCGACGGGACCGTTCACCGCCTCGGCCCGGGCGGCATCGCCCGCGTCGCCGCCGCGACGCATCGCAAGACCCGCAACGTCAGCGGCGCCGACACGGTCTACGTGGTCGTGGGAGCGAAGGGCGGTTATGTCGGCCGCGACGGCCGCGCCCCCGAGGGCGCCGACGGCCCGACGGTCAAGCAGATCGGCTGATTCGGCACCAGATGCACGATTGTGGGGGCCAGGGCCCTGGCAATCGTGCATCTGTTCGTTTGGGCGCCGTTGCGGAGCCTAGGCTGGCCCGATGACCGTCCGGGTGCGCCTTCTGATCGCCGTTCTAGGCGCCGTCGTGGTCGGCGCGGTGCTCGCGCGCGGTGGTGAGGGCCGACCACTGCCCAAGGCGGCGCAGTGTCCGGTCTTTCCCGCGTCGAGCCAGTGGAACCAGCCGGTCGACCGGCTGCCGGTACATCCGCGCTCTGACGCGATGGTCCGGGCGATAGGGCGCTCCGACAACGCTCACGCCGACTTCGGATCCGGGCGCTGGGATGGCGGTCCGATCGGGATTCCCTACGTGGTCGTCGGCCGCGACCAGCCGCGCGTGGCGGTGAGCTTCGACTACGCCGACGAGTCGGACCGCGGCCGCTACCCGATCCCGCGCGGCGCGCCGATCGAGGGCGGCCGGCGCGCTGACGGCGATCGCCACGTGATCGTCGTGGACCGCGCTCGCTGCGTGCTGCACGAGCTGTATGCGGCTTACCCGGTCGACGGCGGCCGGCGCTGGCGGGCAGGCTCCGGCGCGCGCTGGGACATGCGCTCCAACCGCTTGCGGCCGCGCGGCTGGACGTCGGCGGACGCAGCTGGCCTGCCGATCCTGCCGGGCCTCGCCCGCTACGACGAGGTCCGGCGCGGGCGGATCGACCATGCCCTGCGGATCACGGTCCCGCGCACCCGGCGAGCCTTCGTCTATCCCGCGCGCCACTTCGCCTCCAGCCTCACCGACCCCGACCTGCCGGCGATGGGCCAGCGCATCCGCCTGAAGCGCGGCTTCGACGTGTCGCGCTTCCCGCCGCAGGCGCGGGTGGTGCTGAGAGCACTGAAGCGCTACGGCGCGCTCGTCGCCGACAACGGATCCGCCTGGTACGTCTCGGGCGCTCCGTCGCCGCGCTGGGACAACGACGACCTCCACTCGCTGCATCGCGTCCACGGCAGCGACTTCGAGGTCGTCGACTCTTCTGGTCTGCCGCGCCCGCGGCGCTGACCCAACGGGTCACTGAGCCGGCGTGGTCGGTGTCGTCTCGGTCACGGTCTCGGGCTCGCTCGGCCCTGCATCGCGACGAGGCCAGCGGGGAAGGCTGGGTAGGTTCATCGGGTGGGCAAGTGGTGGGAGAACGCGGCGATCTATCAGGTGTATCCGCGGTCGTTTCAGGACTCTGATGGGGATGGGGTCGGGGACCTGTATGGGATTGAGACGCGGTTGGACCATCTGGTCGAGCTGGGGGTAGATGGGCTGTGGCTGTCGCCGATCCACCCTTCGCCGTTGGCGGACTTCGGCTACGACATCTCGGACTGCACGGCCGTCGATCCGGTGTACGGGACGCTCGAGGACTTCGACCGGCTGATCGCGGCCGCCGACGAACGTGGGCTGCGGGTGCTGATGGATCTCGTACCGTGCCATACGTCGATCGAGCATCCGTGGTTCCGCGAGCACCCCGACTGGTACATCTGGGCCGAGGGTCGCGACGGCGATCCGCCGAGCAACTGGCGGGCGACGTTCGGCGGGCCGGCTTGGTCGCCCGATCCAGCCGGCGGCTCGCGCTGGTACATGCACAGCTTCTACCCGGAGCAGCCCGACCTCGACTGGCGCAACCCGGAGGTCGTGGCGGCGTTCGGCGAGGTCGTCCGCTTCTGGCTCGACCGCGGCGTGGCGGGCTTCCGCGTCGACGCGATTGACCGACTGATCAAGGACGACCAGCTGCGCGACGACCCGCCGGCGAGCGCTCCGCTGGCGCTGCCGCTGCCTGAGGAGTACGCGCGGCTCGAGCACCTCTACTCGCGCAACCGGCCGGAGATTCGCGAAGCGCTGGCGTCGCTGCGCGAGGCGGCCGGCGACGCGCTGCTGGTCGGCGAGGTCTACCTGCCGGCCGCGGACAGCGCTCCCTACCTGGAGTCGCTCGACGCGACGTTCGCCTTCGAGCTGTTCCACGCGCCGTGGGAGGCGGGGATGCTCGAGGCGGCGATCGAGGCACAGCTCGTGCTGCCCGGCACCGCCGCCTGGGCGCTCTCCAACCACGACTTCCCGCGCCTGCCGGACCGCTACGGCGAGGACGCGGTGCGCGACGCGGCCAAGCTCGTCTGCTCGCTGCCGGGGATCGTCTTCATCTACCAGGGCGACGAGATCGGCATGCGCGACGGACCGGGACACCAGCCGCCCTACGACCGCGCTGGCCGTGACGCGTACCGCCACCCGATGCAGTGGGACGCCACCCCGAACGGCGGCTTCACCACCGGGAAGCCGTGGCTGCCGCTCGTCGATCCCGCCGCCCGCAATGTCGCCGATCAGCGCGACGACCCCGACTCGCTGCTGGCGCTCTACCGCGACCTGCTCGGCTGGCGGCGCCATGTTCGCGACGAGAACGACGGAGGGTAGGGAGCGGCTGGAGGACGCCAAGAGCTGGGTCGCCGCGGCGACCCAGCCGCTGTTTGTCGCATAGGGCACGCGGGTAGAGACCGGGCGTGACGCCGCCCGGATCCAGAGGGCTGAGGACGACGCGCAGAGCGTCGGCAGCGGCAGCGGCGGTCGTCGCGGCCACCGCGCTCAGCGGGTGCTTCGGCCTCGGCGGCGAGGAGGCCTCCACCGGCGGGCGCAGCATCAACTGGTATGTCTTCAACGAGCCCGGCGGCGCCTACGAGCAGGCGATCGCGGACTGCAACAAGCAGTCGAACGGCCGCTTCCGCATCAACTACGTTCGCCTGCCGACCGACGCCAACCAGCAGCGTGAGCTGATCGTCCGCCGGCTGGCCGCCGAGGACGACACCGTCGACCTGATCGGGATGGACGTCATCTGGACGGCGGAGTTCGCCGGGGCGGGCTGGATCGTCCCGTGGACGGGGGAGCGCAAGCAGGTTGCCGAGCAGGGGCGCCTCGAGGGCCCGCTCGAGACGGTTCGCTATCAGGACAAGGTCTGGGCGATCCCGTTCACCTCGAACACCCAACTGCTCTGGTACCGCAAGGACCAGGTGTCGAAGCCGCCCGAGGACTTCACCTGGGACCAGATGATCGACAACGCGGTCAAGAACGGCAAGGCAGTCGAGGTCCAGGCACGCCAGTACGAGGGCCTGACGGTCTGGGTCAACGCGCTGATCACGGGGGCGGGCGGGCAGATCGTCAACGAGCAGGGCGACGTGGTGGTCGACGACACCGCCAAGACTGCCGCCGAGATAGTGCGCAAGCTCGCCCGCTCGTCGGCGGCGCCGCCCGGCATGTCGACCAACGCCGAGGACGACGCCCGGCTCGGCTTCGAGTCCGGCCGCTCCGACTACCAGATCAACTACACCTTCATCTACCCGTCCGCCGCGGAGGTCAGCGAGGACTTCCAGAAGAACATCGGCTGGGCGCGCTACCCGCGCAGCGTCGCCGGCGAGGCGAGCAAGCCGCCGCTCGGCGGGATCAACATCGGGGTGGCCGCGTTCTCTAAGAAGCAGGACCTCGCCTTCGAGGCCGCCGAGTGCCTGTCCAGCGAGGCCAACCAGTTGGTCGCCGCCGAGAAGGGCGGTCTCGCGCCCTCGAGCGCGGCGGTCTACGACAAGCCGGCGCTGAAGAAGGCGTTCCCGTTCTCCGACCTCCTGCAGGAGTCGATCGAGGACGGCGGACCGCGACCGGTCACGCCCGCCTATGCCGACATCTCGCTGGCGATCCAGAAGACCTACCACCCGCCCGCCGACGTCGATCCGGCCGACGTCGTCCAGGAGCTGAGCGACAAGATCGACAAGGCCGTCGAGGGGGGAATCTTCTGATGGCGAGCGATCGCGCCAGGTCCGAGCGCAAGCTCGCCTACATGCTCTGCGCGCCGGCGGTGATCGCGATGCTGATCGTCACCGGCTATCCGATCGGCTACGCCTTCTACCTGTCGCTGCAGAAGTTCGATCTGCGCTTCCCCGACGACAAGGAGTTCGTCGGCCTGTCGAACTACGGCGACGTGCTCACCTCGAGCACCTGGTGGGGAGATGTCGGCACGACGCTGATCATCACCGTCGCCTCGGTGGCGATCGAGCTGGTGCTCGGCATGGCGATCGCGCTCGTTATGCATCGCGCGATCTTCGGCCGCGGCGCGGTACGCGCATCGGTGCTGATCCCGTACGGAATCGTCACCGTCGTAGCCGCCTTCGCTTGGCGTTACGCGTTCGACCCGACCAGCGGCTTCGTCCAGAGCCTGCCGCTGATCTCCGACACCTGGGCGCCGTTCAACCAACGCGACAGCTCGCTGCTGGTGATCATCCTGACCGAGGTCTGGAAGACCACGCCGTTCATGGCGCTGCTGCTGTTGGCCGGGCTGGCGCTCGTCCCCGACGAGCTGCACGAGGCGGCGAAGGTCGACGGCGCCAACGCGCTTCAGCGCTTCTACCGGATCACGCTGCCCCTGATGAAGCCGGCGATCCTCGTCGCGCTGCTGTTCCGCACGCTCGACGCGTTCCGGGTCTTCGACACCGTGTTCATCCAGACAGCGGGCGCGAACGGCACCGAGACGGTGTCGATCCTCGGCTACAACGTGCTGATCAACAGGGTGAACCTCGGCCTGGGATCGGCCGTATCGATCCTGATCTTCATCGCGGTGATCCTGATCGCGACGTTCTTCGTCAAGGTGCTCGGCACGAGCACCGCACAGCAGCGAGGGGAGGCCTGAGCGATGGCGGATTCGGCGCGCTCGCGTGTGTTCTGGGGGATCGGAATCCTCGTCGTCGTCTTCTACGCGCTGATCCCCGTGCTCTGGATCGCGTCGCTGTCGGTCAAGCCCTCGGACAAGCTCTCCGACGGCAGGTTCTTCTCCGGCAGCCCGACGTTCGAGAACTACGAGACGATCTTCAACGACGACACGTTCATCGCCGCGCTGGTCAACTCGATCGGCATCGCGCTGATCGCGACGCTGATCTCGATCGGGCTCGCCGCGATGGCCGCCTACGCGCTGGCGCGGCTCGACTTCGCCGGCAAGGCGGTGATCCTGTCGGGCGCGCTCGCGGTGGCGATGTTCCCGCCGATCTCGATCGTCGGCTCGCTGTTCGACATGTGGCGCTCGATCGGCCTCTACGACACCTGGGCGGGACTGATCATCCCCTACATGACCTTCACGCTGCCGCTGGCGATCTACACGCTGTCGGCGTTCTTCCGCGAGATCCCGTGGGAGCTCGAGCAGGCGGCGCAGGTCGACGGCGCGACTCCGTTCCAGGCGTTCCGCAAGGTGATCGTGCCACTCGCCGCGCCTGGCGTGTTCACCGCGGCGATCCTCGTCTTCATCTTCGCCTGGAACGACTTCATCTTCGCCAACACGCTCACCTCGACCGACAACGCGCGCACGGTGCCGGCGGCGCTCGCCTTCTTCACCGGCGGGTCGCAGTTCGAGCAGCCGATCGGGGCGATCTCGGCGGCGGCGGTGGTCGTGACGATCCCGATCATCGTGATGGTCCTGATCTTCCAGCGCCGGATCGTCGCTGGCCTGACCGCGGGCGCGGTCAAGGGATAGAGCGAGCG
>Ga0190272_10000601_pt1 | contig 18513 bp, 12 predicted proteins | sample Popmic504T_FD_133746 | JGI IMG/M metagenome (GOLD analysis project Ga0190272, IMG submission 133746) | Populus adjacent soil microbial communities from riparian zone of Shoshone River, Wyoming, USA - 504 T | ecosystem: Environmental > Terrestrial > Soil > Riparian zone | place: USA: Wyoming... | reverse complement strand
GATAATCTCTAGTTATCTCGATCTTGGTCACCCTAGGAGTGACGCCAGCCGCCCTTTCCCTACCCCCCACCCTCCCTGCGATACCATCCCCCACCCTATGCCCCCGCACCACATCACCATCCATGGACACTTTTACCAGCCCCCGCGGGAGAACCCGTGGCTGGAGGCGGTCGAGACCCAGGACTCGGCGTTTCCGTCGCACGACTGGAACGCGCGGATCACGGCGGAGTGCTACGAGCCGAACGCGACCGCGCGCATCCTCGACGCCAGGGACCGCATCCTCGGCATCGTCAACAACTACTCGGCCATCAGCTTCAACTACGGGCCGACACTCCTGAGCTGGCTGGAGGCCGCCGCGCCGGAGACGTACGCGGCCATCCTGGAGGCGGACCGCATCTCCCGCGAGCTCTACTCCGGCCACGGCTGCGCCATCGCCCAGGCCTACAACCACATCATCCTGCCGCTCGCGAATGACCGCGACAAGCGCACGCAGGTGCGCTGGGGCATCCGCGATTTCGAGCAGCGCTTCGGGCGGAAGCCGGAGGCGATGTGGCTGCCGGAGACAGCAGTCGACGTGGCCTCGCTGGAGGCGCTGGCGGCCGAGGGGATTGCGTACACGATCCTCGAGCCGCATCAGGCCGCGCGGTGGCGCGGCATCGGGGAGACGGAGTGGTACTACGGCTCGATCGACCCCACCACCCCTTACCTGTGCCGCCTCCCCTCGGGGAACAGCATCGCCATCTTCTTCTACGACGGCCCCATCTCGCGTGCCGTCGCGTTCGAGCGTCTGCTGGCCCGCGGCGAGAACCTGGCCCAGCGCCTCCTCGGCGCGTTTCACGACGGCCGGACGCACACGCAGGTCGTCAACATCGCTACCGACGGCGAGACCTACGGCCACCATCACCGCTTCGGGGAGATGGCCCTCGCCTACGCGCTGCAGATCATCGAGGCCACGCCCGACGTGCATCTCACGAACTACGGCGAGTTCCTCGAGCACTACCCGCCTGTCTGCGAAGTGGAGATCGTCGAGAACACGGCCTGGAGCTGCTCGCACGGCGTCGAGCGCTGGCGCAGCGACTGCGGCTGCCACACCGGCGCGGAACCCGGCTGGAACCAGCAGTGGCGGACGCCGCTCCGCGACGCGCTGGACTGGCTGCGCAACGAAGTCGAGGCCGTGTTCGAGCGCGAAGGCGCGCGCGTGCTGCGCGATCCCTGGGCCGCGCGCGACGAGTACATCGACGTCATCCTCGACCGCTCCACGATCTCCGTGGCGCGCTTCATCGCCCGGCACGCGATCGAAGGCTCCAGCGTGACCGCGGTCCTCGAGCTGCTGGAGATGCAGCGCAATGCGATGCTGATGTACACGAGCTGCGGCTGGTTCTTCAGCGACATCTCCGGCATCGAAACGGTGCAGGTGATGCACTACGCCGCACGCGTGACTCAGCTCGCCGAGCGCGCCGGCGGCGTACAGCTCGAAGAAGAGCTCCTGCGCCGCCTCGAGCCCGCGCGCAGCAACGTCGCCGACCGCGGCAACGCCCGCCAGATCTACGAGCGCGAGGCAATCCCGGCCCGTCTCGACCTTTCCCGCGTCGCCGCGCACTACGCCGTGCTCGCGCTCTTCGACACGTTCGACGAGGTGGCGCGCGTCTACTGCTACGAGGTCGTGCGCCGCGACTTCGACATCCGCAAAAGCGGCCGGGCGCGCCTGGCCGTCGGCACGATCGAGGTGCGCTCGCTGATCACCCACGAGACCGCGGCCTTCGAGCTGGCCGCGCTACACCTCGGCGAAACGGAGCTCACCGGCGGAGTACGTCTCGCGTCATCCGGCTCCGACTTTCAATCGGTGCGCACCGCGCTCGACGCGGCCATGCAGCCCGGCGGCATCCCCGCGCTGATCCGCCTCCTCGACACGCACTTCGGCGAGACGCCGATCTCGATCCGCTCCCTCTTCCGCGACGAGCAGCGCCGCATCCTCCACGAGCTGATCGTGGCCACGCTCGAAGAAGCGGAGTCCGCGTTCCGCCAGCTCCACGAACGCTACGACCCTCTGATGCGCTTCCACACGCGCCTCGGCGTGCCGATCCCGAAGGTCCTGCAGACCGCGGCCGAGTTCGACCTCAACCTGCAGCTCCGCCGTCTGCTCGACCAGGAGACGCCGCCGCTGATGGAGGTCGAGTCGCGGCTGCGCGAGGCGCGCGAGGAAGGGGTGCTGCTCGACGAGACGACGCACCTCGCCTTCGGAGCGGCCATCGAGCGCGCGTCGGAGCGTTTCCGCGAGCGCCCCGACGATCTCGACCGCCTCGAGGCGGTGGAAACGCTGGTGACCATCGTCCGCGACGCCGGCATCGCCCTCGACCTGCGCCGCACGCAGAACCGCTATTACCGCATGCGCGCCGCCGTGCGGCCGGCGGTCGAAAGCTCGGGAAACGGACTCCGCTGGCTGACACTGTTCGACTCGCTTGGACAGAAGCTCAACATCGCTCCTCTCGCGGCGATTCACGTTTAAGATGCCGCGCCGAATGCACACCTCCGTCCCTGCCGCGGGAGCGCGGCGCCGCGCCGGCGCACTCCTCCATCCGACCTCCCTTCCGGGCAGCTACGGCATCGGCGACCTCGGCGACGAGGCGATCGTCTTCCTCGACTGGTGCAGCGCCGCGGGCATGACTCTCTGGCAGGTGCTCCCCCTCAATCCGCCCGGCTACGGCTACTCGCCGTATGGCTGCCTGTCGTCGTTCGCCGGTAACCCGCTGCTGATCTCACCCCAGCGCCTGCTCGCCGACGATCTGCTCGAGCCCGGCGACGTCGCGGACGTGCCGTCGTTCTCCGCGGAACACGTCGAGTTCGAGCGCGTCTCGGCGTTCAAGTTCCCGCTGCTGCGCACTTCGTGGCAGCGCTTCCTCGCCGATGCAACGCAACCGCTGCGTGCGTCGTTCGACGCCTTCGTGGCCGCGCCGGAGCAGCGGGCGTGGCTCGACGACTACGCGCTCTACATGGCCCTCAAGGACGAAGCCGGCGGCAAGCCGTGGTGGGAGTGGGACCGCGCGCTCGCGACGTGGGACGCGAAGGCGATCGCCGGCGCGCGCGAGAAGCACGCGGACGACATCCGCTTCTGGCATTACACGCAGTGGCTCTTCTTCCGGCAATGGGAGATCGTCCGCGAGGCGGCTCACGCGCGCGGCATCGAGATTATCGGCGACGTACCGATTTACGTGGCCGGCGACAGCGCGGACGTGTGGGGCAATCAGGAGCTGTTCCAGCTCGACGAGGACGGCTTGCCGACCGTCGTCGCCGGCGTACCGCCCGATTACTTCAGCGCCACCGGCCAGCGCTGGGGCAATCCGCTCTATCGCTGGGAGCTGATGCGCGATACGTCGTTTCAATGGTGGATCGCGCGCATCCGCACGAATCTCCGTTTCGCCGACATCATCCGCCTCGATCATTTCCGCGGGTTCGCCGCGTACTGGGAAATCCCCGCCGACGAGCCGACCGCGGTGCACGGACGCTGGATGCCCGGCCCCGGCCTCCCGCTCTTCGCCGCCATCCGCAGCGCCCTCGGCGAGCTGCCGCTCATCGCCGAGGACCTCGGCTTCATCACCGAGGATGTGCATGAGCTGCGGAAGGCGATCGGCGTGCCGGGGATGAAGATCCTGCAGTTCGGCTTCGGACAGGACGACAGCCCACACCTCCCGCACCGCTACGACGAAAACACGGTCGCCTACACCGGCACGCACGACAACGACACCGCGCGCGGCTGGTTCGCGCAGACCGACGACGATGAGCGCGACCGCGCTACCGCCTACCTCGGCCTCCGCGACGCGGACGACGTTCCCTGGGCCCTCATCCGCGCCGCCTACACCTCCGTCGCCACGACGGCCATCGTCCCCATCCAGGACGTGCTCTCTCTGGACAGCGACGCCCGTATGAACATCCCCGGCCACCAGCACGACAACTGGAGCTGGCGCCTCGACCCGACCGCACTCACACGCGAGCACAGTGAGAAGTTGCGGCAGCTGGGCGTGGTGAGCGGGCGGTAGGCGCGGCTCACATGCCGACGATCTTCACCCATCCCGCCGTCGCGCTGACGAAGACGTGGTTCCGCTCCGTGCCGCGGCGAGCGTTGTTCGCGGGCATGTTCGGGACGATCGTTCCGGACTTTGACATCGCGGCATTCGCGGTCGGCATCCCGTACGGCCACACGTTCGGGCATCGCGGGTTCTCGCATTCGATCGTATTCGCGATCTTGTTCGCTCGGCGCGAAGCTGCTCCTGCGCGTCGACCGCACAGCGTTCGCGTTTGTCTTACTCTGCACGATGTCGCACGCGGTGCTCGACGCCCTCACGGACGGCGGCCTCGGCGTCGCGTTCTTCTCGCCGTCCAGCAACAAGCGCTACTTCTTTCCGTGGACGCCGATCGCGTCTCGCCGATCGGCGCGGGGTTCTTCAGCGCGCGGGGACTGGAGACGCTGGCCAGCGAGGTAGTCTGGGTGTGGACGCCGGCGATCGCCTTGGCGCTATTCGGTAAATACGTCGTGCACCGGAAGCGCGAAGCCGGGGAACAGCGGTGAGGTGATGAGGCCGCCGGTATCGGTGTCGATCTCCTCGGCGCGCGCGAAGGTGCTGCCGTCGCGGCGGTAGATCTTCACGAGCTGGAGCTCCGGGTCGACGATCCAGTATTCGTCGACGCCGGCGCGCTCGTACAGCTTTCGTTTCTCGATCTCATCGAGCCGCCGGGTGGAGTGGGAGAGCACTTCCACGACGAGGTTCGGGATTCCGCGCACGTTCTTGTCGCCGACGATGATTGCCCGATCGGACTTCATGGCAATGACATCGGGCTGCACGATGCGCGCGTCGGAAAGAACGACGTCGACGGGCGAGCCGAGGACGCGTCCGCCGCCGTGCGCCCGAAAGTAGGCGAGGAACGCGGCGGCGATGTTCAGCACGATGACCTGGTGCTGCGGAACGGGCGCAGGATTCACGTGCAGCTCTCCGTCGATGATTTCGTAGCGGTTCCCATCGTCGGGAAGCTTCACGTAATCGTCGTAAGTCAGATTCGTCGCGGTCTGCGGGGCCATGACAGAGAGAGTTTACGCCCGTTCAAGGATCGCTACCGGGAAGGTGGCGAAGACGTTCCGCAGCTCGAGCGACTCGACGATCTCGTCGGTGAAGATGTTGCGCCAGCGGCCCGCGGGGAAGTCCAGCGCGTGCGTGCCCCAGACTTCGCCGAGGGGGAGTTGCGGCGGTTTGACGAGCTGCGTGGTGAGGCGGGGGACGACGACGAGGACGTCGTCGCCGCGGAGGAAGGCGACGGCGTTGGGCGTGTCTGTGGCGACGGCGCGGTACGACTCGCCGAGGCGGGGGCGGATGGAGAGCGACTTCGCGGTGACGAAGAGTTTGATGCGGCCGTCGGGCCAGTTGCGCAGGAGCTGGGCGGGCGTCGCGGGCTTCGCCGAGAGCAGAGCGGAACGGCGGGCGTAGTCGACGGGGCGACGGTTGTCGGGGTCGACGAGGGAGAAGTCCCAGAGCTCGCTGCCTTGATAGAAGTCGGGCACGCCGGGGCTCAGCGTCTTGAGGACGACCTGCGAGAGGGAGTTGAGGAAGCCGTGGAAGGCGATGCGGCGCTGGAAGCGGCGGAAGCCGGCGAGGAAGGGCTCGTGCGCGACGACGGCCGCCGCGAAATCCTTCAGCGCGTTTTCGTAGGACTCGTTCGTGGCGATCCAGCTCGAGTGCGTCTTCGCCTCGCGCGCGGCCTTCTCCAGATACTCGGCCAGGCGCGGCCCGACGGACGGGATCTCGGAATCGTCGAGCGGCCACATGCCGACGAGGGTCTGGTAGATCAGCAGTTCCTCGTTCGCATGCGGAACGCCGTCGCGCTTCAGCGGCGCGTTGACGCGCGACCACTTGCGCACCTCGCGGTCCCACACGTCCGGGATCTCGGAGAGGACGCTGATCCGCGCGCGCACATCCTCGGCGCGTTTGGTGTCGTGCGTCGACGTGGCGTTCATGGTGTGCGGCCAGGCGCGCTGCACGGTCTCGTTGCACGCGTGCAGCTCGGCGACGGGATCGAAGTGCGCGCCGCGTCCCGGCTCGCCGCCGACTTCGTTCAGAGAGATGAGCCGGTTGTAGTTGTAGAAGGCCGTGTCTTCGACGCCTTTGGCCATGACGCGGCCGGTGAACTGCTGCCAGCGCATGACGAACTCGAGCCACTTGTCGCGCTCTCCCGCGATGTACTTCGGCAACTGGAGCAGCAACACGTGCTCGACGAACGTCAGCGCCCGCGGTTCCAACTGTCCCGCGCGCCGCCGGGCCTCGGCGATAGCGTGCATGAGGTACTCGCGATCGGCGTCGACGACCGCGGCCTCGCGGATGTAGGTGCGATAGACCGGCATGCAGGCCGTGATCTCGACCAGCGCCGCCAGCAGCTCCGTCGGCGCGAGGTCGCGCGCGTTGCGGTCGGCGACGGCGAGCTGCGCCAGCGACGAGCCGAGGGCGCGCATCTCGCCGAAGAAGAGCTGCTCGATGACCTGCTTCTTCCGCTCGTACACGAGGTCCTCGTACGACGTGGTGAGGCCGGTGTAGCGGTGATACGACTCGGTGAGGTGGCCGAGGCCGGTGGGGTCGACGAAGACCGCGTTGACCGCATCGAGAAAGTCGTAGCCGGTCGTGCCAGCGCAGACGAACGACGGCGGCAGCGGCTCGCCGTGCTCGAGGATCTTCTCCACGACCACGTAGAAATCGCCGCCGAGGCGGAGCTGCAGCTTGGCCAGATAGTTGATCGGATCGTGCAGGCCGTCGATGTGGTCGATGCGCACGCCCGTGACTTTCCCCTGCCCGATCAACTCGAGAATGAGCTTGTTGCGCATCTCGAAGACCTCGGGGTTCTCGACGCGGATGCCGACCAGGTCCGTGACGTCGAAGAAACGCCGGTAGTTGATCGTCTCCGATGCCACGCGCCAGTACGCCAGGCGGTACCACTGCGCGGCAATGACGCGGTCGAGCTGATCGGGATCGGCGTTGAAGCGCGCGATGACGTCGTCCATCGTCTTCGCGAAGGCCAGCGACTGCTCGCGCAGGCGGCTGAGCGTGTCCTTGAGGAAGCGGCTGTTGGCGATGACACCGTCGTTCTGTACGAGGTCGCGCACCTCGAGTCCGACGCCTTCCTCCGGCGAGGCGGCGGCGCACGGCTCGAGCACGATGTGATACGACTGCGGGGAGAGCGGCAGGCGCTTGTCGTAGTACGCGAGGAAGAAGCCGTCGGCGTCGAAGCCGAGCTGGAGCTCCTTCGACTCGAGGGCCTCGCCGTAGGGGCGCCCGAGAATCGGCAGGAGCACTTTGTCGTCGCGCCAGTCGATGTCGAAGTAGTTCAGGAAACGCGACTGTGGCCCGTTCTCCAGCACGCTCACCCACCACGAGTTCTCGTGGCTGGCGGCCATGTGATTGGGGACGATGTCCAGCAGCAGGCCCATGTCGCGGCGATCGAGCTCGCCGTGCAGCCCGGTGAAGTCGTCCTCGCTGCCGAGCTCCGGGTTCAGCGCATTCGCGTCGACGATGTCGTAGCCGTGCGTACTGCCCTTGCGCGGCTTGAGGAGCGGCGAGGCGTAGACGTCGGTGATGCCGAGGCGGTGCAGGTAGTCGACGATCTGCTTCGCGTCCTGGAAGGTGAACGCGGAGTTGAACTGCAGGCGGTACGTGGCTCCGGGGATGCGCATCGCGGATCGGAAAGCGGCGGCCTAAGCCGCCGCACTCCATAGTGCGAATCCGTGCGGCGGCAGCGTCAGGCGTGAGTGTTCAAGCTTCGCGCCCGTCTCCATGAGCGGGCGCCAGGAACCTTCCGGCGCGTCGACCGTCTGCGACTGATCGCTGAAGTTGAATGCGACCAGCGCCTGATCCGAGTCTGTCCAGCGGCGCACGAGCAGCACCTGCTTCGCGTCGTCGGCATGCGTCTCCAGCGACGCGAGATCGAGCCGCCGCAGAGCCGGCGTGTCGCGGCGCAGCGCCAGCAGTTGCCGGTAGAAGCGCCACATCGACGCGTGCTCCTCGACGTCGAGCAGCGACCAGTTCAGCTTCGAGCGGCGGAACGTCTCCTCGTCGTGCGGATCGGGCGGCTCGCCCTCCCACGTAAAGTCGTCGAACTCCTCGCGGCGTCCCTTGCGCACGGCCTCGATGAGGTCCTTGTCGGAGTGCGAGGTGAAGTACTGGAAGGGCGCCTTCTCGCCGTACTCCTCCCCCATGAACAGCATCGGCACGAACGGCGAGAGGATCAGCGCCGCCGCGGCGAGGCGCACTTTCTCGTGCGAGACCATGTCGACGATGCGCTCGCCGACCATGCGGTTGCCGACCTGATCGTGGTTCTGCATCGAGATGACGAACTGCGCGCCGTTCTTCGTCTTCGGCTTCAGGCCGTACTTGCGGCCGCGGTACGGCGAATGCTGGCCGACGTAGAGATAGCCGGTCTCGAGCACGCGCGCGACGTTGCTGACCTTCAACGGGAAGCCGGCGTAATAGCCGTCCTGCTCGCCGGTCAACAGCGTGTGCAGCGAGTGGTGATAGTCGTCCATCCACTGCGCGTCGAAATCGTGGCCCCAGTCCTCGGCGGGCGTGATCATGCGCGGATCGTTCAGGTCGCTCTCGGCGATGCTGATCACGGTGCGGCCGAGTTTGGACGCGCGCTCGTGCACGGCGACGTTGAGGTCCTGCAGGAACGGCTCGGCGGAGTGGTCGACGATGGCGTGCACGGCGTCGACGCGCAGTCCGTCGAAGTGGAACTCGTCGATCCACTGCAGCGCGTTGTGGATGAAGAACCAGCGCACGTGATCGCTGTGCGCGCCGTCGAAGTTCAGCGCCAGTCCCCACGGCGTCTTGTAGCGGTCCGTAAAGTACGGGCCGTACTGGCCGAGGTAGTTCCCCTCGGGGCCGAGGTGGTTGTAGACCACGTCGATGACGATGGCCAGGCCGCGCTGATGACAGGCATCGACGAGCCGCTTGAGCGCACGCGGACCGCCGTACGAATTCTGCACGGCGTTGACGTACACGCCGTCGTAGCCCCAGTTCCGCTCGCCCGGAAACTGCGCGACGGGCAGCAGCTCGACGACGGTGACGCCGAGCTCTTTCAGCTTGTCGAGCCGCGGGATGACGGCGTCGAACGTCCCTTCCTCGGTGAAGGTGCCGACGTGCAGCTCGTAGACGACGTAGTCCTCGAGCGGAATCCCTTTCCAGTCGCCGTCGCTCCACTCGAACTCCGCGCTCACGACTTCCGAGGCCTTGTGCACGCCCTCGGGCTGAAAGCGTGACGCAGGATCGGGACGCTCGTCGCCGCCGTCGAGCACGAACATGTACCGCGTGCCCTCGGCGCAGTCGTCGACGATCGCCTCGTGATGTCCGCCTTCGGTCTTCGTCAGCGGAACCCGCCGCTCCCCGGGCGCGACGATGTGCAACTCGACACGCGCGAGGTCGGGCGCCCAGACGCGGAACTCGCAGCGGTTGCCGTCCAGCACACGCGCTCCGAGCGGAACGCGCGTGCGGGCTTCCTGTGCTTCGGGCTGGGCGGAGGGAGCGATCTCCTGACCGGGGACCGATGTTGCGTTGGTGTCTGCGCGATCAGACAAGCGAGGTTTCCTCTTCTTCCTGTTCTTCCGGTTCTTCCTCGATCTCCGGGCCCGAGACCAGGAAGATCGCGCCGAGCGGCGGCAGCGTGAGATTCACCGACCAGCGCCGGCCGTGCAGCGGAATCGGTGACGCGTCGACGCCGCCCATGTTCCCCTGCCCGCTGCCGCCGTAAATCGGCGCGTCGCTGTTGAGCGCCTCGCGCCAGTGGCCGCCGCGCGGGACGCCGATCTGATAGTTGTGGCGAGGCTGCGGCGTGAAGTTCAGCACGACCACGACCGTCTCGCCGGACTTCGAGCGGCGCATCAGGCTGACGATGCTGTTCTCCGTGTCGCAGCAGTCGATCCACTCGAAGCCGTCCGGCGACATGTCCAGCTCGTGCATCGCCGACATGTCGCGGTAGGCCTTGTTCAGGTCCTCGACCCAGCGGTTCGCGCCGGCGTGCATCGGGTACTCGAGCAGTTGCCAGTCGAGACTCGTGTCGTGATTCCACTCGCGGTACTGACCGAGCTCGCCGCCCATGAACACGAGCTTCTTCCCGGGGTTCGCGTACATGTGGGCGAAGAGCAGGCGCAGGTTGGCGAAGCGCTGCCACTCGTCGCCCGGCATCTTGCCGAGCAGCGAGCCTTTGCCGTGCACCACCTCGTCGTGCGACAGCGGCAGCACGAAGTTCTCCGTGAAGGCGTACATCATCCGGAAGGTGAGGTCGTTGTGGTGGAAGCGGCGATGCACCGGCTCTTTGGAGAAGTAGCGCAACGTGTCGTGCATCCACCCCATGTCCCACTTCATGCCGAACCCGAGTCCGCCGAGATAGGTCGGCCGCGAGACCATGGGCCACGCCGTCGATTCCTCGGCGATGACCTGTACGTCGGGGTGCACCTTGTAGACGTCCTCGTTCAGGCGGCGCAGGAAGGCGATGGCCTCGAGGTTCTCGCGCCCGCCGTGCTCGTTCGGCACCCACTCGCCGTGCTTGCGCGAGTAGTCGAGGTAGAGCATCGAGGCCACGGCGTCCACGCGCAGTCCGTCGATGTGGTACTCGCCGAACCAGTACAGCGCGTTCGACAGCAGGAAGGCGCGCACCTCGTTGCGGCCGTAGTTGAAGACCAGCGAGCCCCAGTCGGGCTGGAAGCCTTTGCGCGGGTCGGCATGCTCGTAGAGGTGCGTGCCGTCGAAGTAGCCGAGGCCGTGCTCGTCGGTGGGAAAGTGCGACGGGACCCAGTCGAGGATCACGGAGATGCCGCTCTGGTGCAGCACGTCGACTAGGTACTTGAAGTCCTGCGGCGTGCCGTAGCGGCTGGTCGGCGCGAAGTAGCCGGTGCCCTGGTAGCCCCAGGAGCCGTAGAACGGATGCTCCTGCACGGGCATCAGCTCGACGTGGGTGAAGTTCATTTTCTTCACGTAGTCGGCGAGCGGCCGGGCAATCTCGCGGTAGGACATCGAGCGTTCGGGACCGTCGTCGTCGGAAACGCGGCGCCACGAGCCGAGGTGCACCTCGTAGATGGACATCGGCGCTTCGTAGCCGTTGCGGGCGCGGCGCGTCTCCATCCACTCGGAGTCGTTCCAGTCGTATTCGAGGTCCCACACCTTGGACGCGGTGGCCGGCGGCATTTCCTGCAGGACGGCCATCGGATCGGCCTTGTCGACGCGGTAGCCGGTGCCTCTGGCGACGATGTGGTACTTGTACGTGGCGCCCTTTTCGAGATCGGGGACGAAGCCTTCCCAGATGCCCGAGCCCTCGCGCGCGGTGAGCGGGTTGGCGTCGCGATCCCAGTTGTTGAAATCGCCGACGACGCTCACGCGATCGGCATTCGGCGCCCAGACGCCGAACATCACACCACCGGGGACGAGATGGTTGCCCAGCTTCTGCCACAGTTTATGGTGCGTCCCCTCGTTGAAGAGATGGAGGTCCCAGTCGGAGAGGAGGGTGTCGGGGCGAACGTCTTCGACGGGGACCGCCGCCGTCTCGGCGGCTTCGATCGGAGCGCCGACTCCTGTCGAAGCGGCGGCTTCTAACGGAGCGCCGGCATCCTTGCCGGCCGGTCCGCCGGCATCCTGCCGGCCGGTCTCCTCGGGCCGGCTGGAAGCCGGCGGACCGGACGCCTGGAAGGCGGCGCTCCGATCGGCGGTCGCATCGGTCTCCTGATCGGCGCCCATGTCTTCCGGCGTGAGAATCGGACCGGCTTCGCTGAGCACCGAATCCGGCGCGCTGACGATCGACGCGTCCACCTCGATCGGGACCGTCGGCACCACGTCGGCGCCGACGTTCTGCAGCTCTTCCACCGCGGCGTTGACCGGCGGCGGCGCTGCCATGCGTTTGCGCGGCGCGGCGACCGTCTTCGGGGCGCTCGTCTTCTTCCGCGGCGCGGCAGCCTTCTTCTTCGGCGGCTCGGCGCCTGAACTTTCACTCGTCTTCTTTCTTACAGCCATTACCCTTCCTTCGCTTCGTGATCCAGCAAGGGACTTGCCCTGCGGTCGTTGACGTTCGTGAGCACGCGGCGGATCGAGCCGTCCGCGCGCGCCGCTTCGAGTCCCAGTTGCAACTTATGTCGCCAGCTGCGCTCCGGCACGCCGGGGACGTTCTGCGGCTCGAGCTCGCCCCAGAGATCCTCGAGATTGATGAGCACGATCTCCGCGTCGCTCGAGGCCAGCTCCATCAGCAGCGCCTCCAGGGCGCTCTTCGCGTCGTGATGGCCGAGGGCCCGCCTCATCTTCTCCCGCGTCTCGCGCTCGCGGTGCGCGCCGACCTCGTCGAGCAGCCCCTGCGTGACGCGGTCGTCGATGTCGCCGCCGTTCCACCATGCGGCAAACGTCGGCATGTCGTGCGTGTTGATGCTGGCCACGGACGCGGCGGGAGGCGGCGGCAGCGGCGGATCGTTCGGTTTGACTTCGTACTGCACGACGTACATCTGGCGCAGTCCGTGGCGGGCCATCGTCTTCGGCACTTCCGGCGGGACGGTGCCGAGGTCCTCGCCGACCACCGTGCAGCCGTGGCGGCGCGACTCGAGCGTGAGGATCGCGTACAACTCGTCCGCCTGATAGCGCACGTAGACGCCCTCGCTGGCATCGAGCCCGTCGGGAATCCAGAAGAGGCGGTGCAGGCCCATCACGTGGTCGATGCGCAGGATGCCCGCGTGCGAGACGTGGTGGCGGATGGCCTTGCGGAAGTAGTCGTAGCGATCCGCGCGCAATGCGTCGGGATCGAACGGCGGAAAGCCCCAGCTCTGTCCCTTCGTGAAAAAGAGGTCCGGCGGCGCGCCGACGGAGACGCCGTTCGCGAAGACGTGCCCGTAGCGATGGACGTCGTAGCCACTCGAGTTCACGCCGAGGGGGAAATCGAGATAGAGACCGGCGCCACCGAGACGGCGGGCCGCGTTGGCGACCTCGCGCATCTGCTGCGCCAGGCGGTATTGCACGTAGAGGTGAAAGCGCGCGGTGTCCGCGGTGGCGTCAGGACGCGAGGCGCGCCAGTCGGCGTACTCGCATGCTTCGCCCGCGGCGAACTTTTCGAAGTTCGCGTCGGGGACGAAGCGCTCCGCGCAGCGCTGCAGCACGCGGCGCTTCTCGCGGCGCACACCGGCGTAGTCGACGAGCTTCGTCTGCTGCAGATGCGCGATCGCTCCGAGGTCGGCATCCTCCGGCTGAAACTCCGGGAGGCGCGTGACGTCGAGATAGAGCTCGTTCCAGAAGAGCCGGCTCACCGGCGAGTAGGGGCTGGGCTCGTCGTCGAACGCGGCCAGCATCGGCAGCGTAGCCACGACGGAGCCGCCGTGATGATCGACCCAGCTCGCGTACTGCAGCAGGTCGCCGAGGTCGCCCGCGCCCCACGAGCGGCGCGTGTGCGCGGCGTAAAGAGGCGCGAAGACGCCCCATTGCTTTTTGCGCGGCGCGTAAGCTTTGGCCGGCGCGGCGATGATCAGCACTTCGTGCGATTTGTCGATGCGCAGCGTGTGATATCCGGGCGGTAGCGGCTCGAGCGTCTGCGTGCCGCGGCCCGAGCGCCACGAGCCGTCTTCGAGCTCGAGGTCCCACTCCTCGCCCGCGACCGCCAGCCGCTCGTTGCCCCACACCACGCGTACGGGATCTATGCTGTTCCGCGGTTCCGGTGACGAGCGCTTCCGTGCGTCGATGGCGGCCATGAGCGCGCGCTTGCCGGCCTGCTGCCGCTTTCCCGCCGCGTCCGTATAAGTCGTTTCGATGCTGTACTGGCGCGCCAGTTCGCGCAGAGCAGAAGTCCTCATCTCGCGTCGCGAGATTGCAGCATCTGGGCCGTCACGGCGATGGCGATCTCGTGCGGATGATTCGAGCCGAGCTCCAGTCCAACCGGGCAGAAGAAGGCCCGCGTGAGCTCTTGCGGCAACCCGGCGTCGACGATGTCCTGCCGCAGCCGCTTGGCCTTGGCGTTACTGCCGATCACGCCGAGGTAGGGGAACTTTCTCGTGCGCAGGATCTCGATCAGGATCGGCTTATCGGTGGTGTGCCCCATGGTCATGAGCAACACGAAGCTCCCTTCCGGGATCTTCGCCACCTCGGCCGGCATATCTGAAGTTTGCACGCGGTGCAACTTCGGCGAAGCCGGCAAACGCTCCAGCCACTCCGGCCTCGGGTCGATGCACGTGACGCGGCAGTCGAGCCGGATCAGGCTCTCCATCAACGCCGCCGCGACGTGCCCCGCGCCGAAGACGACGATGTTCCAGCGCGTGACGTTGAAGGCCTCGAAGTAGACCCGCACGATCCCGCCGCAGGTCATGCCGATGTCCTTCTCCAGCGACCACTGATGAAAGCGCGTCTTCGGCGCGGAGTCGTCGGCCAGCATGGCCTGCGCCTCCTGAATGGCCCGCGCCTCGATCTTCCCGCCGCCCACGGTGCCGAACACGCGGCCTTCGCCGGTGACGAGCATCTTCGCGCCGCGATCCTGCGGCGTGGAGCCGAGCGTGTCGACGACCGTGACGGACGCGAAGGGGGCGCCGGCTTCGGCAAGGTCGTTGAGGGCTTCGAAAAAGGTGGTCACTTGGTTTTCAGTCTCTTTTGCAGTTTATCCCGAGCGTAGCGAGGGATCTTCGGTGCACCGGCAGCGCACGAGCCACAGGCGTCCAGAGTGCACCGGAGATCCCTCGCTATGCTCGGGATAAACTCTAAAGAGACAATCACCAATGCGCATCAAAAGCACCCGAGTCCTCCTCCCCACCGAGACGAAACCCGCCACCCTCGTCCTCGACGGCCCGCGCATCGCCGCGATCGAGCCCTACGGCCCCGCCGACCACGACTACGGCGACCTCGTGCTGATGCCGGGCCTCGTCGACTCCCACGTACACGTGAACGAGCCGGGGCGCACGGAGTGGGAAGGCTTCGACACGGCCACGCGGGCGGCGGCGGCGGGCGGGATCACGACCATCGTCGACATGCCGCTGAACTCACTGCCGCCGACGACGACCGTGGCCGCGCTCGAAGAAAAACAAAAGCATGCCCGCGGCGACATCTCCATCGAGCTGTGGGGCGGCGTGATCCCTGGCAACACGCACGAGCTGCGTCCGATGCTCGAGCGCGGCGCGCGCGGGTTCAAGTGCTTCCTCGTGCACTCCGGCGTCGACGAGTTTCCGAACGTGAACGAGGGCGAGCTGTACGAGGCCGCGCGCGAGCTGGCCGGAACGAACGCGCCTCTGCTCGTACACGCGGAGCTGGGCGAGCACCTGCACGAGCCGCAGGGCGATCCGGCGGAGTACGCGACGTATCTGCACTCCCGGCCCAACACCGCCGAGGATGCGGCCATCGAGCTGGTCGTGCGCGTGTGCAGAGAGACCGGTGCGCGCATGCACATCGTTCATCTCTCCTCCGCCAGCGCGCTGCGCCTGCTGCGTGAGGCCAGAGGTCTGCCGCTGACCGCGGAGACGACGCCGCACTATCTCCACTTCGACGCGGAGTCGGTCCCGCGCGGCCGCACGGAGTACAAATGCGCGCCGCCGATCCGCGAGCGCGACAACCGCGAGCAGCTCTGGCAGGGGCTCGGCGACGGCACGATCGGGCTCGTCGTCAGCGACCACTCTCCCTGTACGCCCGAGCTGAAGAAAGGCGACTTCGCCTCCGCCTGGGGCGGCATCGCCTCGCTGCAGTTCGTGCTTCCCATCGTCTGGACGAACGCGCGGCGCCGCGGCTTCACCCCCGAGCACCTCGCGCAGTGGTGCAGCGCTGCGCCGGCGCGTCTCGCGAACCTGCCGAACAAAGGCGCGATTGTGATCGGCAACGATGCGGACCTCGTCGCATGGGATCCCGACGAAACGTTCACCGTCACGCCCGACCTCATCCGGCACCGCCACAAAGTGACGCCGTACCTCGGCGCGGAGCTGCACGGGGTGGTCAAGGACGTCTGGTCGCGCGGTAAACTTCGCGCCCGTGTCTGACTTTCTCGACCTCGCCTCTGAACGCCTGGGCGGCAGCGTGCTCTACGCCAACGACGACTTCTTCGCCGAGAAGGAAAACCTGCTCAAGCCGCACGCTCCCGTGTGGAAGGAGCACGAGTACACCGACCGCGGTAAGTGGATGGACGGCTGGGAGAGCCGCCGCAAGCGCGTCCCCGGCTACGACTTCGCCATCATCCGCCTCGGCCTGCCCGGCATCGTGCGCAGCGTCATCGTCGATACGGCCTTCTTCCGCGGCAACTATCCGGAGTCGTGCTCGATCGAAGGCGCCTCGATGCGCGCCGACACACCGGTCGAGAAGGTCGTCACCGGCGTCGACTTCCGCGAGCTGCTGCCACGCTCCCCACTGCAGGGCAATCACGAGAACATCTTCCCGATCGCCAGCACGGACGCCGTCACGCACATCCGCCTGAACATCTTCCCCGACGGCGGCGTGGCGCGCCTCCGCGTCCTCGGCGAGGTCATCCCCGACTGGCGCCTGGTGGGCGGCCTCGGCAACGAGGTCGACCTGGCGGCGGCGGAGAACGGCGCACAGGTGCTCACCTGCAGCGACGCATTCTTCGGCCCGAAGCACAACCTGATCATGCCCGGCCGCGCCCACAACATGAGCGACGGATGGGAGACCAAGCGCCGCCGCGGCCCCGGCCACGACTGGGTCATCGTCAAACTGGCCACCGAGGGACGCGTGCGGCGGATCGAAGTCGACACGAACCACTTCAAGGGGAACTACCCCGACACCGCGTCGATCGAAGGGAGCGTCGACGGCGAGAACTGGATGGACCTCCTGCCGCGCACGAACCTGCAGGCGCACACGCGGCACTTCTTCATCGACGAGCTGCTGGCGGATGGCCCGTTCACGCACGTGCGCGTCAACGTCTTCCCCGACGGCGGCATCAGCCGGCTCCGCGTCTGGGGCACGGCCACGCGGCAGGGACGACGCGACGCGGTCGTGCAGCGCGTCAACACGATGTTCGACCCGATCGAGCTGCTGAAGGTCTGCAGCTCGCTGCGCTGGAGCGAAGCCATTGCTCGGGCGAGACCGTTCGCGTCGTGGGATGCGCTCGTCGAGACGGCGGAGCGGACGTGGTTCGGACTGCAGCCTGTCGACTGGCTCGAAGCGTTCGCCGCGCATCCGCGCATCGGCGAGCGCAAACCGGGATGGACGGCGCAGGAGCAGTCCGGCACGCGCACGGCGTCGGACGAAACGATGCAGGCGCTCGCCGAAGGCAACCGCGCGTACGAGGAAAAGTTCGGCTTCGTCTACCTCGTCTGCGCCACGGGCAAGAGCGCGGACGAGATGCTGGCCAACCTGCAGTCGCGCCTCGGCAACGACCGCGACACCGAGGTCCGCAACGCCGCGGAAGAGCAGCGCAAGATCACCGAGCTAAGGCTCGAGAAACTGGTCATGTAGACCAGGAAACTGGTCACGTACAAAAGGTTTGTCATCCCGAGCGTGAGTGGAGGGACCTGGGTGGGTGGGCGGCGCGCTCTGTGTCCTCGGGCGCGTGCAGCGCGCCTCCCGCCCGCCCAGGTCCCTCGACTCACGCTCGGGATGACAGAGGGGGAGCTGATGGGCATTTCGACACACATCCTCGACACGGCCAAAGGGCGTCCCGCCGCGGGCGTGCGCGTCGTGCTGACGCGCGAGGAACGCGTCGTCTTCGACGGCGTCAGCGACGACGACGGGCGGGCGCGACTGACCGAGCACGCCGAGGCCGGCACGTACCGGCTGACGTTCGACACCGGGGCGTACAACCCGGGCGGATTCTTCCCCGAGGCCACCATCGTGTTCACAGTTGACGATCCCACGCGTCATTTCCATGTACCGCTGCTACTCAGTCCGTTCGGGTACGCCACGTACAGAGGATCGTGAACACATGAGGAAATGGCTCAAGCGCATCGCCGTCGTGCTGGCGGTGATGTTCGTCGTCGCGCAGTTCGTCCGTCCCGACATGACCAACCCGCCGGTCGACCCGCAGCTGGAGTACCGCGCCCCGGCACACATCCAGCCGATCCTCGACCGCTCCTGCAACGACTGCCACTCCAACCGCACCCGCTGGCCGTGGTACAGCCAGATCTCGCCCGTGTCGTGGTGGCTGAAGGACCACATCGACGAAGGACGCCACGAGCTCTCCTTCTCCGAGTTCGGCAGCTACGCGCCGAAGAAAGCCGCGCACAAGATGGAAGAGGTGTGCGAGATGGTCGAGAAGGGCGCGATGCCGCTCCGCGAGTACCTCTGGGGCCACCCCTCGGCGCGTTTGTCCGACGCCGACAAGCAGGCGCTGTGCGAGTGGGCTACAGGCGAGGAGCGGCGGATTTTAGGAGCGCGGTAGGGCTCGTCCAAATCAGTCCCCTCTCCCCGCGCACGGGGAGAGGGTTAGGGTCAACGGTCTTAAGTTAAGGCAACATCGATCGTGAAAGTCTTCGATGCACGTGTCCGTGCAGCGCGAGTTGTTTTGCGATAGTTGCTCATCTTGCGTTTGACTGCGCGCGGAGAGTGG
>Ga0190272_10000600_pt1 | contig 18522 bp, 12 predicted proteins | sample Popmic504T_FD_133746 | JGI IMG/M metagenome (GOLD analysis project Ga0190272, IMG submission 133746) | Populus adjacent soil microbial communities from riparian zone of Shoshone River, Wyoming, USA - 504 T | ecosystem: Environmental > Terrestrial > Soil > Riparian zone | place: USA: Wyoming... | reverse complement strand
TCGCCGAGCACAAGCTACTGCCGGACAATTTCGCGCTGCTCGGAGTTGCACGGGAGCCGAGCAGCGACGAGGCCTATCGGAAGGTCATGCGCGAGGAGATGTCGAAGTCCGACGAGATCCACCGCGTGCACGACGATGTCTGGAAGTGGCTGGCCGACCGGATGTTCTACACGCACGGTGACTTCACCAAGGACGCCGCGTACGAGACGATCGGCGCGCGACTCAAGGAGATAGAGGCTCGTCGTCCGGAGGACGAGCGCAACCGGCTCTTCTACCTCGCGATTCCTCCAAGCGTGTTCGAGCCGACGTTGGAGCACCTCTGCCGGAGCGGGCTCGCCAAGCGGACACTATCATACGAGGAGCGCCCGTGGTATCGCGTCGTGATCGAGAAGCCCTTCGGTCGCAGCCTCGACAGTGCGCGCGCGCTCAACCGCCTGGTCCTGGATCAGTTCGGCGAGCACCAGATCTACCGCATCGACCACTATCTCGGAAAGGAAAGCGTTCAGAACATCCTCGTGTTCCGCTTCGCCAACTCGATTTTCGAGCCGCTCTGGAACCGCAACTACATCTCGCACGTGCAGATCATCGTTGCCGAATCAGGAGGAGTGGACGGGCGTGGCAAGTACTACGAGGAGGCGGGAGTTCTGCGCGACATGTTTCAGAATCACCTGCTGCAGCTCCTCACGCTCGCCGCAATGGAGCCGCCGAGCGCTTTCACCGGCGATGCCGTGCGCGACGAAAAAGTGAAAGTGCTGCGCTCCATCCGCCCGCTTGTGGGCCACGGCGAGCCGCCCGTCGTGCCCGGCCAGTACATCGAGGGAACCCACGATGACAAACCCGTAGCCGGGTATCGCCAGGAGCCGAACGTGTCGCCGATGTCCGTGACGCCGACGTTTACCGCGATGCGCGTCTCGATCGACAACTGGAGGTGGAAAGGCGTTCCGTTTTACCTCCGCTCGGGGAAGCGGCTCGGCCGGCGTATTTCCGAGATATCCGTCCAGTTCCGGTCGCCACCGCTCATGTTGTTCGATCAACACACCGTCGAGGACATGGCACCGAGTGTGCTTGTAATGCGGGTGCAGCCGGACGAGGGAATCTCGCTGCGGTTCCAGGTCAAAACCCCGGGCGCGGCACACGAGCTTACTCCAGGGCTCGAGATCACACCCGTGGACATGGAGTTCAGCTACGCCGACGCGTTCGGCAACAATGCTTATCCGGCGTACGAAACACTGCTGCTGGACTGCATGACGGGCGACCCGACGCTGTTCACGCGCAGTGACGAAGTGGAGATGGCGTGGAGCATCATCGATCCCGTCCTCGAGTACTGGAACGAACATCCGCTCGACAAGATTCCCACCTACCCCGCGGGAAGCGCGGGGCCGGTCGAAGCGATCAAGCTATTGGACGGAGATCATACACGTTGGCGATAGGATCATTGATTCTTCCATTTGTCGCGGTGGTTCTTTCCGCGAGCGCGTGCAAGAGCGAGAGCGCGGCGCAGCGTGACACGATCGGTGTGCTCGCGGGAGACACGGCGAAGCACGTTCTCCCGCTCGACGACCGTGAGCTCGTCAAACGGGCGCGCGAGCTCGACCGCGCCGACAGCCGTGACAGCGCGAGAGTCGCGTACGAGGAAGCAGCCAGGCGGCTGCCACAGATCGCGGACTGGTTGTACCTGCGCGCGGCCGGCGTGACACCCGACAGCAGCGCGCGGCAGAATTATTACGGGAAGGTGCGAACCGCCGTCGGCCGCGACCGGATCCGGTGGACCGAAGCGTACGCGCGCGAGCGCAACGGTGACATCCCCGGCGCGATAAGAATGTTCACCGCGGTCGGGGGCACGCTCCAGGCGCTCCGGCTTCGTGCCGCGGTGGCGTCGGACGATGCCGCCAAAGCGCTCGCCCGTCGCGATCTGCTGTCGTACATATCTCGCGCGAGCACTTCAGCGGAAACGCGCGATGCAATCGATCTCTTCGACAAGGTCTTCACCGCCACGACTCCGGCAGAAGAGCTGATCCTTGGGCGGTCCGCGGGGAGATCAGGACTACCTGAGCGCGCAGCCACGGCATATCCCCGCGCTTTTCAGGCGAGGCTGGGGACTGCGACCGACCGGTTTGGCTACGCCACTGTCCTGTTTCGCCTGCGGCGGTTCGACGAGGCGGCACTCGAGTTCGCGAAAGTGCAGAGCCCGAGCTCGCTCGCCGCGTCCGCCCAGTACCAGCGGGCGCGGGCGCTGATTGCGGTTGGCAATACCGCCGGAGGCAGAACGGTCCTTCGGGGGATCACGACGACGTTTCCGAACGACACCAGCGCCGCCTCAGCGTTGCTCCTGCTCGCCGACCTGGCAAGCGACGAGAATCGTGACGCCGACTCCAGGGAGACGCTGCTCGGAATGCTCAAGCGGTTCCCATCGGGCAGGCACGCAGCGAATGCGCGCTTCCGTGCTGGAATGATCGCCTACATTCAGGGTAACAGGCGCGCATCGGCCGCCGAGTTCGATTCTCTGGTCGCTCGTGACCCGAACAGCAGTGAAGCGCTCGGCGCCACGTATTGGGCCGGGCGATCGTACGCCGCTTTGGGCGATACAGCGCAAGCGAAAACGCGGTGGCGCACCGTGATCCGCAAGGAGTCGCTCAGCTATTACGCGGTAATGGCGGCGAAAAGACTGGATACCACGCTCGTCGCGCGGGACCAAAAGCTCACCGCGTACCCGCGCGTGCCGGCGGTCGACACCGCGATTGCGCGTGTCACGGCTCTCAGGGATGCGGGAATGGATGTCGAAGCCGGATTCGAGCTCGATCGGCTGTTTCGGAACGCGACTGAGAGCCGCAATGCGCTCCTCGCGACAGCGGCCGCTCTCACCGGGACGGATCAGGCGACGAGATCCACTGGCCTGGGACGCAGGGCTATAGACGAGATCGGCCCGACAGCCGCCAACTACCGGCTGTTCTACCCTGTGGTGGAGAGAGAGACGCTGATCGCGGCGGCGAAAGAAAACGGTCTCGATCCAGTGTTCGTCGCATCGTTGATTCGCCAGGAATCCAACTGGAACCCGCGCGCCACCTCGCCCGTCGGCGCTCGCGGCCTGATGCAGCTGATGCCGCCGGTGGGCGCCGAGCTCGCGCGCAGCAAGGGAATCCGGCCGTGGGATCCCGAGATGCTATACGATCCCGCGATCAGCATCAGGCTCGGAACACTTCACCTCCGGGATTTGGCGCGGAAATATCCGAAGGATCTGGTGAAGATTCTGGCCGCCTACAACGCCGGGGAGGCGCGAGTCGAGAGGTGGTCGACCAAGGCCGGGGCCAATGATTCCGAGGTGTTCACGGAGCGCATTCCGTTCGTCGAGACGCGGGATTATGTGAGGATCGTGCTGCGCAATCAGGCCTACTACGACGCCCTCTACCCCTGGTAACACGAACGCGCTCAATAAATCCCAAGGGCGCGTTGTGCGTTTCCCGTCGTTTGGTTCTCCGTCTATCCGTTGGCTGCCGGCCGGCTGTTTTCCGCCCGTTCCTTTCGTTTTTTGCGCCAATCGAGGAGCCACGTACCAGGAACGAGGAATAGGGGCGTAAGGAACAGTCCCAGCAGCGCGTTCAGCCACGTCAGCGCGATGTAAAACGCAATCAAGCCAAGCGATACCCAGAGCGTGCCAAGCGGACCGTGCGTTTCCAAGCGAAACTCCCCTCGTAGTAGGTAAATTAAAGGTATCATGGCGATTGCCCGGGTTGAAGCGCCGGTAGTGGAGCGCGCAGTCGCAGCCGCGCTCGAAGCATCCCCGCGCGTGGTGCTTGCCGTGTCGGGCGGGATCGATTCGATGGTTCTTCTCACTGCTGCTTCCCATCTTTCCGGCAGATTTCGGCGTCAAATGACCGTCGCAACGTTCGACCACGGGACCGGACGCGCGGCTGGACGAGCCGCCGCACTGGTCGCGAACGAGTCAGCGCGACTCGGCGTTCGATGCGTGTGCGGCCGCGCTGAAATCGTCGGCACCCGCGAAGAAGACTGGCGTAAATCCAGATGGGAATTTCTTAACCAGGTGGCGGAGAAGCGTTCTGCGAGTGTCGTGACCGCGCACACGCGTGACGATCAGGTCGAGACGGTCTTCATGCGCATCCTCCGCGACGCCGGCCCGAGAGGCCTCGCCGGCCTGTACGCCGATTCGGAGATCGTGCGACCGTTTCTCGATCTCCGTCGCGCGGCGATCGCCGACTATGCAACGGCGAATCGCGTGAAGTTTCTGGAAGATCCCACGAACCTCGATCGCAAGCATCTGCGCAACAGAATCAGGCACGATCTTCTTCCCTCGATCATGCGGAGAAATTCAGGATTCGCCGACGAGCTGCTTGCACTCGCCCGCGCGTCCGCGGAATGGCGCCGCTCTCTGGAAGAGATTGCGGGCACGGTTGATTCGACCACAGCGGTCGATGGCGCGCTTCGTATCGAGCGGGGAAGCCTCCGCGGATTCGACGCTGAATCACTGCGCGTGCTCTGGCCCGCCCTGGCGGCGCGCGCGAGCGTGGTCATGGATCGTCGCGGAACACACCGGGCCGCCGAGTTTACTATGAAGGGAGCCACGGGCGGCGCAATTCAGCTGTCCGGCGGAGTGGAGATCCTCATGCGACGCGATCACATGCTGCTGCGGCGCTGGCGTTCTCCGATCGGGACTGGAACCTCGTGAGCAGCGCCATCAAAACAGTCCAGGAAATCTCCGATCCGAGGCTTTCGGGAAGGGCGGTCAAGCGTATAGCCTTCGATGAGGCCGCGATCGCTGCTCGTGTCGGCGAGCTCGGCAGAGAGATCAGTGCTGCTTATCCCGATGGCGAGCTGCTTGTGCTGGGTCTGTTGAAGGGAAGCTTCATCTTCCTCAGTGATCTCGTCCGACAGATAACGCGGCCGCTGCAGGTCGATTTCCTGGTCGCGTCGAGTTACGGAGACGGAATGGTGTCAAGCGGGACGGTCAGGCTGGTGTACGACCCGGAAACTCAGCTGGAGGGAAAGGATATTCTTCTCGTAGAGGACATTGTGGATTCCGGGCGGACACTGAATCGCCTGATGCACATACTTGGCGAGCGGAAGCCGCGCTCGCTGGAGATATGCGCGTTGTTGCACAAGCGGATCGCCGGTGGCCTCGAACATGAGACGCGATTCGTCGGATTCGATGCTCCACATGAGTTTCTGGTTGGATATGGACTGGATCATGCCGAGAACTTCCGTCATTTGCCATATATAGCGAGCTTGCAGTAATGCCAATTCAGATGCCAAACAAGAACGCGCCAAAGAAGCCCACGAACTGGAGCAAAGTCTCCAAGCAGCTCTCGTTCTGGGTTTTCGTCATACTCGTGCCCGTCGCGATCATTCAGTTCTCGGGGAAGGGAGCCGAGGCGGCGCCCGATATCTCCTACTCGCAATACAAGCAGGAAGTCGAGCGCGGGAACGTGGACAAGGTGACGATCCAGTCAGGACGGCAGATCACCGGAGATTTCCGGCAGCGGATCACGGTGGCGGGGGGCACGAGTCCGGTGGCCAAGTTCAACGTCCGCCTGCCGATGGCCGACTCGCCCGAGGAGATCGCGCTTCTCACCAAGCACAACGTTCAAATCAACGCTGAAGACGCGCGGATGCCAGTTAGCGCGGTGCTCGTCAGCATCTTCCCGTACCTGCTCATCATCGGAATCTGGTTTTTCCTTTTCCGCTCGATGCAGGCCGGCGGGGCAAAGGCATTCAGCTTCGGGAAGTCCAAGGCGAAGCTCCTTACCGGCGACACGCCTAAGGTGACCTTCGACGACGTCGCGGGCGCGGATGAAGCCAAGGTCGAGCTGCAGGAGATCATCGAGTTCCTCAAGGATCCGCAGAAGTTCACCAAGCTCGGCGGCCGTCTGCCAAAGGGCGCGCTGCTGGTTGGACCACCGGGAACCGGAAAGACGCTGCTCGCTCGCGCGGTCGCTGGGGAAGCCGCGCGACCCTTCTTCTCGATGTCGGGATCCGACTTCGTGGAGATGTTCGTCGGTGTCGGCGCCAGCCGTGTCCGCGACCTGTTCGAGCAGGGCAAGGCGCACGCGCCGTGTATCATCTTCATCGACGAGATCGACGCCGTCGGGCGTCATCGTGGCGCCGGCCTGGGCGGTGGACACGACGAGCGCGAGCAGACGCTCAACCAGCTGCTGGTCGAGATGGATGGCTTCGAATCGAATGAAGGCGTGATCCTGATTGCCGCGACGAACCGCCCCGACGTACTCGATCCGGCGCTGATGCGTCCCGGCCGCTTCGACCGGCAGATCGTCGTCGATTCGCCCGACCTGCGCGGACGCGAGGGAATTCTGCGCGTGCACATCCGCAACAAGCCGATGGCCGAAGATGTCGATGTCACCACGCTTGCGCGCGGTACACCGGGCATGGCGGGCGCCGATCTCGCGAATCTCGTGAACGAAGGCGCGCTCCTCGCCGCCCGTCGCAACCACGACAAGGTCTATATGGCCGACCTCGAGGACGCGAAAGACAAGGTGATGATGGGCGCAGAGCGGAAGTCGATGGTGATGCGCGACGAGGAGCGTAAGCTCACGGCGTATCACGAAGGCGGACACGCGATTTGCGCCATCAAGGTGAAGGGCAATGATCCGCTCCACAAAGTCACCATCGTGCCGCGCGGACGCACGCTCGGTGTCGCGTGGACGCTGCCCGAAGACGATCGCGTGTCGGTGACGCGCGAGCAGCTCGAGGCGAACCTGGTCAAGGCGTACGGTGGTCGTGTGGCCGAGGAGCTGGTGTTCGGGCGCGACCGCGTTACCACCGGTGCCGCGAGCGACATTCAGCAGGCGACGGGACTCGCGCGCCGCTACGTATCGCAGTGGGGTCTGTCCGACGAGATTGGTCCGATCCTCGTCGGCGACAACGAGCAGGAGCTTTTCCTGGGACGCGAGCTGCAGACACGCCGTGAAGTTTCCGAGCGCACGGCACAGCTGGTCGATTCCGAGGTCACGCGGGTGATCAAGGAAGCGTACGCCAGAGCGACGGTCGTTTTGAAGGAGCACATGGAACTGCTTCACACCGTTGCCGCCAATCTTCTCGATCGCGAGACGCTGACCGGCGACGAAGTCGCGGCACTGGCGCGTGGTGAAACGCTGCCGCCGCGGCCGTTGAATCCTCCTCCAACTGCCCCAGCGCCGGCGACGACTCCGGTGCTGCTTCCGAAGGCGTCCAAGCCGCCACTCTTCGGAGGTCCGGAGGTCGCGCCCGCGTGAGCTTTGCCTGGCCGTCGAAGTTCGAGCGGCCATCCATCTTCGGCATCCTCAACGTTACCCCCGACAGCTTCAGCGACGGGGGTAATTTCGTTTCAGCTGAGGCCGCGATCGCGCACGCGGGAACGATGATCACCGAAGGCGCTGATGTGATCGATGTAGGTGGCGAGTCGACCCGGCCCGGTGCCGAGCCCGTTCCGCTGCGGGAGGAAATGCGCCGGGTGCTTCCGGTCATCCGCGCCATCCGGTCGCGGTGGAGCGAGGTCGCAATCTCGATCGATACCGTGAAGGCGGAAGTTGCGCGTGCGGCTCTCGACGAGGGCGCGTCCATCGTGAACGATGTCTCCGGTCTGACTCTCGATCCCGAGATGCGGCAAGTGTGTGCCGAAGCGGGGTGCAGCGTCGTCGTCATGCACTCGCGCGGCTCCGTCGCCGAGATGGCGAGCTATGACAAAGCCATCTACGGAGTTGACCCCGTGGGCGAGATCATCTCGGAGCTCGAGGAGTCGGTTCAGGCGGCACAGCTGGCAGGCATTCATCCGGCGCGGATCGCGATCGACCCGGGCATCGGGTTCTCGAAGCGCACCGGTCATTCGCTCGCGGCGCTCGCCGAGCTCAGACGCATCGTCGCGTTCGGCTATCCGGTCTTCGTCGGGGCGTCGCGCAAGCGCGTCATCGCCGAGCTGATACGTTACGTTGCATCGAACGCGGGTCATCACCTGCCAATCGAGACGCCGGATCAGAAGGTGGACAACGACGATCGCGACATGGCGACGGTGGGAGTCAACGTCGTCGCGTTCTTTGCCGGTGCGAGGATCTTCCGCGTGCACCGTGTTCGCCCAAACCGGCTCGCGCTCGACGCCGCGTGGGCCTTAACGCCGGAAGAATCGGAGATGCTCAAGCATTAGCACCACCAGGCGATTCCCGACACCCGGCTGGACGACTGCCGTCCTCCTTCTGTTCGTGTACATGCTTACCCTCGCCCCGAGCGTCACGCTCTGGGACTCGGGCGAGTTTCTCGCGGCAATTCATTCTCTTGGAATTCCGCACCCGCCTGGAACTCCTCTATACGTAGTTCTCGGCAAAGTCTGGAGCATGGCTTTCGCGCCCGTCTTCGGCTTCGCGCGCTCGATCAACCTGCTGTCCGCCGTCTGTACCGCCGCTGCCTGTGGAATCCTCGCGAGTCTTTTCGCGCGCTGGACTGACGACGGCCTGGGAGGCACCGCGGCGGGAGTCACCGCCGGCCTGATGTCGACCGTGTGGCTGAGCGCGACCGAAGCCGAAGTCTATGCGGTGACTTTCCTGTTCGGCTGCTGGATACTCTGGGCTGGTGACCGCGCGGGAATGCGATCGGATGCGCGATGGATCCTGCTGCTCGGATACATTGCCGGGCTGGCCTGGTCGCTCCACCTCATGCCTTTGCTCGCGCTTCCGAGCGCAATCCTTCTCGCGTTCACGACTCACGACGGTTATTTCGCGCTGCCGGTCGGGAAGCGCCGCGTCGATGGCAGGAGAGAGGGAGTGTCAATGGGGCGCGTTCTGGTTTCCGCTCTCCTGCTCGCGCTGCTGGGCATGACGTTCATCTCGGTGATGTACTTCCGCGCGCGCCACGATCCCGCCGTCAATCAGGGTAATCCGTCGACGCTCGGCGCACTGTCCGATGTCATTTCCCGGCGCCAGTACGACGTCGCGCCACTGTGGCCGCGGCAGGCGCCGTTCCACATTCAGCTCGCGAACGTCTTCGAGTACGCTGACTGGCAGTTCGCGCTCGGCCTCGATCCCGATGCGCCTCCGAGCTGGTGGAGAACACCGGTGACGATCTTATACGCGGTGCTGGGGATCATCGGCTTCGCCGCGCACCGGAAAGCGGACCGGCGTACGTGGAGGGCGCTCACGGTGCTGCTCCTCGTGTCGTGGCTCGGCGTCGTCGTGTATCTCAACCTGAAAGCCGGCCCGTCGTTCGGCGAGGGTTGGCTTCCTGCCGGTGCGCTGCACGAGGCGCGCGAGCGGGATTATTTCTTTTTCTTTGCTTTCGTATGCTGGGGATTGTGGGCGGGCTTTGGCGCGATCAGGCTCTCGCGCGGCGTCCCGGGACCACTGAAGATGGTCGCGCTCGTCGCGGCGTTTGCCCCGGCGATCATGAACTGGGCGGCGACTGACCGCCGCACCAATGCGCTGGAAGACCGTGCGCGGGTGAACGCAGTCGACATGCTGGAGCGGGTGCCTCCCAACGGAGTGATGCTGGCGCTTGGCGACAACGACACTTACCCGCTGTGGTACCTGCAGCTCGTCGAAAAGAAACGCGGGGATGTCACGGTGGTGACGGTGCCGCTTCTCGCTGCGCAGTGGTACCGCGAGGAGCTCGCGCGACGTTACAAGCTGCTCGATTCAGCAACTGTCCAAACGTGGGTAGGCTCGGACAGTACGGTCAAAGTCTTGACCAAGCGGTCATACGACCAGAACCGGCCCGTCATCCGGTCACCGTTCTTTGCTGTGGATTCCGCAAGCAGATTGTAGGGACGGCTGCGAAGAGCGGCTTACTCCACCACCAGGGTGTAAGCTCCGCTCGCTCCCGGCGCCGCCGAAGTCGCGCGAACGAGGTACAGGTTGGAGTTCGTCGACGTGAAAGTCAGCCTGGAATCGGTCGACGTGCCGTTGTCGTCGTTGAACGTCGCCCTGGTGGTCGGGGTGCTCCAGACCTCGAGGTAAGTGTTGAATGCGGCCGAAGCCATCGTCACGGTGATCGACTGGTCGGCTTCCACGAATATGAAATAGTCGTCCGCCACCGCCGTATTCGGCAGGACACAATCGGTAGTCTGCAGCTGCTGGGTGGTGCTGCTCCCCCGGACCAGAAACACATCCTCGCAATTCGTTATGCCGGCCGGGCTCGCCGCGAATGATACGGTGTAGCTGCCGGTCTCTTCTGGCTCGAGGGACGTGGCGCCCAGCTCAACGCTGCCGGCGGGAAGAATCGCCTTGAGGGCAGCATTTGTGGTACCCTGGGCAACATCGTCATTCAGGCCGATCAGAACCCCGGTGCTGCCGAATACTGCGATGAACGCGTCGATGGCCGTCGACGATTGAGTGAACAGGTAGGTTCCCGCAGTCGGTACCGTTGTCGCGTAGAAATCGATGTAGCTCCCGTCAGACAACCTGCAATCTGATGAAGCGAGACTTCCGGTCGCGGTGGCGCCAAGGGCGAGAGATGTAAGTCCGATGCAGGGATCGACCGTGCTTGCCGTGAAAGTGACCGGCTGAAGGTTTGCCGCCGACGCGACGAGAGAATACGACCCGACCGTCGTGCCCAGCGTCCACCCACCGACGGTTGCGACCCCCTGGGCATTCGTGACCTGCGATCCGCCCGTGACGGTGCCGCCCAAACCCGTAACCGCGAAGGTAACGGTAACTCCGGACATCGGGTCGCCGGTCTGGTCGTAAACGACGACGGATGGGCGGTCAGAAACCTGCGAGCCCGGCGGGGAGCTGATACTCGTCGCGGAGTTCGCGGACATCGTCGTTGCGACAGTGCCGGGTCCGGACGAATCCCCGCCGCAGGAAAACTGGAGCGCAACGAGCGTTGCAACGGCCAGTCGTGTCACCGAACGAGTGCTGCTCTGCATGGTCCTTCTGGCCGGAGTGGGAGGAGAAGAGTGACCAAATATCCGGCGCGCGCAGTCGCCGTCAAGCGCTATCGGCTCTCCACCCGCGAATCCCCGGTCAACACAAGCAAAAGGCCCGGGAATGGAATCCCCGGGCCTCGTGCACAGTGGCGATCTCTAGTACCGATAGTGCTCCGGCTTGTAAGGTCCCTCGAGCGGAACGGACAGATACGCGGCCTGATCTGCCGAAAGCTTCGTCAGCTTCACGCCGAGCTTGTCGAGGTGGAGACGCGCGACCTTTTCATCGAGCTTCTTGGGAAGCGTGTACACACGGCACTCGTATGCGTCGCAGTTGTTGTGAAGCTCGATCTGCGCCATCACCTGGTTGGTGAAGCTGGCCGACATCACGAAGCTCGGGTGCCCGGTCGCGCAGCCGAGGTTGAGCAGGCGTCCTTCGGCGAGAATCATGATGCTGTGGCCGTCCGGAAACACGTACTCGTCGTACTGCGGCTTGATCTGGATGCGCTTGACACCCTTCGTCTTCTTGAGGCCGGCCATGTCGATCTCGTTGTCGAAGTGGCCAATGTTCCCGACGATGGCCTTGTCCTTCATCTTCGCCATGTGCTCGGCGGTGATGATGTTCATGTTGCCGGTCGCGGTGATGAAGATGTCGGCCGCGGCCACGACATCCTCCAGAGTAGTCACCTGATAGCCTTCCATTGCCGCCTGGAGAGCGCAGATCGGATCGATCTCCGTGATAACGACACGAGCGCCCTGACCCTTGAGCGCCTGCGCGCAGCCCTTGCCGACGTCGCCGTAACCGCAGATCACCGCGACCTTTCCGGCGAGCATCACATCCGATGCGCGGAGGATTCCATCGGTGAGTGAATGACGGCAGCCGTAAAGGTTGTCGAATTTGCTCTTGGTGACGGAGTCGTTGACGTTGATGGCGGGGAAGAGAAGCGTGCCGGCTTCCATCATCTGATACAGACGGTGTACGCCGGTGGTCGTCTCTTCCGAGACACCCCGCAGATCCTTCGACATCCGCGTCCAGCGCTGTGGATCCTTCTTCAGCTCGCGCTCGAGCAGCCCCAAAATGACGCCGTACTCTTCAGACTCCTTCTTCGGATCGAAGGCCGGAACCCGGCCCGCCTTCTCGAACTCGACGCCCTTGTGCACGAGCAGCGTTGCGTCGCCGCCGTCATCAAGCAGCAGGTTCGGGCCGGAGCCGTCGGGCCACACCAGCGCCTGATCGGTGCACCACCAGTATTCCTCGAGCGACTCGCCCTTCCAGGCAAACACCGGCACGCCCTGCGGCTCGTTGATCGTTCCATTGCGGCCAACGACGACCGCCGCCGCGGCATGGTCCTGGGTCGAGAAGATGTTGCACGACACCCATCGCACATCGGCGCCCAGCTCGCTCAGCGTCTCGATGAGGACCGCGGTCTGCACGGTCATGTGCAGCGAGCCCATTATCCTCGCGCCGGCAAGAGGATTCTTTCCCTTGTACTCCGAGCGCAGCGCCATCAGGCCCGGCATCTCATGCTCGGCCAGCCGGATCTCGTTACGGCCGTATTCGGCCAGCGAGATATCCTTGACCTTGTAAGGCTCGCGTCCGGATTCGGCCGCCGCCGTGAAGACATTCATCGGTTCTGTGATCGTAGCCACTCTAAGCTCCTGTTGGAATCATTGTCGAATTTCCTACGCGGACTTCATGAGCGGAGCCGCGTCCGCTTTCTTCCTTGTCGTGTTTCTGCGCGACACACTGGTCGCACGTTTCGCCGATGCCGCGAACAAAAGCGGCCCCTTCGCTTCAGGATCGGGAGGCAGCAGGTTGTAGCGAAGCCCTTCGAATCCAGCGTCGCGAGCCCAGCCGGCCAGAGTCTCGCTCGCGAAGCCCTGCCAGAGGTGACCCATCGACTGTTTCAGATCCTGCCGGTCGTGGGGCATCATGTCGAGAACGAGCAGGCGTCCGCCTGGCTTGACGACGCGCGCCGCTTCGGCGATCACCCGGGCTGGATCGGGCGCATAGTGCAGCACCAGGAAAAGAAGCGCGACATCGACTTCGTCGTCGGCAAGAGGCAGCGCTTCGAGCCGGCCGTTCCTGATGTCTACGTTCTCGAGACCGTGAAGACGTTTTTTCGCGGCCGATAGCATCGCGCTGGATTCGTCCACCGCAATCACGCGCTCGACGAAAGGTGCGAGCGATTGCGTGATTCCACCGGTCCCGCACCCGAGGTCGGCGATGGTCCACCTCTCGTCCAGCAGACCCAGGAGCGCGGCGTCGGCCGGACGCCCGAACAATTCGAGACGGACACGATCCCACTGTCCGGCGGTCGTCGAGAAGAACTGCTGGGATTTCGTGCGGCGCGCCGCGAGAACGGCCTGCGCGCGACGCGCGTCCTGTTCGGCCGCGCTCGTGCGCATCACCTCGTCGCGCACGACATGCCAGAGGCGGCGGGTCGCGCCATCCAGGGAATCGGCGGCAATCCGGTAATGACGGCTCGTGCCCTCGGCGCGCGCCTCGACCCATCCTTCGGCGCTCAGCACTTTCAGGTGCCGGCTGATGGTGGATTGCGGAAGCTGGAGAACGGACTGAAGCTCGTTCACCGTGAGCTCGTTGCGCTCGAGCGCGAGCAGCAGCCGGCTCCGGGTGGGGTCGGCCAGTGCTGTCATCTGCCCAAAAATGGCAGTCGGGGTCAAATGCTCAATCCGTTCATCCGGATTAAAAGGTATAGCGGTTTCGACCCCGCGTCAATGGGCTCCAAGCGGGTGTCGTATCTTAGGGCATGCTGACAGCAACCCAACGCGTGGCGACCATGGCGCACACAGCAATTCTCATCTGGTTAGCCGCCTGTGCACCGCTCCCCGCATCCACGACGAGCCCCGTCCCGGACGGCGACTGGCCAGTCTATGGCCGGAGTCCGGGTGGGGCCCGCTATTCCCCGCTCAAACAAATATCCCGCGACAACGTTGCCCGGCTCGAGGTGGCGTGGCGCTTCCACACCGGCGAAACCGCCACCGAGTTCGCCACGGCATCGCCGACCGCGCTCGAGGCGACACCACTGGTGTTCGAGGGCGGCATGTACCTCAGCACGCCGCTGGGCCGGGTTTTCGCCCTCGACCCGGTGACTGGCATTGAACGGTGGCGGTACGATCCGCAGATCGACCGGAAAGTGCAGTACGGGGATTTCGTCAATCGCGGCGTGGCGCTCTGGGTAGATCCCAGTGCCCCCGCGGGCTCATCGTGCCGGGCTCGGATTTTCGTGGCGGTGATCGACGCTCGTCTCATCGCACTCGATGCAGCAACGGGGAGCACGTGCGCAAGCTTCGGAACCGGCGGTGTCGTCAACCTCCGATCAGGTTTGCGCAACCCGCCGAATAATCCGTCGGAGTACGAACAGACCTCACCACCCACAGTCGTCAACGGCGTCGTGGTCGTTGGGTCAGCGATAGCTGACAACAACCGCACCGACGCGGCGAGCGGAGAAGTCAGAGGGTTCGATGCCCGAACGGGTGCACTCCGGTGGATGTGGCACCCGGTGCCACAGGATTCTGCCGACCCCGGCTGGGCGACCTGGGTTGGGCCGGTTGCTCACCGAACCGGCGGAGCGAATGCGTGGACGATTTTCGCCGCTGACCTCGCGCGCGATCTCGTGTTCATCCCCACCAGCTCGGCCAGCGTCGACTACTTCGGCGGTGAGCGGAAAGGGAGAAACCTCTACTCCAACTCACTGGTCGCTATTCGCGCGTCGACGGGAGAGCGAGTCTGGCACTTCCAGACAGTTCGCCATGATCTCTGGGATTACGACAACGCATCTCCTCCGGCGCTTCTCGAAATGCGGATCGGAGGTCGCGAGCTTCCGCTCGTAATATTGGCGACGAAGACCGGACAGCTTTTCGCGCTCAACCGCGAGACGGGTGAGTCGATCTTTCCCGTGCGCGAAGCCGGGGTTCCTTCGAGCGACGTTCCGGGGGAAGAGGCGTTTCCAACACAGATACTCCACAGCGGGCTGCCCTCACTCAGTCCTCAATCTCTCGCGCTCGATCAGGTGTGGGGTCCAACACCGGCTGACCGGGACGCGTGCCGCCAGCGCTTCAGCGAGCTGCGAAACGACGGAGTGTTCACACCGCCCAGCGTGCGTGGCTCACTCGTAATCCCCGCGAATGTCGGTGGCGCACACTGGGGTGGCGTGGCATTGGACCGGGAGCGAGACCTCGTCATCGTCCCGACCAATCGCATCGCATCAGTAGTCACGCTCATCCCGCGCGAGGAGTACGAAGCGCGGCGCGGGCAACAGACCGTGGGCGAAAGAATCGGCACGGAGTACGCGATGATGCGCGGGACGCCGTACGTGCTCAGGCGCGAGCCGTTCCTTGCCCCGTCAGGCGCGCCGTGTACTCCGCCGCCGTTCGGTTCCCTGACCGCGATCAATCTTCGCACCCAGCGCATCGAATGGACTGTACCCCTGGGCACCACCGAGAATCTCGCGAGTATCGGGATCGCGGTCCCTCCGGACCTGCGAGGTGTCATCAATCTCGGCGGTCCGATTGCGACAGCGGGTGGCCTTGTCTTCATCGGGGCGACTCTCGACCCGTACCTGCGGGCATTCGATATCGAGAGTGGAACAGAGCTATGGAAAGGGCGGCTTCCCGCCGGTGGCAAGGCGACGCCGATGACGTATCTCGGCGCGGACGGCCGCCAATACGTCGTCATCGCGGCCGGCGGCGACGGGAAGGCATGGGGCAAAAGTGATGAGATCGTCGCCTTCGCGCTGCCGGGGGGACGGACGTCAACCAGGTGAGCGACCGCTTCAGCGCTGAGCGCGAGTCTGTCGAGCGCGCCCTCCATGAGGTCTGCGTCGAGTATCTGCCCTTGTTTCCCGTGCCCGTTGCGTCAGCGATAGAGTATGGCGCGCTGAGCAGAGGAAAGAGAATGCGGCCGCTGCTCGCTCGTTTCACTTATCAGGCGTGTGGGGGACGCGGTGATGCGACGCGGCTCGCCTGCGCTCCGGAGCTGATCCATTCGTACTCGCTCATGCACGACGACCTTCCCTGCATGGACGACGACGACATGCGGCGAGGGAGACCGACCGCACACAAAGTTCACGGCGCACACACGGCGATCGTAGCCGGAGCCGCGATGATTCCGCTGGCTATCGCTGTCGCTCGTGATGCGCTCACCGAGCTCGAGGTTGATTCAACCCGAACGCGGGGGACTATCGCGGCGTTGCTGGAGGGCGCCGGAGCGGGAGGGATGATCGGCGGTCAGCTCCGTGATCTCCGGGGAGAGGGCCGCGCGCTGTCACTGGAAGCGCTCGAGGCGGTGCACGCGGCCAAGACCGGTGCGCTCATTACGGCATCGGCTCGGATGGGAGCGATTGCGTCGGGTGCGGACGCCGGCTCGGTTGCCGCAGTCGAGAGATACGGCCGCTCGATTGGTCTCGCGTTCCAGATAATGGATGACGTTCTCGACCAGACTTCTACGACCGTTGCGCTCGGAAAGACGGTGGGACGCGATGAGGTGCTGCAAAAAAGCACTTATCCGGCGCTGTTGGGCCTGGCCGGGGCCCGAGCCCGCGCAGAGTCGCTCGTTGGCGAGGGGCTGGACGCCCTTTCCGCCCGCGGGCTGCTTACGCATGACCTCCAGCAAGTCGCTAACTTCATGGTAACCCGTACCTTCTGAAATTGTCCACGCCAATGTCCATCCTCGACCGCATCAACTCACCGGCCGACCTCAAAGCTCTCACCCGCGACGAGCTCCGTACTGTCTCCGCGGAAATGCGCGAGCGGCTGATCGAGGTGTGCTCACGGACGGGTGGACATATTGGTGCCGGGCTCGGGGTAGTCGAGCTCACGGTTGCGCTGCATACGGTGTTCGATACCCCACGCGACAAGATCGTGTGGGACGTCGGCCACCAGGGATATCCGCACAAGCTTCTAACCGGGCGCGCCGGAAGATTCGAGACGCTGCGCCAGGAAGATGGTCTCTCCGGATTTCTGCGGCGGAGCGAGAGCGAGTATGACGCGTTCGGCGCCGGCCACGCAGGCACCGCGATCTCCGCGGCCTACGGAATGGCGGTCGCGCGCGATCTGCGGGGTGAGAAGTTCAGCGTCGTGTCCGTGCTCGGCGATGGCGCTCTTACGTGCGGTCTCGCGTACGAGGGATTGAACAACGCAGGCGCCTCCGAGTCTGACTTCATCGTCGTGCTGAACGACAACGAGATGTCGATCGCTCCCAACGTCGGCGCGATCTCCAAATATCTCACATCGATTCAGAGCAATCCCCTCTACAACCGCGTTCGCTCCGCCATCGGAACGGTTGTCGACTCGGCGCCGGGCCCGCTGTCCGGCGTTGGCACGCTGGTGCGCAAGTGGGAAGAGAGCATGAAATCCTTCCTCACGCCTGGCGTGTTGTTCGAAGAGCTCGGGTTCAGATACTTCGGACCCATCGACGGGCACGACATCGATGCCCTCGTCGATACATTCGCGGCCGTCAGAGCTCTTCCCGGTCCCAGACTCATTCACTGCATCACGCAGAAGGGCAAGGGATTCCCGGCCGGCGAGCACACCGAGAAGTGGCATGCTCTTCCGCCTGGCCATGATCCAGCGACGGGAAAACAACGGAAGATTTCCTCAGCCAACTCGGCGTACACCACCGCGTTTGGACAGGGCCTTGCCGAGATCGCCGCCGAAAATCCGCAGGTTGTTGCAATTACGGGCGCAATGCCGAGCGGGACTGGAACCGGAGTGTTCGCGAAAAAATTCCCGGAGCGCTTTTTCGATGTCGGGATCGCTGAAGGACACGCGGTGACTTTCGCGGCGGGCCTGGCGACGGGAGGAATTCGTCCCGTTTGCGCGATCTACTCGACGTTTCTCCAGCGAGCCTACGACAACGTCATCCACGACGTGGCGATACAGCATCTGCCGGTGATCTTTGCGATGGATCGCGCCGGTGTGGTTGGGGAGGATGGCCCGACTCACATGGGTCTGTACGACATTGCGTACATGCTCGCCGTTCCGGGAATGGTCGTGACCGCGCCGAAGAACGGCGCCGAGATGCTGGCCCTCGTCAAGAGCGGCTTGTCCCAGGATGCGCCGTTCTGCCTGAGATATCCGCGCGACGCAACGCCGGATATCGTACCGCCCGCGCTCGAGATCGAGCCGGTTCCTCATGCGTCGTGGGAGATTCTTCGCCGGGCCGGCGCGTCCCGTGACCGATCCGGTGCCGTGGCGATTCTCGCCGTCGGCACGATGGTCTTTCCCGCGCTGTCGGCCGCCGAGCTGCTCCACGAGAGCGGGATCAGCGTGACCGTGGTGAACTGTCGCTACCTGAAGCCCCACGACGCCGCTCTGCTCGCGGAGATAGTGCGCGATCACGCGAACCTTCTGGTTGTCGAGGAAGGCACCGTTGTAAACGGCTTCGGGGCATACATGGCGGCGGTCGTCGCCGAAATGGACGAATCGGTCCGCGTGATCGCGCACGGCGTTCGCGACGAGTTCATCGAGCAGGCCCCGAGGGCAAAGCAGCTGGCGAGTCTCGGCCTCGATGCGCGCGGGATTGCCGACCGCGTCGGCGCGGCATTTGGAAGGGAGACCTCGCGGGGCGCGCACCTGCGCGCGGTGTAATGCGGCTCGGAGTCATTGGGCACCAGGGCTACGAAGACCTGCCCAACATCCTGAGC
>Ga0190272_10000599_pt1 | contig 18560 bp, 14 predicted proteins | sample Popmic504T_FD_133746 | JGI IMG/M metagenome (GOLD analysis project Ga0190272, IMG submission 133746) | Populus adjacent soil microbial communities from riparian zone of Shoshone River, Wyoming, USA - 504 T | ecosystem: Environmental > Terrestrial > Soil > Riparian zone | place: USA: Wyoming... | reverse complement strand
GCCACCTACGGCGAGATCGCCGCCGACCTGCTCTCGCGCGCGGGCGCCGCAATCGCCACCGACGAAGACGGCGCGACCCGCGTCCGCGCCGGCGTCGCCGCGCTGCTTGACTTCTGCGCCCAGGAGCCCGAGCGCGCACGCACCTGCTTCGTCGAAGCGCTCAACGCCGGACCCACCGCCCGCGAGCGCCGCGACGAAACCACCCGCCGCCTATCCGCCCTGTTCGCCCGCCCGCTGCGCGAGCTCCGCCCGAGCGACCGAATCGCCGAGGTCTCGGCGATCGCGCTCGTCGGCGGCTTCCACGAGCTGACCTACGACGCGATCGACCGCCTGGCCCCGGCCGACCTGCCCACGGTCGACTCGGTCGTGGCGGTCGCGCGGCTCTGAGGCCTAGCAGACGATCAGAGCATCGCTCGCGCGATAGCCACGATCTGGGTGGCATCGCGACGCGTCGACTCGGCTTCCTGCTCCGAGATGACGCCCGCGTGGTAGGAGACATCGTGTCGCAGCTCGCGGTGATCGTTCAGCCTGTCGAATAGATCGGAGTGGTCGCCGTCGATCTGCGCTTGCGCTTCATGCAAGCGCAGGACGTGAGCGCCGTCGCCTGCGGTGACTCGGCGACCGGCAATCAACAGCATCGCCTCCATCGCCGAGATGCATGCCTGCCAGCAGAGGATCTGGACGCTGGCCGGCGCCATGTCGGCCGCGTCATCGAGGAAGCGCTCGGCCTGGTCGACGAACACACGCGCGGTAGCGGGATCCGCTGGAACGTACTCGGCGCGAGCGGCGGTCATCGCTGCGCCTCCAGGTCGCCGACGAGCTGCTCCGCCGGACTGTCGACGATCTTGCGTAGGAAGCCGTTACCGGCGTCGAGCTCGCGCCGGAACTCGTCGGGGCGAAACGCGGTCAGATCGATTCGGCGGCCGGCTCGTCGGCCGATCGGCCTGGCGCGGCGCCGGAGCTCATCCAAGTTCACCTCTCCCACCACCAGCACGTCGACGTCGCTGTCAGGCCTCACGCGACCGTCCGCCCAAGACCCGTGGATGACAGCGGCCCGGACCCCAGGTGTGTCACCCAACAGCTCAGACAGCTCCAGCTCCAGGCCGACTGTGCTGGCCAGCAGCGCCTTGAGCGGCTCGTATACATGACTGCCGGTTGCCGCCCTGTAGGGGTGGGGGCGCACACTCTCGTCGCGAACGACGAGACCCGCATCGAGCGCGCGACGCAGCTCGCGGTGCACAGTCGTCGCTGGTGCACCTACGGACTCCACTATCTCGTCCGCCGTCCAGGGGCGATCCCCGTTCAGAAGGATGAGCGCCAAGATCCGAAGCTGCGTCTCGGACCTGAAGAAGGGCAACAGCTTGGGTACCGTGATTCTCATAACTGGAATCAGGATACCAGCAAGTGGGTCCGGCAGGGGAACCGAGGAGCTGCTCCACGTAGCGCGGCTCGAACGGAATGTCCGCCGCTGAGACGATCCGAGCGCGCGTTTCGTCGCCACCTACGCCAAACCGCCGCCGACCTCGCGATCGCCACAGACGACGACGGGGCGACCCGCGTCCGCGCCGGCGTCGCCGCCCTGCTCGACTTCTGCGCCCAGGAGCCCGACCGCGCCCGCACCTGCTTCGTCGAAGCGCTCAACGCCGGACCCACCGCCCGCGAGCGCCGCGACGAGACCACCCGCCGCCTATCGGCGCTGTTCGCCCGCCCGCTGCGCGAGCTGCGCCCGAGCGACCGGATCGCCGAAGTCTCGGCGATCGCACTCGTCGGCGGCTTCCACGAGCTCACCTACGACGCGATCGACCGCCTGGCCCCCGCCGACCTGCCTACGGTCGACTCGGTCGTGGCGGTCGCGCGGCTCTGAGTTGCGAAGTCGCTCCAATCAGGAACGATACCTGCCTCGAATAACGCACGTTATAGTGCTCGTATTATGCAAGCTCTGGCACCTGACGGACTGCCGCCAAAGACCGTCGACCGACAGATCGAGCACCTTGCGCGCCAGCGGATGGCGGAGGAGCCGGTGGTCGCCCTGCATGGTCCGCGGGCGGTGGGGAAGACGACGCTGCTGCGATTGCTTGCCGGTGCTCACGGCGCCGAGGTGATCGACCTCGACGACCTCGCCACCCGGGAGGCGGTGGCGGTGGATCCCGCCACGTTCGTAGCGGGACCGGGGCCGGTGTTCATCGTCGAGTACCAGCATGCCCCGCTGCTGCTCGACGCGATCAAGGCCGAGCTGAACCGAGACGGGTCGCCGGGGCGGTTCGTGATTACCGGCTCGACCCGCCACGACTCCTTGCCGGTGGCGGCGCAGGCCTTGACCGGCCGGCTTCACCTGATGACGGTCTATCCGCTGTCGCAGTCCGAGCTCGCGGGCGGCGACACGAGTCTCGTGCGAACGCTGTTTGAGGATCCGCGGGCCGGGGTCAGCGCCCGGCCGTCGGAGACGTCGCGCGCCGAATACGCGGAGCGGGTGGCCGCTGGCGGATTTCCCCCCGCGCTACGGCGCACGACGGCCGCCGCGCGAGGACGCTGGTTCGACGACTACCTACGGCTCTGCCTCGAGCGCGACGTGATCGAGCTTGCGCGCATCCAGCAGCGAACCGCGCTGCCGGGGCTCCTCGCCCGCCTGGCTGCGCAGACCGGCCAGGTGCTCAACATCGCAGCGGCAGGGAAGGCCGCGGGCCTGAACAAGCGCACCGCGGACAACTACGCGAAGCTGCTCGAAGCGCTGTTCCTCGTGCAGCGGCTACCAGCTTGGGGAACCACCTTGCGCGCCCGCGCGGCCGCGCTCCCGAAGCTGCACGTGGTCGACTCCGGGCTCGCCGCGCGACTGCTGCGCCTCACCCCAGAGCGACTCGCCCAGGCGAACGCGACGGCGTTGCAGCAGTTCGGCCACCTGCTCGAGACCTTCGTCGTCGGCGAGATCCGTACCCAGGCATCGTGGATGGACGGCATCGCCGGGCTCGGCCATTGGCGCACCCACGACGGCGCCGAGGTCGACATGGTCGTCGAGCGCGACGACGGGTCGGTGATCGCAATCGAGGTGAAGGCCGGCACCCGGGTCGTCGGTAGAGACCTCAGCGGACTGCGGGTGATCCGTGATGCGCTCGGCGACGCCTTCATCGCGGGAGCGGTCCTCCACACCGGTAGCCGGTCCTACACCGCAGAGGACCGCATCCACGTCCTACCGGTGGATCGGCTGTGGTGTGGCTCTGAGGTCTAGCGGGCTGGAAGCTCGGTAGTCGTGCTGGAGGCGGTTGCGGATCGCCACCATACGCGCAAGGTACAAGCAGTTCAGTATGATACGTGTATGCTTGCTAAGCCTCGGGGGTTCATCGGACGCGACCCGGAGTGGGGGGCCCTCGCCCGCTTCGTGGAGCGCCGCCAGCGCTTGGCGGTCGTCTACGGCCCCCGCCGCGTCGGCAAGTCGTTCCTGATCGACGCGCTCTGCGAGGCGGCGGGGGGCTTCCGCTACCAGGCGATCGCGGGGACGCCGGCTACGCAGCTCGCGGACTTCGGGCGCGAGCTGGGGAGTCGGCTCGGCGCGGGCGCGCTCGAGCTGGAGGGCTGGGCCGACGCGCTCGATCGGTTGGCACGCCTCGACGTGCCGGTCGTCGCCATCGACGAGCTGCCCTATCTGACCGAGGTCACGCCGGAGCTGCCAAGCCTGATCCAGCGCTACGTCGACGGCAAGGCCGGCCCTGCGCTGATCCTCGCGGGCAGCGCGCTGTCGGTGATGAGCGACCTCGTCGAGGCGCGAGCGCCGCTGTATGGCCGCGCCGCGGCCGTGGTCGTACCGGCGCCGCTCGCCGGCCCGGATCTCGCCGAGCTATGGGGAACCGGCGACCCGCTCGCGGCACTTTGGATCGACGCGGCGCTCGGCGGCCTGCCCGGCTATCGCCCGCTGGTCGCGCCGCCCGGCCGCGACCTCGACGCGTGGATGACCGGCGAGCTGCTCGCGCCCGGCTCGCCGCTCCTCGACGCCGCCGAGGCGGATCTGGCCGGCCTGCCCGACCCGCCCGCCCTGCGCGGCGTCTATCGCGCGATCCTCACAGCGATCGCGGGCGGAGAACGGACGTTCAGCGCCATCTCGCGCGTCGCCGGCCTGCCATCGGGGGCGCTCAGCCGCCCGCTCGCCGCGCTCGAACGCGCGGGCCTAGTCGAGCGGGTCCCCGACCCCCTGCGCGCGCGGCGCGACCGCTACGAGCTCGCCAACCCCCACCTGCGCTTCTGGCTCGCGATCGTCGCCCCCCACGAGTCGCGGCTCCAAGCCGGCGCGGCGACAGCGGTCTGGGCGCGGCTGGGCGAGACGACCTGGCGCTCCCAGGTGCTCGGCCCCCGCTGGGAAGCGGTCGCCCGCGCGCACTTCGCCCACCAGGACGGCGGCCCGGCCGGCCCGCTCGACGCGGTCGGAGCGACGACCGTCTCCGACCGCGCCGCGCGCCGCACCATCGACGTCGACCTGGTCGCCACCCGCGACGGCCGCGTGGTGGCCCTCGGCGAGGCCAAGCTGCGCGCGCTCGGCGCCGCCGACCTCGAGCGCCTGCAGCACGTCAGGAAACTGCTCGACGCTCCCGACGCCGCGCTGATACTCGCCTCGGCAACCGGTGTAGAGCGATCCGCCGCAACCCAGCCCGACGTGATCGCGATCCAGCCGGGGGAGGTCTACGGCTGAGCGGGTGGGGCGGAAGCGGGCCCTTGAGGTCAGGCTTCAGTCGTCGAGGCCAGGGATCGGCTCGATCGGAAGCTCGCCGTGGAAGGCCTCGAGCTCTTCGAGGTCGTTGCGATCTCGGGGACGTCCGGCCAGTCGCTTGAAGCCAACGATGCTGTCGAGGCTGGCCACGCGGGCCGTTCGCCCGCCGATGGTCAACTCCATGGCGCGAGCGGCGACGGTGTCGTAGTCGAGCGGCGCCAGCCCACCGCGCATGACGTCGACGATGCCATGCCGGGTCGTGACTCGCAGATGCTCGGCGCCCGCAACGTCGTCGGCTGTCAGGTGCTTGCCATCGCGGAGCCGCGTGGCCTCCGCTCGGTCCAGGAACCGCATGATCGCGGCGTCGCTGTCCGTCCCGTCGGGAACGAGGAGGTCGGAGTCGTTGGTGGCGCGGACATAGCCGTTTGCGATGACGCTGAAGCCACCAATCACGACATAGGGGAGACCGACGGCATTCGCGTCGGCGACTACTCCGGCGAGATCAGGACCAGAGAACTCGTCTTGGGACATGACCGGCCTCGATTGAGCTGCTCAGGAGTTCCATCGCCTGCTGGGAGAGCGCCTGGCCCTGCTCGATCCGCTGAGCGGGACTCAGTGCTCGCGCGCTCGCGCGGTGATGCTCTGCCTTCTCACGGTTGATCTCAGCCCACCTAGCCTCGTTGCCGGGTGCGAGAAGGGGCCGTGACCGCTCATCCGCCATGTTCATAGCCTACCCGGACGAAACGCTAGTAACGATCGTCTTCGCCGAGAGGGCCGGCGGTTGCCGGCCCTCTCGGTGTTGCCAGTGGCCGTGGGGGACGGCCGGGTTGAGAGTGTGAGCTAGTTCCCTGCTCTGGCCGCTGCCCGCTTCGCACTGCGCTTAGCGGCTTTGGTCTGCTTCTTGGAGCACGGCGTCTTCATGCTGATGTCGAGGTCGTTACGGCGGCCGTTGTGGCCGTCGATGTCGGCCTCGGCGATGTGGCGGCCGGCGCAGAGGTTGATCTTGCCCTGACGGGTTCTGGTGACGGCGAGGATCCCTGTGTTGCCGCCGTTGATGTTGAGGTTGAAGCTCGACACCGGGGCGTCTGGGACGTTGGCGAATGTGTTGACGAGCTTGCCGCTATTGGTGGTGCTGCTAACGCCCCTGAGGTTGATCGCGATCTCGCCGCGTAGGGCGACGATGATCATCGGCAACGTACGGATGGCGTTGCCGGTCTTCTTGTCGATCCTCACGTTCTTAACGAAGTAGACATTGCCCGCCAATGGCTTCTTCAGCAGCGGCGACGTCGCCTTCGCGCGTCCGACGATCGATCCCTTCGGGCAGCGGTTCTCGAGGTCGTCCTTTGTGCCGTCTGCGAACTCGCAGAGGGCCTGGGCGTTGCTCGGGTCGAGCGCCAGGCTCTTCGGCAACCTGACCTCGGCCTTTTGGATGCCAGCCTCACCGGACCGCTGGGTAACGGTCGCCTTGAGACCGGGGTGCTTGCCGGTCCTGATCTGGCTCTTACCGGTCAATGCGAGCTTGAGCTTGGGCTTGAACGCGAGCTTCGAACAGCCCGTCGCCTGCAACGGCGCCGACAAATTGGCTGTCTGACCGCCAGCCGACGAGACGCTCGTGGCGATCGTCTTTGCCTCACACGAGGTCGGTGACCGCATGAACCCGGGCCGATCCGTGACGACATGGACACGCCGCACACGGAACGGGACACCGTCACGGATCGTCGGCAACGGATCCGACTTCACCGTCACCTTGGCGGTAGTCGGGTCGACATGCAGCGCCTGGCGGACGACCACCGTGCCGAGATCGAACGGGCCGGCCGCAGCGTGGACGGCGACCGCGAGGCCGTAGGGGGCGCCCTTGTAGGGGCCGGTCAACGACACCGGCTGATCGCGGAGGTAGAACGGGTTGGAACCCGGGCCGGCAGCCACGGTGGCCGAACCGACACGCGAAGCCGCGGGACATGAGCCCGCGTCAGCGGCAGCGTCGGTGCACAGCTCGACGTTTTTGACCGCGCCGAGCAGGCCGTTGGGTAGTGAGACGTCGAGTCCGTCGATGACGTCTTGGCGATCGCCGCGGGTGAGGTCGAACACGAACGGGCTCGAGCCGCCGCCCTGAGCGTCGACGAGGCCGGCGTCTAGGCCGGGTGCGAACGGCAGCGTCGCCGGACAGCCAGCGCCCTGGCCGTCCCAGCTGACGTCAAAGGACGAGCTGGAGGTTGCGTCCGGGGTTCCTGGGACCTGCACGCCGTCGTCGCGTGTTCCGCCGCGCGACCATGGCGTGAACACGCCGCTGGTCGTCGCTGTGGTGCAGGTCGCGGGATTCGCAAGCGCCGCCCGCGGGCCGGGTTTGAACGTCAGCCGTAGCGTCTTGGCGGGCAGCTGGGGGTTGTCTTCGAACCGGGCCGTCAAACGGCCGGTGTTCTTGTCGGCGGTGACGACGCCTGGGATCTTGACGTTGACGCCGAGCTTGCGGGAGTCGACCTCGAGCAACAGCCGGAACAGGCCGTCGCGGCCACCATTGGGGTCCAGGTCGCCCGGATGCGGGCTGATGACGTACACGCTGCCGCCGAGCGCCTCCGCTCCGATGACCTCATCGGTCGCGGCGTCGCGCTCAGCCAGTAGCGGCGAGGTAGCGACGACCGATCCGATCTTCGACGCGTTCGGGCAGGCCGCCGGGTCGGTGTTGTCGTAACGAACCTGATCGCCAGGGCCCGTATCCGTACAGCCGTCGAGGCCGTCAGCGGCCGATGGTGAGACCGACACCCCCTCCGGCAGCGTGACCGTCGCGTCCTTGAGGGGCGGCGCCGACGGCACCGACGGGTCGGCCGGCGACGAAGAGTCCGTCGGATCGTTGGCGGCCTGCGGGAACTTCAGGTCGACGGTGTAGCCAGATGGCGCGTCGGCCTGAGATGTGCCTGTGCCCGTGGTCGGGCGCATGTCGAAACTCGGGTCGAACTGGGCTACCAATCCCGCCGCGTCGCAATCCGTGCCCGCCGGGGCGACCATGCTGGCCGTCTTCCATGTCGGGTCGCTGAGATCGGGGAAGCCGAAGTCCGCTGCGCCGCTAGGCAGCGTCTGGCCGGGATATGCCCACGCATCGGCGAACATGTTGGTCACCGGCTCAGAGACCAGGCAATCGACGGGATTCGCCAAAAACGGCAACGGCGGACCGCCAACCGGCGGGCCACCCAAGGGATTGACCCGCTGCGACGGCACCCCGTACAACACGACCTTGATCTCGCGTAGACCCAACTCGCCGATGCCCGGGCTCGCGACCGTGATCCCATAGTCGCCCGTCCGTGGCCGCAATCGCGGATACATCAAGACAATGCTGTTCTCGACCCGGAAGCCGAACTGCGCCGGATACCCGCGCTCGGGCACCATGTTGTACAGCGGTAGGAGCTTGGAGGTCGTAAAGGATTTGAAGTCGATCTCTCCCACCGCGCTACCGTCAGGACAAGCCCCCTCTGACGTGCCCGTCGCCAGCTCGCCGACCTCACACCGGCCGGTCACGGCGACGTTGCCGGTAAACCCAGCCGGCGAGTCGACAAACGTCGACTTGATCAGCTCCGGTGTGGGTTCGCTGGGAATCCTGAAGGAGACCTCCACAGCATCCGGATGGCCACCCGCCACCGTGTAGTCATCACCCACCGGATCCAACGACCGGGCAACGAAATCCTCGATGGCAAACGGCGCCGGCACCGGCGGAACAGGCACAGCAGCCGCCACTGACAGCGAGACCATCGTGCCCCCGGCGATCAGCGCTACCACCGCAACCGACAGACGACCTACCAGGCGACTCAGGCTCACAGTGCTCATCGTTCTCGTTCCTCGATTCAAGATGTCGGCAGGGCCAAAGAGACGGCGCGTCATGACCGACCCCCAACAGACGACGACTTCGCTCTAGCCCGCGTCAGCTTCAACGTCACCGACCGGCCCCTCGTGGCCTTGGAGTGGCTGACGACGACCTTGACCGTCAACCTCCCCCGCGCTGCCAGCTGAGATCGAGCGTCGCGCGACAACCTCAACGACACCGCCACCGCCCCCGGTGTCGCCATCGTCTGTCGCCCCGACCCGACCGCGACCGACCTTCCGCCAATCTTCGCCCGGGCTGTAGCGCTCACCCTCCCAGCCTTGTTGGCCTTGACCGTCACCGTCAGCTTCCCGGTAGCTGCCAACCGCCGCCGCTGCGCGACGGTCACCGCCCGCAACGACAACACCACGCCAGCATCCGCGGGATCGCCGTCGCCAGACAGCCCCGACCGCGGACCGGAAAGCCCCGGCCCGCCGCTCAACAGCCCTTGGCACCCATCCCCCGAACAAGACGCCGACGGCCGCGGCGGGTCGAACCCGCCACCGACCCGCGCGGTGTAGATGTCGCCGATGACATCGCCGTCAGCAGGCAGCACCGGCGCACCGGTCTCAAAGAAGATGTCGCGCCCTGACGGAGTGATCCCCAAGGGGCTGCCGCCCCCCGCAGAGATCAACGACACATGCCCATCACGCCAGGAATACACATCGCCGCCACCGTTCGTATCGGCCAGCGACAGAGCCTCGCCGCTGCCAAAGATCACCGTCGACCCATCAGACGTAATCGACGATTCCCCGAGCCCGGCCGCAAAGCCGGGAGCGTTGCCGCCACCGCCCGCGACCGACGTCGACACGCGCACCATCACCCCGGTGCTCGCGTCATACCGATACACGTCACTCGCTCCGCCGTCGGTGTCAGCGCCGGGCCCCTCGGTGACCAGACCACTGCCCGTCACGAACACCAGATACCGGCCGTCCGGCGTCATCTGCACCTGCGGGATGATGGGGCTATCCAATCGGGCAACGAACTGCGTCTGGCCCGCAGGATGCGCCCCATTGCGCTCCCACAGATACAGATTGGCAGCACCCGCGAGCGCGCCGACATCACTGGCACCGAGATTGTCAGCCAGCACGCCGCGCGCTACGAAATACACCCGCGACCCATCATCGGAAATCTCGACCACATTCTCGACCTGCGCATCGGCCGCCGTGCCCGAGACCTGCCTCAGCGGCGCACAAGGATTCGCCGCCCCCACCGGCACAAGCTCCCCAGCCGAGATATCACACGCATACAAGTCATTACCCGTATCGGTATCCCCGTTGACCAACTGCTGACTGGTCGTAAAGAACACCCGCGACCCATCATCAGCCGCACCCTCATTCATAGCCGGCGACACACCATTACACGCCCCGCCCAGATCGCCGGAGGTCCGCGTGCATTCAGACCGCGACACCGCCACCGAGACCGACCCGCCAACCCGCGCCCACACCTGCCGCCGGATCCCGAGATCGAGATTGCAACCCGCCATAAACACGATCACCCGGCCGTCGCCCGACATGTCAGGATTACAGGTCTCGGCCGGTGTCGGCTGGCCGAAATTGTCGACGCTCACCTCCCGTGCCGGACCGCTGTTGCCGGTGCCCACATATTCCCGCAGCGCGGTGGACACAGCGCTTCCCGCAAGGGCGTAGTTAAAAACGATATGCGAGAGGTCATCCGACACCCCACCGATTGTCGGTACCATCGCCGTCGCAAATCCGGCATTGCCAATGCGCGTAAAGACGCCATCGGGACCACGAAGCCAGAGGCCGAATTCGTCTTCCGGCACATCGCGGCGGCTCATCACCCACAGCGACCGGCGCAGATCGGACGACTCGGCCTGGATGCCGCCGTTTGTGCGTGTGTCGTAGATCGCCTCGTGGGGACTGGGGGCGGTTGTGATCCAGCCCGCTGCCGAGCGCGTGGCGTAATACCCCTTGGCCAAGAGGACGCCGCTAGGGTTGCCAGCAAAGGTGCCCGGCGACCGATAAGAGACGATCCCGTCGTCGCTAAAGGCCCTCAGGTTGACGGGGAAGCCCTCCTTGTAGGGCGGGCTGACCATCTCATAAGCCCGGCAGTCAGGCAACGCGGCCGAGCCGGTCTGCGCACGCACGGCCGCATTGGCACACGTATCGGCAGCTACAGCAGGCGATGCCGTGCCCGCAGACAACAGACCAAGGATGGCTGCTGTCGAAGCCAGAGCTATCGCTCTTGGTCCGCGACCTCTTTTAGAAGAGTGCAAAGAGGTCGAACCGATCAGGCGCTTCATGACGTCACTCCCGGTAGCAGAATGCTTGTAGTTCGAGTACTAGCCCCAGGCGAACGTACTTCGATCGTCACATGGAGCTTCTTGCCCGAGCGTAAACGCTTACGAGCCCGGCTATTGAGAGAGACGTTGACTTGCGTCATCTTCCCTGCCTTGACCCTCTTAGAGACACGGCCTACTTGAGTTGCTTTCTTGCCCAGCGTCGCCTTGGCAATGAGAGTGACTCTCCCTGTGGAAGACGCGAACACCCTAAGCGGAAGTAGACCGGAACGCGAAGCCTTCTTCCGCGCTTTCGCAGAAAGGCTGCCCACGGCGAACTTACGGCTTGATTTGCTAGCGATTTGGACGGCGATCGTGTTTGACCGATGCCCGCAGTTGACCGTCAGCGCCAGCGTCCCGCTCGCATCCTCAGGCACCGCAACCTTCAACCCGCTTGCCGACCAGTCGGTCGGGTCCAGCGATCGGTCACCCAGCACGACGCTCCCGCCAACCCCGAGGTCCTGGCCGCTGATCGTGATCGTGTCCCCCGGCTTCGGCCGCCCGCCATACGCGTTCAGCCGCGGAGACCCACACCCATAGGCGCTCGTGGCCGGTGGGGGCGGGAAGACCCGCGGCACCTCAGCCGTATCGAACGTGACCAGATCACTGACGCCGATCGAGTCGTTGCTGGCCACCGTCAGCTGCACGACAAACGTCTCACCCACCGGAAGCCCGCCCACCGCAGCACTCACCCGCTCGGCCGACGCATTGCCCGCCACAGGCCGCTCTGCGGTCGCACTCCGATACGAGCTGTCAAGCGACCAGACATCGAAGTGATAGCTCCCCGTCTGACCAAACGTGTTCACCTTGCCAGCGAGCGTCATCGCATCCGTAGAGGCCCCGGTCAGCACGCTCGCTTCGGCTGTCGGCGCCGGCGCGGTCCGGAACAACCCATCGGCACCCGAACGGACCACCGACCCATCTGCGCTCGTGGCGACGACCTGCACATGGTAGGTCGTGTCCGGCGACAACCCAGAGACCTCCTGGCTGACTACCTGCTCGCCATTACCAGCACCAGCACCGACCTCCGGCGTGGTCGCACCATACGCAGACGTCGGCCCGTAGTTGAAACGATAGGTCGTCTCCTGCCCCCGCGGGTCGATCGTCCCCGTCAACGTCGCACGCCTGCTGGTCACCTCCGTCGCACCGCCACCAGCAGCCGGCGAGGTCACAAACGTCTGGGGCGCACCGAACTGCGCACCACCAACCCCGTTGTCGGCCACGACACGGAAGTAATACTTCGTCGCGGGCAAAAGGCCCGACAACGGCTCCCCGACCCGCATGTAGTCCCCACCTACAGGGGGGTTATAAATTCTGCTGGCCGTGCGGCTACCGTAAGCCGCGGTGGTCCCGTACACGAAATAAGTCTCTGCAAAGGGAGCGAGATCGGGAATCGAAGCTGTGTTGTTGAGATTCACTGCTCCATTGATACGGGCACTGCGCGGCGTAATCGCCGACGCAAACGACGCCCCAATATCGGCAGCTGCCGTCGCCGTCGTAAATGACTGGTCGGCGCCCACGATCGATCCCGAGTCATTGGAACCAACGATCCGAAAGTGATAGGTCGTGTTCGGCTTCAGCCCCGAGATCGGAGCCGCCGCCGCAACCGGATCGCTACCGCTCCCCACACCAACGAAACCGACAGTCCGCGACCCATACCTCTGATCGAGGCCGTACTCGAAGTGATACTTCGAGTCCACACCCTCCGGGTCGATCGTCCCCTCCACCACCGCCGACCGCGCCTCCACTGTCTCCTCCGGCGCGCCCCCGGTCACGACCGTCGGACCCTCAAACCGGGTAAAGCGCTCAACCACGGGGTCGGTCGCGTCAGAGGTATAGACCGTCCCCTCACCATTGGCCGCCATCGCCCGCACACCCCCGACCTTCGACGCGTCGAAGGTATAGATCGGAGCGCCACCACCCGCGGTGAAGTGCGTGATCTGCACCCCCACCAGACCCGTATGCGACACATACACCTCATCCGACACCGGATCCGCCGCAACCGCAGACGGCGTGCCGCGACTGCCGTCATCGACAGTTGCCTCCCACGCACCCGCCGGGCTGTACCGATCAACACGAGGATTGGCGACGAAATCGAAGTCGGGATCCTTACACGGATCGAGCACATACACCCGATGCGAACCATCGACCGCCAAACCCGACGGACACCAAAAACCGCCATCAGGCGAACTATCGGAACCATCGAACGAGCTGATGAACGCACCCGTCGCCGGATTGAAACTAGCCACGGCCGCCGTACCGAACTCGTTGGTCACGGTCACATACACCGTCCCATCAACCGGATCAACCGCCACCTGAGCATTCTGATTGATCGACACCACCGAACTTCCAACGTCCAGCACGTACTGCCTCACACCCGCCAAACTGTACTTCACCACCGCAGGATCACCGCCATTAGCGCCTGTCGCGACATATACCGCGCCACCACCAACACCGATCCCGCTCACGCCACCTAAGAATGTAGGGTCGAGAGCAAACTTCGACTGAAACTCGCCAGTTGCATCAAAGCGCTGAACCCGCGATTCAGAATCGCTCACGCCCTGTCCATCGTCGGCCGTAAAGACCTCACCGGTCGACGACATCACTCCAAGGCCAACCGGACCATTCTGCCGAGACGAGCTGAACTGCCCATCACCTGTACCCGCCTCCCCGAACTGCCCCACAAACGAATGGCCGGTCGTCGCCCAGGCAGAACCCGGCGCCACAAACGCAAACCCACCTACCAGCGCCAACAACAAGACCACCAACCACCGCCCAACAGCGGACGCACCACTCCCTCCAACCAAAGGCGCAACAACAGCCCCGCCCGAAACCCCACGGCCCCGAACGACAGACGACAGCCGAAAACCCGACTGCAGAACACTGCTGCAAACACGCCTCATAGGTGCGATTCCTCTCCTCGTTGCATCTCTCGATCTCCGCCGGCCGGTTTAGCCACCCGACGTTCCCTACGGTAAACCGAAGAGTGTCTAGCTGTCAACAGAGAACGGTTCAGAATCATTGTTTCTGGCTCTGGAATGCTTGTATGAAGGGGAAAATCGGGATGTGACCTAGACACCCACTGGTCTCTGTAGTACAGTCGCTCCCATGCCCGACCATCGATCTAGACCGGCAAAGGCCGCTCTGGCGACGGGCGTCTCAGCGGGGAAGACGCACCTGGACCAGCTGCGCGGCGGTAAACATGGCCTGACACCCGAGCAAGTCGCGAGTTCCCAGCGCGAGCGGGTTCTGGCGGCGATGCGAGAGCTGGTCGCGACGCACGGATATCGCGACGTCTCGGTGGCGACCGTGCTGCGCCATGCTGGCGTGTCGCGCAAGACCTTCTACGAGCTATATGCGGGCAAGGAGGAGTGCTTCGTCGCCGTCTACGAGGGTGAGATGGAGCGGCTGCTCACCCCCGTGATGCGCGCGTTCGAGGGAAGCGAGCCATGGGTCGACCGGCTGCGCACCGCGCTCGGCGTCCTGCTCGGGGGCCTCGCGGACGATCCCAGCGCTGCACGAATCTGCTTCGTCGAGGTGCTCTCCGCCGGGCCGCTCGCGCTCGAGCGGCGCGCCCACGCCCTGGCGGTGCTCGACCCGCTGTTCAGTCCCCACGACAGCGCGGACGATCGCGACGCCGACGGCGCCCCGACCCCGCGCGCCCGGTCCTTCACCGCCGGTTCCGTCGGCTCGCTCGCTGAGGTGCTCCATCGCGAGATCGCGGCGGGACGCATCGACGAGCTGCCCGCGCTGCGCGCCCAGCTGACCGACACCCTGGCGCTGCCGTTCACCGGGGGCGGCGCGCGCGGTGGAGGCGAGCGGGCCGGCGCCGATGCGGGCATCACCGCCGACGACGCCGGCGAGCGGGCGTTCCTCGCCGCCTACGGCGAGATCGCCGCCGACGTGCTCGGCGACGTCAGCGCCGCGATGGCGGGCGAGGACGACGCCGCCGCCCGTATCCGCGCCGGCGTCGGCGCCCTGCTCGACTTCTGCGCCGACCGGCCCGACCGCGCCCGCGCGCTGTTCGTGGAAGCGCTGAGCGCCGGCCCCGCCGCCCGCGAGCGCCGGTCCGAGACCACCCAGCGCCTGTCCGACCTGTTCGCCCAGCCGCTGCGCGAGCTGCGGCCCAACGAGCGGATCGCCGACGTCTCGGCGATCGCGCTGGTCGGCGGCTTCCACGAGCTCGCCTACGACGCCATCGACCGCCTCGCGCCCGCCAACCTGCCGACGGTCGACACGATCGTCAGCGTCGCGCGGCTTGGCTAATCGGCGGCGCCGGGCGACTGGGCATCGACGCGCACCCGGCGCCGACCCCTCCGGCGACGCTGTGCGACGCCCCAGGGGGGGGCGAACTTTCGGCGCCCAGGACTTCATAGGGAGAGACGAAGCCCCCGGACCGAAGGCACCCTCCCGATGAGCCCGACCCCCTTCCCCGCCCCAACCGTGGTGATAGCATGAATGCTGTGCGACAGCGGCCCAGCGACAATGGTCGACCCGGCGCCGACCGGGACCTGACGGTCGGCGAGCGGCTGCATGGCCTGTTCGCCGACGTCGATCCGGGCAGTAGCTGGGCCGACGAGCTGATCGCCGAGCGTCGTGCCGAGGCGCGCGCCGAGGACCTCGAGGACGAGGCCTACGCTCGCCGACGCGCCCGCCAGCATGCCGGCCGCTGACCCCGCGCCGCCGCCGACATCCGTCCTCGACGCCTCGGCGCTGCTCGCCATGCTGCACCGCGAGCAAGGAGGATCGATCGTCGCCCGCGCGATCGACGAAGGAGCCGCGATCGGTGTCGTCAACCTGGCCGAGGTCCTGACCAAGCTCGTGGAGAAGGGCCGGGATCCCCAGCAAGTCCGGCACTACATCCTCGAGGAGGCGCCACCGACGTTCTCCCGGCGCCAGCTCGAGCGGTCACTGCCCGGAATCAGCCAGGCCACGATTCGCCTCGTCCTCAACGAGCTCCGCGACGGCGGCCAGATCGAGTTGGAGGGCAAGGGCCCGAGCGCGAAGTGGCGAGTCAACCCGCCGCTGTAGCACCTCTCGATTTCGGTTGTTTATCGAAGGGCCTTCCCGTCACGCCCCATGCGGGGTATCGTGGGTTTGTGGACCGCTATGACCGCTGACGAGCACGGCACCGAGGGCGACGAGCCCGCTGGCGCGCCCGGCGCCGAGGACGCGACACCCGCGCGTCCCCGCCGCAAGCTGCCGCCGCGACGGCCGGACCAGCTGCCGCGCGGGCGCCACGGGCTGTCGGATGCCGAGGTCGAGGCGTCGCAGCGGGCGCGGATCCTCGACGCGATGAAGGCGCTGGCCGGCGAGCGCGGCTACCACGACGCCTCGATCGCCGACGTGATCAAGCGGGCCGGCGTGACGCGCAAGGCCTTCTACAAGCTGTTCGAGGACAAGGAGCAGTGCTTCATCCAGGCGTACGAGCGCGACCTGGCGCGGCTGCTGACGCTGACGCTCGAGGCGTTCGAGACCCAGGACGAGTGGGCCGACCGCGTGCGGGCCGCGCTGAGCGCTCTTCTACACGCGCTCGCGCGAGACCCGACCGCCGCACGGCTCTGCTTCATCGAGGTCGTGACCGCCGGCCCGCGCGCAATCGCCGCGCGCAACGAGGCGATGCGCGGCTTCACGATCGTCTTCGACACCGGCCGGCTCGAGGACGACCGCTCGCGACCGCCCGCCCTCGCCCTCAACATGGTCGGCGGGATGAGCGAGATCATCCACCGCGAGATCGCCTCCGGCCGCGCCGAGGATCTGCCCAACATCCTCCCCGACCTGATGTACACCTCGGTCCTGCCGATCCTCGGGCCAGAGGCGGCGGAGCGGGAGCTGGAGCGGGGGGCGCCGGGGGGCGGCTGAGCGAGGTCTCCCGCGCCGGCTGACGCTGCTGCGAGGATGGGGGAGTGGATCGGCTGTTTGGAGAGGAAGAGGGCGCGGGGGCGCGGGGGCGGACGGCTGTGCCGGCGGGGGATCAGCCGCTTGCGGCGCGGATGCGGCCGGTGGAGTTGGGGGAGTTCGTCGGGCAGGAGCATCTGCTGGAGGAGGGGTCGGCGCTGCGGGGCGCGTTGGAGGAGGGGCATCCGCACTCGATGGTGCTGTACGGGCCGCCGGGGACAGGGAAGACGACGCTGGCGCGGCTGATGGCGGTGCGGGCGCGGGCGGCGTTCGAGGAGATCTCGGCGGTCAATGCGGGTCGCAAGGAGGTGCGCGAGGTGCTGGCGCGGGCGGGGGAGCGGCGGGCCGGCGGCGGCGAGGGGACGATTCTGTTTCTCGACGAGATCCACCGCTTCAACAAGGCGCAGCAGGACGTGCTGCTGCCGGCGGTCGAGGAGGGGCTGGTGTGGTTGGTGGGGGCGACCACGGAGAACCCGTACTTCGAGGTCAACTCGGCGCTGCTGTCGCGCTGCCGGGTGTATGAGCTGCGGGCGCTGGAGGAGGGCGATGTGCTGGCGCTGCTGCGGCGGGCGCTGGAGGGCGGGGAGCGGGGGATCGCGGATCCGCCGGTGGTGGATGACGAGGCGCTGGAGTTCCTAGCGGCGCGGGCGGGTGGCGACGCGCGGACGGCGTTGGCGGCGCTCGAGCTGGCGGCTGAGACGGCGGAGGACGGACGTGTCGATCTCGAACGCGCCGAGGACGCGCTGCAGCGGCGGGCGGTCCTCTACGACAAGGACGGCGACCGTCATTACGACCTGATCTCGGCGTGGATCAAGGCGACGCGGGGGTCGGACCCGGATGCGTCGCTGCTCTACCTGGCGGCGATGCTCGAGGGCGGCGAGGACGTTCGCTTCATCGCGCGGCGGATGGTGATCCTGGCGAGCGAGGACATCGGCAACGCCGACCCGCAGGCGCTGGTGATCGCGACGGCGGCCGCTCAGGCGGTCGACCGGATCGGGCTGCCGGAGTGCCACTTCGCGCTTGGCCAGGCGGCGGTCTACCTGGCGCTGGCTCCGAAGTCGCCGGCGGCGGGGGCTGCGCTCGGCCACGCCCGCTCATGGGTGCGCCAGAACGGCACGCCGGTCCCACCCGACTATCTGCGCGACGCCCACTACCCAGGCGCGAAGAAGCTCGGCCGCGGCGAAGGCTACGACTTCCCGCATGACCACCCGACCGGCACGTCGCCGCAGGAGCTGATGCCGAACAACGCGGTTGGGCGGCGGTTCCTGGAGCTGTCACCGTTCGGCAAGGAGCGCGAGCTGGAGGAGCGTTTGAAGCAGATCCGCCGCTCCCGCGGGGCCGATGACGCGGACTCCTAGAATTTCGTTCTAGAGCGATGTTCTAGTCCTTCGACCTACCGGCCGCGGCGGTCTACGGCACAATGAGCCGATGGAGGCGAAGGCAGCGCCCGTCGCGGGCCAGCTCGAGACGTTCTCTCCGATCGACGGGCGGCGGCTGGGGGCGCTCCCAACCGTCACGCCGGAGCAGGTGCAGTCGGTCGTCGACGACGTCGCCGAGGTGCAGCCGTTCTGGGCGGCGCTGCCGGTCGAGGACCGGGCGCGCTACATGCGCCGCGCCGCGCAGGTGATCGTCGACTCGCTCGACGTCCTGAGCGAGCTGCTCACGCGCGAGCAGGGCAAGCCGCGCAACGAGTCCTACGTGATGGAGCTGCTGCCGACGATCGACGCGCTCAACTGGGTCGCCGACGCCGGGCCGGGGATCCTCGCCGACGAGAAGGTGAAGCTGCCGATCTGGGTCAAGCAGAAGCAGGCCCGCTT
>Ga0190272_10000598_pt1 | contig 18565 bp, 18 predicted proteins | sample Popmic504T_FD_133746 | JGI IMG/M metagenome (GOLD analysis project Ga0190272, IMG submission 133746) | Populus adjacent soil microbial communities from riparian zone of Shoshone River, Wyoming, USA - 504 T | ecosystem: Environmental > Terrestrial > Soil > Riparian zone | place: USA: Wyoming... | reverse complement strand
AGCTATTATCGCCTGCGCGAGAAAACTTCTTGTTATCCTGAATGCTATGACTAAAAATAATTCACCATGGAGCCCAAAACCGACATTTTAGCTTTGACTTCTAACACGGTTGCTTCGTGGTTACTTTCTTCTGTTTTCTACCAATACGGGTCCCGTAAATAATTTTGTGCAAAGCAGTTGGTGCATTTTGTAAACAAAATCGCTTGTAATCTCCGGCAGATATCACTAGAATAGCAAGCGCAATAATTATTTCTTATCGACCCGGCCTGCATTAAAAATTACTTGGGGGTAATCTCATATGGCTAATCGTGGAAGGAAAATTGTTTTAGCAGCCAGTACTTCCGAATCTTCCGAATATCTCCGCAGCACCTGGCGTCAGATGCTGCTCGGCACCCTACCGGCGCGTTACTCGGGCTTCCCGTATTACATGATCGATGTCTCGTGGAAGAACGAGGTGCGCTCCGACGGCCAGGCGGTCTCGGTCCCGAACGGTCTCCGCGTCGTCGAAGCCATACTCCGGGAAAAATTCGATGCCTCGGATATAGCGGTCTGCCATACGGACGAGCTCGAGCTTTTTGTCGGCGAGGACACCCGTGTCGTCGGCATGCACGCTCATAATCCGCTCGGGATTGCATTTGCCACCGATGTTTACACCCATCTCTACGGCCAGGATATCGAGCCGATCAACGCCGCCGAATTCAAGCGGATGATCACTCACCCGGCGCTGAAAAAGCACAAGGACCACCTGAAAATAATTGTCGGCGGCCCGGGTTCGTGGCAGCTGGAGAAGAAAAATATGCAGGACGAGTGGAATATCGACTGCATAGTTGACGGCGAAGCCGAGGATTTTGTGCTCGACCTTTTTGAAAGCGCGATCCGCGGCGAGGACCTGCCCCGCAAGATTGAAGGAAAAAGCCCGGCCATGGAAGCGATCCCGCGCACCGTCGACCGCTCGACATTCGGTGTCGTCGAGGTCACGCGCGGGTGCGGCCGCGGCTGCCAGTTCTGTTCGATAGCGCTCCGCAAGGGCAAAAGTCTACCGCTCGACCATATCCTGGACAACGTTCGCGTGCAGGTGGCAAATGGCGCCGACACCATCATGGTCACGAGCGAGGACATATTTCTCTACGAGCAGGGCCCGAAATTCGATACCAATGTGCCGGCGCTCGTAAAACTTTTCAAATCTATCTCTGAGGTCCCCGGCGTCAAGCACGTCGTTCAGTCGCACGGCACGATCGCGCCGATCGTCCGCAATCCCGAGGTAATAGAGGAATTATCGCCCTACGCGGTAAACCTCTCCACCCATATTCACCCGGCCTCCACTCATCCCGAAAACAGGTATGCCAGCTTGTTTATCGGGCTGGAAACGGGAAGCCCGCGCCTTTTCAATCAATATATGAAGGGCAAAGCTTACCCCTACAAGGCCGACCAGTGGGGCGACGTCATCCTCAAGGGCATGGAAATAATGAACCGGCATAACTGGTTCCCGTTCTGTACGTGGATTGTCGGGCTGCCCGGGGAAACCGAGGACGATTCCAAGCGGTCGCTGGACCTGCTGCATGCCTTAAAAGGTTCGAAATGGGTGATAATCCCGACCTTGTTCCTGTCGCTCGACGAAACCCGTATGGGCGAGAAAGAAAGCGCCCAGCTATACAAGCTGACCGAGCTGCAGTGGGAATTCTTCTTTACCTGCTGGCGCTACAACATCGATTTTTACCGTAATGACCCGACATTCCAGCGGCGGTTCAATCTCGGCCTGCCGGTCTATTATTACACCATCGGACGCCGGCTCTTCGGTAAGAATATGAAGTACCCGCTGCTGCGTCTCGCCCACGTACCGGAGCGGTTTTTGCAGAAGCGCCTGTATCTCGACCTGCGAAAAGACAGCCCGCACAAGGTGCCCGAACGGGTTGAGATACCCCAGCAGCATCTGCGCCCGGCGATCCCGGTTTTGGCGGATTGAACCAGGTCAAATGTAGTTTGATCGAAGGAGCGTTTTAGGGCGCTCCTTTTAAGTTGCCGATTTATGCACGTCGGAGATGGGCCGCCACTTGTCCGGTTATTGATAACTTAAACAAACTGGAACCACGAATTTTATACGAATCAACACGAAAATACTTCTCTAATTCGTGTTGATTCGTGTAAATTCTTGGTTCACGCTTTTTCGTGGAGAAGTATCGAGCACTTTTATTTTGTTAAAATAGTTCGTTCGAATAACCTATTAAATATGAAATTAATACCTGCGTTTTTATTACTTCTCTGCCTGTTCGCCAACTCTTTCGCTCAAAAAAACGAGCAGGACCGCGAGTGGAACCAGCCCGTTGAGCCTTTCAAAATTATCGGTAATATCTACTACGTCGGCGCCAGCGACATAACCTCGTACCTTATAACCACCCCGAAAGGCCATATTCTTATCGACAGCGGTTTTCCCGAGACCGTGCCGCAGATCAACGCAAATATCCGCAAACTCGGCTTCAAGCTCAAGGACGTAAAATACATTCTCAACAGCCATGCCCACTATGACCACGCGGGCGGGATCGCCGAGTTAAAGCGCCTAACAAAAAAGGCCAAATTCCTCGCCTCCGAGGCGGATGTTCCCCTGCTAAAACGAGGTGGTCTGGACGACCCGAATTTCGGCGACAAATATCCCTTCGAGGCGGTCACGCCCGATGCTGTTTTTACCGACGGGAAGAAGGTACGCCTGGGCGGTATGTCACTTAAAGCGAATATTACCGCCGGGCACACCCGGGGCTGCACAAGCTGGACGACGACCGTGCGCGAAAACAAGATAAATTACAATGTGATCTTCGTCTGCAGCATAACCGCGCCCGGTTACAATTTGATTGACAATCCGAAATATCCGAATATCATAGGTGATTACAATGCTACATTCGAACGCCTGAAAAAAACGCCGGTCGACGTTTTTCTCGCTTCGCACGGCAACGCTTACGATCTCGAGGAAAAGATCCTGAAGTTGAAAGCGGGCGCCCAAAACCCTTTCGTCGACCGTGACGGTTACCGGGCGTACCTGGAGCGCAGCGAGGAAGCATTCCGCGAGCAGGTCAGGAAGCAGAAAGAAAATAAGAAATAAGAATATTGGAGAATGCGCCGTACCATTGTTTAAAGATTTGAATTTGTGAAGAAATGAAAAGAAATTAACCACGAAATCACTCGAATCAACACGAATTGGGGAACGATTTTTTCGTGTTGATTCGTGTAAATTCGTGGTTCCAGTTCTTAAAATTGACAGCTCTTCAATTTCTCATTAATTTGTCCGATGACTTTTGGAAATATGAATCATAAATCGAGATCAGAAACACCCCGCCCGTTAAATGCTGTAAGGTATGCACTTTTGCTTGCGCTTATAATTTTATTTGCCGCATCCGCCGCCCTCGCGCAGAGAGACCGCCTGATCGGCGACCTGCAGGGTGAAAGCAATGTCTCGCCCTATGTAAGAGAGACCGCGCGCGTAATGGGTATCGTAACTGCGCGAATCAAGAATGGCTTTTTCATCCAGGTGGCGGACAGCTCGGCAGATAAGAACCAGGCCACTTCCGACGGTATATTTGTATTTACCAATACCGAGCCGGATGAAGGCGGCGCCACGGTCGGCAACATGGTGTCGGTCACCGGCACGGTCACGGAATTTATGCCCAGAAACGGTCAGTCCTCGCTCAGCGTGACCGAGCTCTCGATGACTAAGGGCAAGGATTTTATACAGGTACTCTCAAAAGGCAATCCGCTGCCAAAACCCGTCGTTCTCACGCCCAGCGATTTCCTTTCGGGTATGATCGATCAGCTCGAGCGGTATGAGGGAATGAGGGTGCAGGTGCTCGAGATGACCGCGATTTCGCCGACCGACGGCCGCGTTATCGGGACCGCCTCGTCCGAATCCAACGGCGTATTTTTCGGTGTGCTCACCGGAACGCCCCGCCCCTTCCGCGAGCCCGGACTCGACCTGTACGATTTTCTTTTCCTTACCGATAAAGAAAAGGAGGCGATGAAAAAGACGTATCCGAAGCTCGGCCCTTTCGACTCCAACCCCGAGCGTATCAAGGTCGAAACCGCGGCCCAGACCGGCTCGAAAGCCCTCGATGTTTCTACTTTTGCCGAGATCAAGAACGTGACCGGTGTGCTTCATTACGCCAACCGTTGCTATTCCATCCTTACCGACCCCGACAACAAACCGCCCGTGGCCGTTGTCGCCCGGATCGAACCTCTTCCAGCGCCCAAGCCCGATCAATTTCTCATCGCCGGGATGAACCTCGAGAATTTCTTCGACGACGTCGACGACCCCGCGAATGCCACCGATGAGGTCGTCCCGACCGAGGCGCTCGAGAAAAGGATGAAAAAGATCTCGACCGCCGTCCGCGTTTATATGCAGATGCCCGACGTGGTGGGCGTGGTCGAGGCCGAAAATCTGGCGGTTTTGAAACGCCTGGCCGAAAAGATCAATGCCGACGCCGTAATGGGCGGAAAGCCCGATCCCAAATACGAGGCCCACCTGGTGGAAGGAAACGACGGCCGCGGCATCGATAACGGATTTCTGGTTAAAAGCTCGCGCGTCAAAGTGGTCGAGGTAAAGCAGTTTGGAAAGGATGATAAGTACAAGAACCCGGTTAAAAATGAGGACGCTTTTCTGAACGACCGCCCGCCGCTGATGCTCCGGTTCTCACTGGAAGACCCGAAAACAAAAGATCAGGCGGGGTTTACGGTCATCGTAAACCATCTGAAATCCTTTGTGGGTTATAGCGACGCCAAAATTCAGGACGACGTCCGGCTCAAGAAAAAACTCCAGTCCGAATTTCTTGCAAAACTCGTCCAGCAGCGGCAAAAGGCCGACCCCGCCGAGCGCATCGCATTGGTCGGCGATTTCAATATGTACCAGTTTGATGACGGGATCACCGACCTCATCGGCACGATAAAAGGCAAGCCGGCCGGGAAGGACGCTGTGTTGATCTCATCGGAAGACCTGGTCGAGAGCGATCTGATCGATCTTGTGGACCTGATCAATATCGGCCAGCGATACTCTTACAGCTTTGACGGCAACGCGCAGGTGCTCGACCACGTAATAATTAACGAACAGATGAAAAAGCATATTGCGGGGTTCGCTTACGCGCGCCTGAACGCCGATTTCCCCGAGCGTGACCGGGGCGACGCCAACAAGGTGCAGCGCTATTCTGACCACGACCCCGCGGTAGCGTACTTCACGATCGCGGACGCAACTAAGAAGTAAGAATTCAAACAGGATAGACAGGATGAACAGGATAAATACTTAATTTTTATAACGAAGCCTTTTTAAAGCGGGCTGCCTATCCTGTCTATCCTGTCTATCCTGTTAAGTTTCTTCCCTGCATCGCCGCAACTAAACTTTTTCAAAGATCACCTGTGCTACGGCATGGTCCGTCGTATGCGACATCGACAGGTGTATCCGGTTCGCGCCCATCTTTTCAAAAAGCCTGTGCGCCTCGTCTTTTAACCCCAGCGAAGGCACCCCCGCCTCGTCCCGTAATATTTCCATGTCGTGCCAGGTTATCTTCCCCCGCCAGCCCGTTTGCAGCGCTTTCAGACACGCCTCCTTGGCCGCGAACCGCGCCGCGTACGACTGGGCCGCCGCCGCGCCCCTCGCATCGCAGTAGGCGCGCTCCTGCCCTGTAAACACGCGCTCGACAAAGCGCGGCGTTCTTTCAATAGTCTCGCTTATACGATAAACTTCGACAATGTCTATACCGATGGATATGATCACGGAATCTCCCTCAACCGAACAACAAATTCTAACCGAAAATGGCTTCTATTGGCGAGAGAGAGATGGCATAAAGGTCCTTGTAAGCCGCGCGCTCGAGGACGCCGGCTTTACCAACGGCTTCTCGACGCGTTTCGGCGGTGTATCGTCTTTTCCCGTCGGCAGCCTCAATCTTGCAGGGTTTGACGAAGACGCGGCCGAAAATATCTATGAGAACCGGCGGCGTTTTCTACAGGTTTTTGACGGCGATTATAAGTTGACCACCGCCTGGCAGGTCCACGGCGACGATATCAAAACTGTCCGTTCGGCGGAGGACGTCGCGGAAACCGAGGCGAAGTTCGACGGCCTGGTCTCCCGCTTACGGGGCGTTCTCATCGGGGTCAAAACGGCCGATTGCGTGCCCGTTCTGATCGGCGACGCCAAAAATAAGGCATTCGCCGCGGTCCACGCAGGATGGCGCGGAACGGTGCAGTCGATCGTGGTTAGGGCGATTGAAAAGATGAAGGCCGAATACGGGACCGATCCGGCTGACTTAATATGTGCGATCGGCCCGGCCGCCACCTGTAAAAATTACGAGATCGGGCAGGATGTGATCGATACCTTCGGCGTGAATTTCCCGGAAAGCGAAAAGCTGTTTACCCCAACACGCGAAGGCCACGCGCTGATCGATCTACATCTTGCCAATCGCGAACAGCTGACAGGCGCCGGGGTGCAGGATAGAAATATTTACACGGCCCCATTCTGCACAATGGACCGCCCCGATCTCTTTTTCTCTTACAGGCTGGAAAAGAAGCGTTACGGCAAGACCGGGCGCCTGCTGTCAGTGATCGGATTAGCCTGAACAGTCTGGTCAGTCTGGTCAGTCTGGTCAGTCTGGTCAGTCCGGGAAGTCGAAAGGGTATTCCTTTCTAGACTTTCCAGACTTCCTGGACTTTCTCGACTTTCAAGACTACTGAACTCTCGCGGTAAACGTGACGCTCTTACTCGTCGGCGCGTAGCAAACCTCATCGGTACAGGCCTGGTAGCGTACCGTGGCCGTCAACCGGACCACATTACCCCTGAAACCGGCCGGAACGTTTACCGTAAACGGGAAGCTCACCCGCCCCTCGTAAACATTGATCGAATTCTCCGAGAAGCTGAATTTGCGGTTCCTGCCGCGCGGGTAGGTTATCCCGCCGACCTTTACGCCCGTACCGCGGACGCGCACGCTCGTCGGGATGGCATACTGGCTGCCCGGCCGGCTCGAATTAACATGAAGCCCGCCCGGTATGCTCAATGTGACCGTGCCGCGGGCCGCGTCGCCGCGGGCCACCGATCCTTTTCCTATCGAGCCCGAAACCGACTGGGCACTGGCAGAAGCGGCAAAAATGGTGAGAGAGATAATGGCAACGAGAAGAAACTTATACATAAAAAATAGCTCTCCGATCAATAAAAATTATTCGTGTCATTCGTGGCAAAAGACTTATTTTAACCTAAAACTATCGCGCATTTCTTCGATCTTACGCAAGTAGGCGTCTTTTTGTTCATCGAGTAATGAGATGCGCATTTCATATACCTTGCTGCCATCGGCGGTAATTTTATAGAGTGTAGTGACCGGAACACCATTCTCCAGCCGCTCGGCGTCTATCAGGTAAACGTGTCTATCGCCCTCTTTGATAGTTTCCTCATTCGAAACATTCTCGGCCGATCGCCTGATCTCTTCGATAATACCGCCCGGGTCCGAGGCTTCATGGACTTCCAATTCCGCCCATGCATGCCGCATCTTTTTCGCGTCGTCCTCGCCGAATTCCTTTGTATATGCTTCAAAAGGCAACCCGTTATCGTTATTCAAAGGGTGCAGAAACCCCTCGGGCTTCGCGATCGAGAATTCGTCGGTCTCGATCTCCTCCGGTTCATAAGCCGCGGCAGCGCTCCTTTTGATCCGGGTCGAAACATAGACCATCAGCCCAACCAAAATTAATCCCGGTATTAATAACTCCATAATCTTTTTTCGCGTTTCGCGTGTTTCGCGGGCAAATCTTCTTAGTTAACACTCGCCAACTGCATCAAATTTGGCGTTTCCTTGGCCGCGAGCTGTCCGCAGGCGGCGTAAATATCTCGGCCGCGCGGGCGGCGGACGTACGCCGATACGCCCCGCGATTCCAGTATCGCTTTGAACCGGTCGACCTGCTCCGGCTCCGGCGGGTGATAGTCCAGCTGCTCGGCCGCGTTGTGCGGGATCAGGTTTATTTTTACCCGGTTCAGTTCATATTTATTGAGCAGATCGGCCAGCTCGAGCGCATGAGCGTCCGAATCGTTCACCCCGCCAAGCAGCACATACTCGAATGTAAACCGCTCGCCGCGCCGCAGCGACCGCTCGAACGCTTTGGCCGCCGTCATCAGCTCATCGATATTCCAGCGCTTGTTTACCGGCATAAGGCGGCTTCGCAGCTCGTCGTTCGGCGCCGAGAGCGAAATGGCCAGGTGCGGGCGTTTATCGAGCGCGGCAAATTCATAGATCTTCGGTACGATCCCGACGGTCGAGACGGTCACCCGGTTCGGCACGATAAACAGCCCCTCTTCCTCGCTCATTATTCCGAGTGCCTTGATCAGGTTCTCGAAATTCATAAACGGCTCGCCGGCGCCCATCGCCACCAGGTTGGTGCCGTGCGGGGTCTCGCGACCAACGCCGTAAACGTCATTAAGCACAATAATTACCTGTTCCACGATCTCGCCCGCCGTCAGGTTTCTAAGGAGTCCTAGTTTGGCCGTCAGGCAAAAATCGCATTTAAGCGGGCAGCCCGATTGTGACGAAAAACAGATCGTGTCGCGGTTCTCGGTCGGGATAAAAACGGTCTCAACCGGGAAATTATCGTGCGTTTTCATCAAAAAACGCCGCGTGCCGTCTTCTGAGACATACCGGGATTCGACCGAGAGCGTCGATGCGGTCGCCGCCAGCTCAAGTTTTTCGCGAAAGGCTTTCGGCAGATCGGTCATCTCCTCAAAATCGCGCAGCCGTCGCTCGTGCAGCCCCTTAAAGATCTGCTTCGCGCGGTATTTCGGCTCGCCGATCCCCGTCACCAGGTCCGCCAGCTCGCTTTGCGAGTACGCCGTAATATGAAGCTTTTCGCTCATTATTTCTATTTTAGCGTAAGGGACCGTAAGCCGCACGTTTGCGGAGTTCATCGCGGTCATAGTGTTCATTGCGTTTATTGGGTCATACAGGGAGTTTTTCTCAATGAACTCAACGAAATCAATAAACTCAACGAACTTCTTAATAGACTCAAAGAAATTTTCTGCTACACTCTCATTTGACGCGTTTCACCTATGCGACTACGTACCATTCTTATCGCTTTAGTCTTCCTGATAGCCACGGCCTTCGCCTCGCCCTACCTCATCCGCGCGGGTAAATGGATCGCGGCTTTTAACAAAGGAATTCAAAAAACAGCCGAATCCCAAAAGGACAAAGGGTCTTCTCCCGACGCGCTCACCCCCGAGGAAGCGAAAAAGATATATCTTTCGCCCGGCAACCCGTCGAACGCCTCCGAAAACCCGGACAATTTCCTGCTTACTCACAGCGCCTACGCTCTCAGCTATAACAACCGCAAAGGGATAGCCAACTGGGTGGCCTGGCGCCTGAGCAAAACCGACATAGGCGATGCCGAGCGGCAAAACGATTTCCGCCCCGATTCGCGCCTGCCCGGCGGCTTGATGCTTATAGATTCGCGCGACTACTCTTCAAGCGGCTACGAGCGCGGCCACCTCTGCCCGAGCGCCGACCGCTCCTCCAGCCCAGCGATCAACAGCGAAACGTTTCTAATGACCAACATCGCCCCGCAGCTCCACGGCCTCAATAGCGGCCCGTGGGAAAAGCTTGAGCGGTATTCCCGCAGCATGGCCCGCCGCGACGCAAATCTTTATATCATTGCCGGCCAGTACGGGACGAAAGGAAAGATCGACGGCCGGATAATCATCCCGTCGAATTTCTGGAAGGTGATCGTCGTGGTCGAGAATGGAGGGGATATTTCATCGGCGGATTCCAACACACGCGTAATCGCCGTGGATATGCCGAACGAGAACGGTATCCTGGCTCGCAACTGGCGCGATTTTACCGTAACGGTGAGAAGTATCGAGGAAAAGACCGGCTACGACCTGCTTTCGAATTTACCGCGAAAGCTTCAGGACGTTCTGGAAACCAGGACCGACCCGCGCAGCGAGAAATAAGACGATTGCGTTCAAACAGGATAAGCAGGATAGGAAAGAAAATTCACAGGGATTAAGGAGATGGAGGGATAGGAAAAAATCCGAAAATCCCCTTTATCCCCTCCATCCCTGTTAATAAATTCTTCTCCGCACCTCGGCGGTCAAAATCACCCTAAAACCAGCTGCTCTTCCGTTTCGACCCGCCGCCAAATATGCTCCCCAGCACACCGCGGACAATCTGCCGACCCAAATTACTGCCGACCGCCCGGGCCGCGCTCTTCGCAAAAGCGCCCATCGTGCTGTCGCCCCTCGACCCCGAAGAAGACGCCCGCTCCTCTCTCGCGGCCGCTTTTTCCGCCTCCTCCTGAGCGTTCGCCACGGCTTCCTGTTCCGCCTGCTGGGCCGCCAGGGCCGACGCCTGGTCCGACTTGGCCTTTAGCATTTCGAAGGCCGATTCGCGGTCGATCGGCGTTTCATACTGTCCCGCCACGATCGAATTCTGCAGCAGCTGCTGTTTCTGCTCGGGCGTGACCGGGCCGATATGGCTGTGCGGCGGAATGACAAACACGCGCTCTACCATCGTCGGCGTGCCCTTCTCATCGAGGGTCGAAATAAGCGCCTCGCCTACCCCGAGCTCCGTGATCTCGGTCTCGATATTGATCTCGGGATTCTGCCTGAACGTTTCGGCCGCCGATCTGACCGCCTTTTGATCTCTCGGCGTAAATGCCCGCAGCGCGTGCTGAACGCGGTTGCCGAGTTGGCCGAGCACCGTCTCGGGAATGTCGATGGGGTTCTGCGTCACAAAATAAACGCCCACGCCCTTCGACCTTATCAGCCTGACCACCTGCTCGATCTTTTCGACCAGCGATTCCGGCGTATCGTTAAAAAGCAGGTGGGCTTCGTCAAAGAAAAAGACGAGCTTTGGTTTTTCAAGGTCACCCACCTCGGGCAGCATCTCGAAAAGCTCCGAGAGCAGCCAGAGCAGAAACGTCGAATAAAGTTTTGGCGAGAGAAAAAGCTTGTGGGCCTCGAGGATGTTTACCACGCCTTTCCCGCCCACCGTCTGTATAAAGTCCTCGAGCCGCACTGCCGGCTCGCCAAAGAATTTCTCGGCTCCCTGCGATTCGAGATCTATAAGCCCGCGCTGGATGGTCCCGATCGTCGTCTTTGAAATATTTCCGTATTCCACCGTAAACTGTTCCGCGTTTTCGCCCACGTATTGGAGCAGCGATCTCAGATCTTTGAAATCCAGCAGCATCATTCCGCCCGTATCGGCGATCTTGAAAGCGAGCGTGAGCACGGCAGATTGCGTATCGTTGAGCTGAAGCACGCGCGAAAGAAGCATCGGCCCCATTTCCGAGACGGTCGCCCGCAGCGGGTGGCCAGCTTCGCCGAAGACGTCCCACAGGGTCACCGGGCAGCCCGCAAACTCGAACCCTTCCTTGAGGCCAAGCGCCGTAAGACGGTCGTCGACTTTCTGATTGCCGCCGCCGGCCTGGCTGATACCCGTGAGATCGCCCTTGATGTCCGCCATAAAAACGGGCACGCCCATCCGGCTAAAGCTCTCGCCGAGCCGCTGCAGGGTCACGGTTTTGCCGGTACCGGTCGCCCCGGTGATCAGCCCGTGGCGATTGGCTTTATCGGGCAACAGGAAGCATTCTTTAGCGTCTTTTTTCGCAATTAAAATAGGTTCTGCCATAATATTATTTTGTGAATTGAATCAGCATATTTTACTACAGATCAAGGCGGAAACGCGACAGTTATGGAGCGTGCCGTGATGCCGAAAATCGAATAAAACTTGGATCGTTGCAACAAAGTTCGGCATTTTGCGTAAACTTACGAGATCAACGCAAAAACGCGAAACTGCAAATGAGCGTACTTGGAACATAATAAAAATATGAAAAGAAAATTCTTCGTCATTTTAATTAGCCTCCTGGCTTTTCAAACCGCTATGGCACAAACCAAAGAAGCAAACCCGGCCGATGTAGCCTCGATCGATTCGATCATGAAGGCCGTCTATGACGTGATCTCCGGCGATGCCGGCAAGGCCCGCGACTGGGACCGCTTCCGCACCCTATTTCACAAGGACGCGCGGATGATCCCGAGCGGCAAAAACGCCAAAACCGGTGTTACAGGCGCCAACGCCATGACGCCCGAGGATTATATAAAACGCGTCGAGCCGGTCTTTGCCAAGGACGGCTTCTTCGAGCGTGAAATGGCCCGGCGCGTCGAGCAGTACGGCAATATCGCCCACGTCTTTTCGACCTACGAATCCTTTCGCAAAGCAGATGAAAAAACTCCTTTTATGCGGGGCATCAACAGCTTTCAGCTGCTCAACGACGGCAAACGCTGGTGGGTCGTGACCATTTTCTGGCTGGGCGAAACCCCCGACAACCCGATCCCGAAACAGTATTTGAAATCGAAGAATTGAAAGTATAGTTCGTTGAGTTTATTGAGTTCGTTGAGTTTATTGAGATTCTTTCTCAACGACTCAACGAACTCAATGAACTCAATGAACTGGTTCTTGAAATCCATAACTTAACAGTGTTATCTTAACATTGTTAACTTAACGTTGTTAAGTTATAAACGATATGGCAAAGAAAGCGAAAAGCAAGGAAGCAAAGGACGATCTGAAGCAGGAAATAATGGACGCCGCGCGCGAGATGTTTGTCAGCGAGGGCTTCGAACGCGTCTCGATGCGCCGGATCGCTGAAAAGATAAATTACTCGCCCACCACCATTTACCTGTACTTCGATGACAAGGCCGACCTGCTGCGCCAGATCTGCGAGCGGACCTTTCGGCAGCTGGAGCTGAGCGTGAAAAGTATCTCGAAGTCATCGAAGGACCCGGTGGAAAAGCTCCGGCTCGGGATCAATGAGTACATTAACTTTGGGCTGGCCCATCCGGACGAGTACGACCTCGTGTTTATTTCGCCGCTTCCTCTTTCAAAGGAGGAGGATTTTCAGCTTTCAAACGGTAAAGAGGCGTTCGATACGCTGCGCTCGGCGGTCAGCGAATGCGCGGAGGCCTGCCTCTTAAAAAATCGCGAGGTCGAGACCGTCAGCCAAACGCTCTGGGCCGGCATGCACGGCGTGACCTCGCTTTTGATCAAGCACAAGGGTTTCCCTTTTATCAGGCCGGAAACGCTTATAAAAAGCGTGGTCGAGACGCTTATCGAGGGAATACGTAAATAAAGCGGTCTACGCCTGGGGAGGTAATAATATGACAGTCTTTTTATTAATAATTATTTTGGCGGCCGGTCTGCAATTGGCCGCAAAAGCGGGCCTAAACCCGCAAAAACGTTTTCGCGACAACGCGCGTATCGCGACCGGTATCTTCTTTATCTTTACGGGCCTTTCGCACTTCCTGATGCCGGATATGTTCATGAAAATGATGCCGCCGGTCCTGCCGGCCCCGCTTTTTCTAATTTATCTGAGCGGTGTTTTCGAAATACTGGGCGGGATCGGCCTGATGCTGGCCCGAACAAAAAAGGCGGCGGCGATAGGGCTGATCTTACTGCTTCTCGCCGTGTTTCCGGCAAATATTTATGTGGCGGTGAATAACGTCCAGCTCGGCGGCTTTATGAGTGAAGGGATCTATCAATGGCTCCGTTTGCCGATGCAGCTGGTGCTGATCTGGTGGGTCTGGTGGACCGCCGAAATTCAACTGGCGCACAGGAGGGTACAGACAATATGAAAGCTGAAGTAATATTTTCGGCAGCAAATGTGATCGCGATCGTCGGGTGGCTGCTGCTGGCCATCGGGCCGGGCTGGGGCATAACGCGGCGCGTCGTGCTTTCCGGTATTCTGCCGCTTTTTCTATCGATTGCCTACCTGGTGCTGATCGTCCTGTTTTTCGGGCGCGCCGAGGGCGGATTCGGCTCACTGGCGGATGTGATGAAGCTTTTTACAAACGAATGGGCGATGCTTGCGGGTTGGATACACTACCTGGCCTTCGATATGTTTATCGGCGCCTGGGAGGTGCGGGATGCGCAGGAGCGTGGGGTTTCTCACATCCTCGTGATCCCTTGTCTCGTGCTCACATTTCTTTTGGGACCGATCGGGCTGTTGCTCTATCACATCATCCGGCACTTTGCCGCTAAAGGAGGGGAAGATGCTGAGGCTGTTGGTCCGTGATCAAAAAGTATTGGCCACTGTGGGAGCGTTGAGCTTTGCAGGGCTTATCGTGCTGATGGTTATCTCGATATTCGATTCCTACGAGATACTCGGCACAAACCGCTGGATCAAGCCCATGAAGTTCTGCATCTCGATCGCTCTCTACCTATGGACGCTTATGTTTTACCTGTATTTTGTCCCGGGCAGAGAGCGTGCGAAAAAGGTGATAGCTTGGGGAGCATCGCTGCTCCTGCTCGGCGAGATCGTCCTGATAACAATGCAGTCGGCGCGAAAAACGACCTCGCATTTTAATAACGCGACGCCGTTCGATGATGCCGTATTTACTTCGATGGGGACAATGATCGTGGTCAACACGTTCCTGATCGCCTACTTGCTGGTTATCTATTTACGGTCGGATATCCAGCTTTCGCGCCCTGTCTTATGGGGGATGCGAATCGGCATGGCCATCTTTCTGCTGGCCTCGGCCGAGGGCGCTTACATGTCGATATATATGCAGCACAGCGTCGGCGTGCCCGACGGCGGGCCCGGCCTGCCGCTGGTCAATTGGTCGACTAAGGCTGGCGACCTGCGCGCGGCCCATTTTATCGGCATGCACGCCCTGCAGGGGGTGCCGATCTTTGCCTGGGTAATGGAGCGGATAAAGGCGCCCGGCGCTCTGGGCCTGACATTTGCATTTGGAGCGGCCTATTTCGCGGTGTTTGCTTTTACTTTTATCCAGGCGCTGCTCGGGCGGCCATTAATCTAACAAGGTCACCCGAGAGGGCGGTCCGGTATAGGCCCAGGGACACTTGGGGACGGGGTAGGATCATTTGAAATTAGCTGATGCCGGGAGCGGGGTGACTTAGCCTCTTTTCGCCCGGCAGAGCGCGTTTATCGAGTGCCTTAAAAATCTTACAGATCATCGAAATTCAACAAATCAGGGCGCATAATAAAAAAGACACTAGACGGTTTTGGGCTATTTCGGCCGTTTTTAGCGGTTTTTTGAGGAAAAATAGGAGGAATTTCGGCCTTTTTTGGCCGATTTGAGTCGTTTTTTGCCAATTTTTGTCCGGTTTTTGTTAATTCTCGACAGTTTTCCGCATGATCTCGACGGATTTGTCAGTGGTTCGTGGTTCCAAATCCCAAATCCCAAATCCCAAATTCACACGGGCCATTCACCGCAGTACGCCAGGTCCGCCCTGCCCGTTAGCAGCATTTCGTCATCGTCGCGCCATAGGACCTCGGTTATCCCCCCCGGCGAATGCACCCTGACGCTGCGTCCCGTCCTGCCGGTAAAAGCGCTCAAAACGGCCGCACCGCTCGAGCAGGTGCCGGACGCAGAGGTCTCGCCCGCCCCGCGCTCCCATATACGAAGCTCGATATTTTCCCGGTCGATCACCCGCACGAACACGATATTCGCCCGGTCCGGGAATTTCTCGTGGACCTCCATCACGCGACCGACTTCGCGCCAATCGGGTTCGAAATAATCGACAAAAATACACGCCACAGGATTGCCGACATTTACCGCTGAAGCGGTGATTTTGGATTTTGGATTTTGGATTTTGGATTCCTTATTAAGAACAAATATCTCGTCGATAACGCTCTCGAGATCTTCCGCGGTCAGGACGGGGACGTCGGCGCTCGCGAATTTCGGCTTACCGATCTCGGCTTCGAAGCGGTATTGCCCCTCGGCTATTTTTTCGATCAGCGTGTAATTCTTGACCCCGCTGCGCGTTTTCAGCCGCAGGTTCTCGTCCGACCAAAGCCCCGCATAATAAAGCCAGGCGACCGCGCACCGCGTGCCGTTGCCTGAAAAGCCGGCGATGCTGCCGTCGGGGTTGACGATCTCGCAGAAGTAGTCGGCCTCGGTGCCGTCAAGCTTTTCGAGCACGGCTATTCCGTCAGATCCGGCGCCGGTATGGCGATGACAGATGCTTTTTGCAAATTCGGGGATAGAGGCGACGCCGCTCAATTCCTCGCGGGGGATCACGATGTAATCGTTGCCGAAGCCGTGAAATTTACAGAATTTTACGGGGCTCATAGTGGGGTTACTGGATCTTTTTGATACTTTTTACCGTGTCTTTGGGGTGCTTATATTCGAGAACAAAATCTACTTTATCACCTGCGTTTATGCCTTTTAATATCGACTTATCGTTTACGTTGAACATCATCGTCATCTTTTGCGGCATAACTTCTTCGATCGGCTCATGATCGATCTCTACCCAGCCCGCTTCCGTATCGACCTTTGTCACCACGCCCTTTCCCGGGTAATCGCCATCTTTCGGTACAGACGCGGTCGGGACCGGAGTTGGTCCGGAGGTAGTGTTATGGTTGTGGGGCGCGGATTCGGTGCAGCTCAACATAAATAATGCCGCGAGAAATAATAGAGAAGTTTTCATATTTTCGAATCGATTGGTGCAGGACAGATAGTCGCAAATAAATCCGTCCACAATCAAAGAACCAGTACCCTTCCGGAAGCGGTCCTGAACCTCGCGCCTTTGCGTGAATATGTTCGACCCCTTCAGGGTCGGATCCATTTGTCGACATCTACCCAGGGTGGCGCTCGTTTCACTCGCTTACCCTGGGCTTTAATATTTGTCCCCGATGGGGACATATCGATTTGGGATTTCGGATTGCGGATATATCCGAAAAAAATCAAAGAACACACTCCCTTACGGTCGTGTTTCTGTCTGCGACGCCTGTGGCCTTAATTTCTTCTAACCGGGACGATCTTCATCGTCAATCTCTCGGCGCCGCGCATCACAACCACCTCGTATTCCTCGCCGGCCTTCATCTCGCCAAGAATGTAAGTGTAATCCATCACGTTGCGGATATCCTTCCCGGCGAGTTTGACGATCTTGTCGCCCGGTTTGAGGCCCGCCTTGGCCGCCGGCGAATTATCTCGAACGCCGTCGAGCACCATACCGTCGGTCGAATCCGAATAGCTCGGCACCGTCCCGAGCGAGATATTAAACCCGGAACGCCCGCCGGCCATCCCAGAGCTTTTCGCTACCGCATAGGTCGGCCGCAGGGGATTTTGGTCGATGGTGGTGACGAGATCTGCAACGAAATAGGTCACTTCTTCGAGCCCGGCGTAATTGATCTTGTCCGCCGTATCGGAGGGCTTGTGATAATCGTCGTGCGTGCCCGTAAAGAGAAAAAGCACGGGTATCTTTTTGCCGTAAAACGACGAGTGGTCCGAAGGTCCGAAACCATCCTCGTTAAGCGCCAGGTCGAATTTATTGAGCGGCCCAGGCGAGGTCTTGATATTCGTAGCCCCGCCATTCCCACCGTTTCCTCCCGGGACGACGGCGTTTTGATTGATGTTTTTATTATCGATGAGTATTTTCCACTCCGTTGCCGTGCCGATACCTCCGACCGTCAGCTTCCGGTTATTCATCCTGCCCACCATGTCCAGATTGATCATCGCGACCGTTTTTTCGAGCGGGAACACGGGGTTATTTACATAATATTTCGACCCGATCAGGCCTTCTTCCTCGCCGCTGAAAGCGACAAAGATAAGCGTCCGCTTATTGATCTTTTCCTTTGCGAAGTAGCGCGCCAATTCGATGATCGCCGCGGTGCCCGAGGCATTATCGTCAGCGCCGTGATGAACGTCCGCCGAATTTACCGCCAGGCTTCCCTGCCCGCCGCGGCCGAGATGGTCGTAGTGCGCGCCGATCACGATGGCCTCGTTTTTCAACACGTCGTCGCGCCCCTCCAGGATCCCGATCACGTTATAGGCATCGGCCTGTTTCTTTTCGAGATTTACGCGAAAGCTTACGGCCGGAGCGGTGTCGGGAAACGAGACCCTCACCTGATAGCTGGACGTGGTCTTCGTTTTGATCACATCTTCAAGCGATTTCAGCTCCGTTACCTTGACCCCGAGGACAGCGGCCGCCGTTTCACGCGAGACGACAAACGCGGGGACCGCTGCTTCGCCGAGCGTCTGGTCGTATCTCATCTGAGTGAGCTTATCGTCTTCAAACTTTGCCTCGCGCGAGATCAGCAGGATGCCGGCGGCCCCTTTATCGCGGGCGATGAGCGCCTTGGTGCGCGCGTCGAAGCGTCCGAAGGCGCCGTGCGGGTTATCGCTGTCGGGCGTGCCGTCAAAGACAAGCACGACCTTCCCCTTCACATCGAGGCCGCTGTAATCGTCATATTTAGCCTCGGCCGCGGTGATCCCGTAACCTGCAAAAACCACCGGAGCACCCGATATCTCGCCGTTCGGCGAAAACCCCACCGCTTTGAGCCCCGTCGGGTTATCCGTTCTTATGCGCTTCCCGTCAGGGGCCGTTACCTCGAGCAGCGTTCCGTTCCCGGTGGCTGCCGGCACCACCCCGGTGACGAATGGAAAGGGCTGCATAAAGTTGCCTTTACCGTTCGGCATGCGAAATCCGGCCTTGAGCTTTGACTGGGCAAACATATTCGCAACATACCCGCCCGCGCCGGTAGCGCCCTGCTCGCCGGTACGGCGCCCTTCGAATTGGTCGGACGCGAGGTATTCGACGTGCTTACGCAGGTT
>Ga0190272_10000597_pt1 | contig 18575 bp, 14 predicted proteins | sample Popmic504T_FD_133746 | JGI IMG/M metagenome (GOLD analysis project Ga0190272, IMG submission 133746) | Populus adjacent soil microbial communities from riparian zone of Shoshone River, Wyoming, USA - 504 T | ecosystem: Environmental > Terrestrial > Soil > Riparian zone | place: USA: Wyoming... | reverse complement strand
TTCCATCGACCTCGATGGAGCCGGGCCCCAGGAGGCGCCATGTCTTCACTGCACCACTCCGAGGAAACCCACGCAAACCTGGTGGCTCGGTTGCCAAAGGCCACCGGGCGCGAGATGAACGAGTGGTTTCAGGTGGTGCAGGACGGTCCGGCGCTGACTCGCTTTGAAGAACGGGTCCATTGGTTGCAGGACGAGTATGAGCTTCCCCATAGTTACGCCACTGCGGTCGTGCATGAGTTCGACAAAGTGCGTGCCGCCCGACGCGCCATGTAACTCCACAGACTCGAAGGCCGCCGCCCGTATGAACGGGACGGCGGCCTTCGACTTGTCTGCGGTAGCCCGCGCTAGTCGCTGTTGAGGATCGCGAGCAAGCGGAGCAACTCCAGGTAGAGCCAGATCAGCGTGACGGTAAGCCCGAAAGCGCAACGCCATGATTCGCGCTCTGGGGCGCCAGCCTTGACGGCGGTCTCGATCGCGTCAAAGTCGAGCGCCAACGAGAAGGAGGCAAGCCCGACACCGGCCACGCAGAGCAGAATGCCCAGCCCTCCGACGCCATAGAAACCCCAGCCCTCGCCAACGCCGAAGAACGAGGAGATGAAGCTGACGATGGCGATTCCGAGGTAGGCCACCAGTGCGATCGCCATGGCTTTCTTGAACGTGCCGTTCACCTTGATGATGCGGGTGGTGTAGAGGAACAACATCGCGGCAAACGCTGCGAACGTACCGATGACGGCTTGGTACACGATGTTGCTCTCGGCGCCGTTTTCGGTGGCCCACGTGGAGTACCACAGACTGATGCCGCCGATGGCGAAGCCCATCAACGCGGCGTAAGCCAGGTACAGCCAAGGACGCACCTTCTTGGAGAAGGCGCCCCACAGGCCAAGGCCGAGTCCGCCCAGCATCGAGATGAGGATGAGCCCGTAGTTGATTTCCATCTGCCACGAAACGGTGGCGAACGCCACCACGATGACGAACATCACTGCCGACTTGGCGATGACGTCGGGGATCGTCAGCGGCGGGCCAAGAACTTCTGGCGGCGCCGTGCCGGTGACGTCGTACTGCTGCTGAGTGATCGCTGCGTCAACAGGCGCGGCGGTGGCGGTGGTGGCGCCGAAACCGGCATACCCACCGTTGCTCTTGGCGTCTCGCTCCATACGAGCAAGAACCGGATTGTTGGTCTCCATCAGGACCGATCGACCCTTTCTAGGTGAAAACGATCTGCGCTAACGGTAACTCACAAAGATTAACGTCCGCACCCGTACACATAATCCCGTAAGTGAATGCCAGAGTGCCCGGAGCGGGATTCGAACCCGCACGCCTTTCGGCAGACCATTTTAAGTGGTCGGCGGCTGCCAATTACGCCATCCGGGCAGGGCTACCAGCCTAGAGGGCCGAGCGGTCGAAATCGGGCAGCCGCCCTCAAGCGGCTGGCGGGTGCCCGAGATCCTCTGGGCGTGCGGCGTCTTGGAACTCGTTGAACGGCTCATGCATCGACCACAACGACACAATCTCGCGTTTAAACAGCAGTGCCAGCGTCCAGTCGGCGACCACCCGAGCCTTGCGGTTGAAGGTAGGCACCCGGCTGACGTGGTAGGTGCGGTGCATGAACCAGGCGAGCACCCCACGGATCCGCAAGCCGTAGACATTCGCGACCCCTTTGTAGAGGCCAAGGCCAGCCACCGATCCGACGTACTTATGCTTGTAGTCGGTGGTCGAGAAACCCCTCATGGACGCGATGATGTTGTCGGCCAACACCTTCGCCTGCCGCACCGCATGTTGCGCGTTCGGCGCACAGTCTGCGCCCGACTCGCTGGTGAGGTCAGGGACGGCGGTGCCGTCCCCTGCGCCCCAGGCATCCTGCCGTCCTACTACGTTCATCGCTGCCGTTGCCTTCAGACGCCCGCGTTCATCGACGGGTAAGTCGGTGTTGGCAATCACCGGGCTCGCCTTCACCCCAGCTGTCCACACGAGCGTCTCGGCGGTAAAGCGCGCACCATCGGACAATTCGATGTCACCGTCGACGCATGAATCGAGGCGGGTCTCCAAGCGCACGTCGATGCCGCGCTTACGGAGTTGTTCCAGCGTCCACTCGCCCATCTCGGGGCCAACCTCAGGCAGGATTCTGTCGGATGCCTCAACGAGGTGCCACTTCAAGTCTTCGGCGGTAATCGTGTGGTAGTAGCGTGAGGCATAGCGGGCCATGTCCTCCAGTTCGGCGATCGCCTCAATCCCCGCGTACCCACCACCAACGACAACGAAGTTGAGATTCCGCGCACGAATCTCTTCGTCCTCTGTTGACTCGGCGATGTCGAGACACTCCAACACGCGATTGCGGAGCTGTACCGCTTCTTCAACCGTCTTGAACCCGGTGGCCCACTTCTCAAGGCCAGGAATCGGCAGTGTTCGGGACACAGAGCCGACGGCCATCACGAGTTGGTCGTAGTGCAGCGGGTAGGTCGCCCCCTCTAGAGGCTTGATCGTGGCGGTCTTGGTTGCGTGCGAGATCGCGGTGACTCGTGCGGTGAGAATTTCGGCACCACGTAGCACCCGACGAAGTGGAACGACAACGTGTCGCGGCGCCACCGACCCGGCGGCCGCTTCGGGTAAAAATGGCTGATAAGTCATGTATGACCGCGGGTCAACGACCGTGACCGTGGCCTCATCGTGACGCAGCTTCTTCAGCAATCGGATGGCGGTGTACATCCCCACGTACCCACCGCCGACGATGAGGATGCGAGGGCGCCGTTTCATCATCGCCACCTGTGCCTGCGTCTCCTTGTCGTTCATGTTTCCAAGAGTAAGTCGGCCCAAGGTTCAGCCTGTTGTCCGGGCAGGCAAAACCTTGACATCAAGTTATTCAGGGTGACCAATCGCGCGAGCACCGTGAGCCGCTCGGCGCAGCACCTCGTCGAGCATGGGCTCGGTGAGTTTGCCGGTGAAGGTGTTCTGCTGGCTGGGGTGATAACACGCGTAAACGGTGAGCGGGCCGACAGGGACCTCCACCCCGTGGCCGAACCGAGGGCGTGGCCTGGGAATCTCGTGGCCCGCGCGCGTCAGCATCGAAAGTGTGGCAGTGAAAGCGAATGAGCCGAGGGCGACGATAGCCCCAACGTGCCGCGACACGAGTGAGAACTCCGCATCGAGCCACGGCGAACACGTATCCCTTTCCAGCGTCGTCGGTTTGTTCTCAGGCGGGGCGCAGCGCACGGCGGCGGTGACCCGCGCATCGATGAGCTGCAATCCATCGTGGGCGTCGACACTTGTCGCCTGGGTGGCAAGACCAACCCGGTGAAGCGAGGAGTACAGCCAGTCGCCGCTGCGATCCCCGGTAAACATCCGACCCGTTCGGTTGGCCCCGTGGGCGGCTGGCGCCAACCCAACGATGAGCACGCGCGGCTTGAGTGAGCCGAAACCGGGAACGGGGCGTCCCCAATAGCTCTGTTCAGCGAATGAACGGCGTTTGTCCCTAGCTACTTGTTCGCGCCACTGAACGAGTCTTGGGCAGGCGAAACATTCGCAGACCCTAGCTTTCAGCTGCTCAAGGTCGGCGCTAGACGAAGCCAATTGCTGGACGTCATCCGCCGTACGTGCCACGTGACTCACGAAGAGAGACGAGTCCGCAACATGTCGACCGTGCGCTGCCAGGCCAACGCCGTGGCTTCCGCGTGGTAAACCTCAGGTCGATGGTCGTTCACGAAAGCGTGTTGAGTGCCGGGGTAGTCGAAGATCTCCACTGACCCGCCAGCTCCTTCGATCGCTTCGCGGGCCCTCTGGATGCCGACGGCCGCAGACGTGCCGTCTTCTTCAGAGCAATGGATTATCGCGGACTTACCGCGATAATTGGGCCATTGCGGGCTCATCCGCTCCCACGGCACCGCCGGATAGAAGCCAACGGCCGCTACGACGTTGGGCGCCAAGGTGGCCGACCACAGCGCCAACGACCCGCCCATGCAGAACCCGACAACACCGATGCCATCGCCGTTTGTGGCGTCATGTTCGAATAAGTACTGAGCGGCGCCAGCGATGTCTTGCGCCGCGGTGTCCATGGCCAACCCCATCATCAACCGCATGCCTTCGTCGGGTTCTCCCGTTGTGACTCCGTGGAAGAGGTCTGGGGCTAGCGCAACGAATCCCTCCGCCGCGAATCGGTCGACCAGCTCCTCTATGTGCGGAACCAGCCCCCACCACTCCTGGATAACCACGACGCCTGGTCCGCTTCCGGAGTCTGGGATCCCGAGATAGCCTTCGCAGGTTTCCCCGTTGCTGGCAAAAGTGACCGTCTCTCCCATTCGGACAACCTATCCAAAAGCCAACTGGGCCGCGATCCCGTCGAGGATGTCGTGCTCGCTGATGACGACGTCTGCGACGCCTGTGTAGGCAACCACAGCTGAGAGCACCAGTGCTCCAGCCGCAATCACATCGACACGTCCCGGGTGGATCACGGCGTTTGCTGCTCGCTTGTCGCGACCCATGTACAGCAGCTCTTCACACGTTCGATGGACGTCCGCCGCAGAAATCTTCGCCAAGTGGATCTGACCGCGGTCGTACTCCCAGAGCCCAAGTGCCAACCCGGCGACGGTGGTTGCCGAGCCGGCAAGGGCAACGAGAGTCTGCGTTTTCCTCAGTGGGACGTCCTTGGCAGCCAGTGCAATAGCGGCCTCGATGTCGTCGCGGGCCGCGCTGACCTCCGAAGGCAGCGGCGGGTCGTTCGCGAAGTGACGCTCAGTCATGCGTACGCAGCCGACATTGACCGAGCGCATGGCCCGGATGTTGCCGTGAGCGTCGCCAGCGACGAACTCGGTGGATCCGCCGCCGACGTCCACCACCAAATACGGCGAGGGGTAGGTATTGGCCGGAAGGGCCCGGACAGCCCCATTGAACGACAGCGTGGCTTCCTGCTTACCACTGATGACCTCAGGGGTAACACCCAATCGCGCCTGGACGCCGCGAAAGAACTCGTCGTGGTTGGCGGCATCTCTGGTCGCAGAAGTCGCCACAAAATGCACTCGTTCCGGTTGGAGCTGCTGCATCTGATCGGCGTAGGAGTCGACTGCCTGCATCGTCCGGCTCAAGGCTTCGGCAGAGAATGACCCTGTTCTGTCTACGCCTTCGCCGAGACGGACAATCTCCATTCGGCGTGCAACGTCGTGAAGTTGTCCGTCGGCCGCGTCGGCATCGGCAACGAGCAAGCGGATTGAGTTCGTCCCGCAATCGATCGCAGCAACTCGCGTGACGCTACTCATGTCGAGGCCTCCGCGACATCAACACACGGATCTGCGCGACGCACCCCGCGGTCGCGAATCATCGCGAGGGCCTCATCGCCAAATGGGTTAACTCCTGGGCCTTCTGCCAGAGCATGAGCAACCAAGACATGAAGACACTTAACCCGATCCGGCATGCCACCCGCCGAGATCCCCTCGACTTCCTCAACGCGGGCGATGGCTTCCCGTCGGCGCAAATAACTTTCGTGTGCGCCGCGGTACTGCCGGGACAGCTCCTCGTCAGCAGCCAACCGTTGTTGCATCTCGGCCATCACCCCTTCCGCCTCGAGTGTGCTGACCGCACTGGCTAGGCGTGGGCATGTCAGATAAAACAACGTAGGAAATGGTGAGCCATCCGGAAGTTTCGGAGAGGTCACCACAACGTCAGGGAGTCCGCACTCGCAACGATGGCCAACCGCCAGCAATCCTCGTGGTTCGCGGCCCAACTGTTGGGCCGCAACCCGTCGATCTGCGGCAGACGGATGCTCAGCCACCGGCCCGGGCGTCATTCGGAGTCGGCAGCGGCAACCGATGACCACAGTGTGTCGTACCAGGCGACTTCAGGCGGGGCAGCGACCGGGACCTCGGCCTTACGAGCCTTCTTCATATCGTCGGGTGATAGGAGGACGAGCCCGGTCTCTCCAGGAAAGACATAGTGCAACCGGTCGCGTGCCTGCTGCTCGACGTACGCCGGATCGCCCCACTGTTGTTGTTGCTCCTTAAGGTCAGCAACGCGATCCTGGTATGTCGCCAAGTCGTTCTGAAGTGCGGAGATCTCGGCGCGCTGCGCAACGTATTCGCGGATTGGAAACGCCAATGACATGACCAGCGCTGCCGCGACCAAGAGCAAGACCACAGCCCGCGATGTCAGACGCGACCACAGCGGTCGGTCGTCGACGACCGAAAGGTGGGGGGATCGGCGACGATTGCCGGCGCGCTCGGACTTGGTGGTCGACATCAACGAGCCACAAACCTCGGGAATGCTCTCGCGCCCGCGTAACGGGCAGCATCGTCGAGATCTTCTTCAATGCGCAGCAACTGGTTGTACTTAGCTACCCGCTCCGATCGCGCCGGTGCACCTGTCTTGATCTGGCCACAGTTCGTAGCCACCGCCAGGTCAGCGATCGTGGTGTCTTCGGTCTCGCCCGAGCGGTGCGACATCATGCATCGATAGCCGCTGCGGTGCGCCATATCAACGGCGTCCATGGTCTCGGTGAGCGAACCAATCTGGTTCACCTTGACCAACAGGGCGTTGCCGATGCCGTCGTCGATTCCGCGCTGCAGTCGCTCGGGGTTAGTGACGAAGAGGTCATCGCCAACCAGTTGGACCTTGGTGGCCAACGCGTTCGTGACCTGACTCCAACCGTCCCAGTCGTCCTCGCTCATCGGATCCTCGATGGACACCAGGGGAAAGTCCTCGGTCAACGTCGAGTAGTAATCGGCCATCCACGCGGCTGAACGCGCTTGCCCCTCAAACTGGTACTCCCCATCAGAGAAGAACTCGGTCGATGCCACATCGAGCGCAAGACAGATGTCGCGACCGGCTTGGAACCCGGCAGCGTCGATCGCTTGCATGAGCAACTCAAGAGCCTCGCGGTTGCTCTTCAAACTCGGCGCAAAACCACCTTCGTCACCCAGCCCGGTGGACAGCCCGCGTTGCTTGAGCACAGATTTCAGTGAGTGATAGACCTCCGCCCCCCACCTCACCGACTCGCTGAAGGTGGCAGCCCCGACGGGAGCAATCATGAACTCCTGAATGTCGACGTCGGTATCAGCGTGAGCGCCACCGTTCAGCACGTTCATCATCGGCACGGGAAGCAGGTGAGCGTTGGGCCCTCCGACGTACCGGTAGAGCGGGAGGTCGGCCGACTCAGCCGCGCCCTTTGCGACTGCCAACGACACGCCCAAGATGGCGTTGGCGCCCAGGTTTGCCTTGTTCGGCGTTCCGTCGAGGTCGAGCATGATCTGGTCGATGAGGCGTTGCTCGCTCGCGTCGTACCCGTACAACTCCGGTCCGATCACATCGTCAACTGCGAGAACTGCCTTCTCAACACCTTTACCGAGGTAGCGACTCGCGTCGCCGTCTCGCAGTTCCACCGCCTCATGCACTCCGGTGGACGCACCTGATGGGACGGCAGCACGCGCAACCGTCCCGTCGTCTAGGCCGACCTCCACCTCAACGGTGGGGTTGCCTCGGGAGTCGAGGATTTCTCGGGCAATGACGGCGTCGATACTCGCCACGAATCTCTCCTGCTATTAGCGGTGAAGTCAGGACTCACAGCGTACCGGCCGCCCCTGCCGATCCCGGGTGCCACGCGGCAGCTCGTGCCTACTGCGAGGTGGCACTCGCAGCATGTTGGGCCAACGCCTCAGCGAAGACCAGCGAACGACGACGTAGCGCCGCCTCGGCATCCAGGCCGTGGCGGCGTGCACCGGCGACCAGCCCCAGCAAGATGATCCCGAGCAGTTCTTCGTCGAGGTCATCCGGAAGTTCTGGCTCATCGATGGGCGTGTCGGCGCCCGAGTGGTCGCGACGATCAACCAGCTTGGCCGCCAGCGCCAACGCCGGGAGATTCAGGGGAACACCGTCAATCGGAGTCTTGCGACCCTTCTCAGCCACCTTAATGTCGTGCCAGTTGGCTTCTACGTCTTCAGCGGTATCCGCAGTGCCGTTCGCGAAGACATGCGGATGACGACTCACCAGCTTCTCGACGACGCCAGCCGCCACATCGTCGATGGACCAGGGTCGGTCTTGGTCTTCCTCCGCAAGCCGAGCATGGAACACCACTTGCAACAGCAGATCACCAAGTTCTTCGCGGAGGTCGTCAGCATCGTTGGTGTCGAGGGCATGCAACGTTTCGTACGTCTCTTCAAGGAGGTAGGGGGCCAGACTCTGATGAGTTTGCTTGGCATCCCACGGACATCCACCCGGGGATCGGAGTCGATCCATCACTGCCACGAGGTCGAGCATTCGCGACCCCGGCACATCGAAGGAGCCGTGGATGACTTCCAGCTCAGGCGCCTGCCCCCGCTCGGCTGCTTGCGCGATAAGTGGCACCAACGCGTCGGTCAGCGCAACGTCGCCGTCATCGCCGACGATCCAAACGACTGACTGCTCCGACGACTGGCGCAAGAGCATCTGCGCGCACTCGCCTGGTGGGGTGTCCGCCACTTCGCGCACCTCGATGTCGGCGTCATCGAGGGCCGCCAGCATCGAATGCCCCGCCGGAGCAAAAACAGTGTCAGCAGAATCCAGCACTTTCCAGGCGGCCCGGGTCAGCAGTCCAGGAGCGACTCGGTGCGAGGTGGCCAGAAGTGCGAGCCGCGCAACCACGGCTTACGGAACCGCTGGTGCAAGCGGAGCCGCTGGCTCCTCGATGGTTACGTCTATGGATGAAAGCCGGTCTTCAGCGCGCGGTTCAACGCCTGGGATCGACGGATTCCAGCTGCCAAAACGTGGGTTCACCGAAACACCCAGCCTCTCGGCAGTCTCCGCCATCGCCACACGCACCGCGGCCGACTGCCCTTCGGGGTCGGCATCGGGAGCAAGTTGGGTAGCCAACTTCTGTTGGAGGAGGAAGGCTTGCACCGCACGCTCGAACTGAGAGGGCGGCAAAGCGCGCTCAGCAATGAGTTGACGACGTACTTCTTCATCAAATCCGGCAATGGCGTCGTCGAGTTCACCCGGCGTCACACTCACTCCCTCGTCAGCCGCCAAGGACTCAACGAGCGTGGCATCGACCCAGGTCGCGACAATGTACAGCGGGACCTCGTTAGCGGGCACTGATGACTCGACGCCCGCTTCCGCGAGCTCGGCGTCGAGCTCTTCGGTCACGTCAGTGACGTCGGCCTGCGTCAGCTGCTCCTCACCGACAATGGCTGCAGACCCCGCCTTGAGAGTGCCGCACCCGGCGAGTGCCACCACACAGAGCACACCCACCACGACGGCAGTCACGCGTCGTTGCCCGACTGTTCTCACGATTCTCACGTAGCCTTCGCTGGTTGAATGACCTGTTGAATCAGGTCCGTCGCCCACGCCAGCAGTGGGGCGTCGGTGAGCGGCGCCCCGCCGACTCGCGCAGTCGATGGCCTTGGTACCAGGATGGTACGGACGGTGGGCTTGACGATCGTTCCCGGGTAGAGGCGGTTGAGCCGCATCGTGGCCGACTCTGGAAGTTCGACCGGGGCGAACCGCACCTTGGCGCCTTGCACCACGACTTCCTCAAGACCCATTGATTGAATCAGTTGACGGAAAGTCGCCATTTCGAACAGTCGCTCGACTTCGTCCGGAGGCGGTCCGAACCGGTCCAGCAACTCCTCGCGAACGGCCTCGAGCGACTCGACATCGTGCGCCGCCGCCAGTCGCTGGTAGACCTCCAGGCGAACCCGTTCCGAAGGAATCCATTGATGCGGAAGGTGAGCGTCGACAGGAAGTTCCACTTTCAGCTCCACTGGCTCTATGGCCGGAACGCCGGACAACTCGCCCTTGAGCTGTGCCACGGCCTCTCCAACGAGCCTGACGTAGAGGTCGAAGCCAACACCTTCGACATGTCCTGACTGTTCGCCTCCAAGAACGTTCCCAGCACCGCGGATCTCCAGGTCTTTCATCGCCACCGCCATCCCCGAACCGAGGTCCGTGTGTTGGGCGATCGTTGCGAGTCGGTCGTGGGCTGGCTCGGTGAGCGGCTTCTCGGGGGGATACAAGAAATACGCGTATCCGCGATCGCGTCCTCGTCCTACCCGGCCGCGAAGCTGGTGCATCTGGGACAACCCCAGGACATCGGAACGTTCCACGACGAGGGTGTTGGCGTTGCTGATGTCGAGACCGGACTCAACGATAGTGGTGCACACCAATACGTCGAACTCCTTTTCCCAGAAGTTCACAATGACGCGTTCTAGGGCATCCTCGGACATCTGCCCATGAGCCACCTCGATGCGCGCCTCTGGCACCAAGTCGCGAATTCGTCGGGCCGCCTTCTCGATGGACTCCACGCGGTTGTGAACGTAGAACACTTGGCCATCACGCAACAGTTCCCGACGGATCGCGGCACTTATCTGTCGCTCGTCGTAGGCACCGACAAACGTCAGCACCGGGTGCCTTTCCTCTGGCGGGGTGAGAATCGTGGACATCTCCCGGATGCCGCTGACCGCCATCTCAAGGGTTCGCGGAATTGGCGTGGCAGACATGGTCAACACGTCCACATGCGTGCGCAGCGCCTTGAGGTGTTCTTTGTGCTCCACGCCGAACCGCTGTTCTTCGTCAACCACGACCAGACCAAGGTCCTTAAACGTCGAACTGGATTGCAGTAGGCGATGAGTGCCAATGACTAGGTCGACAGATCCGTCGCGCATCCCCTGTTGGACTTCGCGCGCCTCTTTGTCGGATTGAAAGCGTGACAACGCCTTGACGACAACAGGGAAAGCCGCGAAGCGTTCACTGAAAGTATTAACGTGTTGCTGCACAAGCAGAGTCGTAGGAACGAGGATCGCCACCTGCTTGCCATCCTGTACCGCTTTGAAGGCTGCTCGGACGGCGATCTCGGTCTTGCCGTATCCGACATCGCCACAGACAAGCCGGTCCATAGGGACGGGCAACTCCATATCCGCTTTGACTTCATCGATACAAGCCAGCTGGTCGGGCGTCTCGATGTAGGGAAAGGCATCCTCTAGTTCGCGTTGCCAAGGAGTGTCCGGTCCGAACGCGTGACCGGGTGACGCCTGTCGCGCTGAGTAAAGCCGAACCAACTCGGCGGCAATCTGTTTGACCGCCTTCTTTGCGCGTCCTTTGGTCTTGGCCCAATCGGCTCCACCTAGGCGATGCAATGATGGCGCCTCGCCGCCGACATAGCGCGTGACGAGGTCGAGCTGGTCGGTGGGTACGAAGAGTCGGTCGCCGGGGTGGCCCCGCTTAGCGGGTGCATACTCAATGACGAGGTACTCACGCGTCGCGCCTTGAACTTCTCGCTGCATCATCTCGACGTATTGACCGACTCCATGCTGTTCGTGCACCACATAGTCGCCCGGCGAGAGTTGCAGCGGGTCGATTGCAGCGCGGCGCCTAGAGGGCAGCCTGCGCATGTCCTTGGTGGACGAACGCTGACCAATGAGATCGGTCTCGGTAACAAGAAAAAGTTTCAGCTGCTCACTCAAGAGGCCATGTTGAAGAGAGGACGTGGTGACGTATGCCAGGCCGGGCGCTGGCCTTTCATCGACGTCACTCAACAGGCGGGTCGCAACATTGGCATCGCGCAATTGCTCGGCGAAGCGCTCGGCGGGCCCATGGCCCTCTGTGGTGACCACCACAGACCAACCAGCGGTCAATCGCTCGCGGATATCGGAGATCGCCGTCTCCGTGTCTCCTCGGTACTGCTGCACATCCTTGACGCTCGACCGAATGTCGGCCGCCCCGAACGCCCCCAGGTGCCACCAGGGAAGCTCCCTAGCCTTTGCCGCGGCTTCGACGTCGGGTAAAGGTTGATAACCAGCGGCCGCCAGATCGATCGGCGTCCGGTTTCCCGCTGCTGCGTTCGCCCAGGACGCAGCGAGAAACTCTTCGCTGGTGGCGAGGAGATCGTGTGCCCTGCGGCTGACTCGTTCGGGGTCAACTACCACGACGCACGTGTGCGACGGCATGACGTCGACCAACAACTCCATCTCGCCCACCAACACAGGCGCCAAGGACTCCATGCCCTCGACGGCGATGCCCTCCGCAACCTGATCGAAGACGTCGGCCAAACCCGGATACTGCGAGGACAACTCCTTGGCTCGTTGGCGAACCGAGTCGGTCAGCGGAAGCTCCCGTACCGGTGGCGCCCACAATCCGTAGGGGGCGGCCTCCAGGCTTCGCTGATCCGCAACCTTGAACCAGCGAATCTCCTCAACGGTGTCGCCCCAAAGCTCAATCCGCACCGGATGTTCTTCGACTGAGGGAAACACATCGAGGATTCCGCCGCGAACCGCAAAGTCCCCACGACGCTCAACCAAGTCGGTGCGGGTATAGCCCGCCTCCACCAGCTTTCTCGCCAGATCCGCCAGCTCGACTTCGTCCCCGACGCGAACCATCACCGGCTCCAGGTGGCCAAGGCCGACCACCAACGGTTGGAGCAGGGAACGGACAGGAGCCACGACAATCTTGAGTGGCCCGGCCCCCGGATCGTCCGCGAGCGGGTGAAGCAGTCTGCGCAGCACGGCGAGTCGGCGGCCCACAGTGTCCGACCTCGGCGACAGGCGCTCGTGAGGCAGCGTCTCCCACGAGGGAAAGTCGGCGACTTCCGCCGGATCAACCAATGATGCGAGCGCTGACACCAAGTCTTCTGCCTCGCGTGTCGTCGCTGTCACTGCCAGGACGGATTGCGGGGGGGAAGGAGCAGCGGCAGCAGAAGCGGCCCCCGCGTTCCCCGGTGGCGTCGCGAGCGCAGCGATGGCAAAGGGGTAATACGACGACGGACCAACTAACTCGGCGTCGGGGACGACCGATGACTGAAGCACAGCGGCGAGCGGCGGGTCGTCGCGAACAATGTCGACGAGACAACGCAAGGACATGGTTCGCCTCCCCACCACTCATGACCCCCGAATGAGGGCAACAGTGCCTGATCAGCCCGAACGGGCTCCGGACACTGGGCGGGAGTCGGCCCTAGCCTACGGCGCCAGCGGAAACCTGTTCGAGATGGCGGTCCACTAGGTCAAGGGTGGACAGCTCACTTCCGTCCTGGTCGTCGAGTCCGAACTTCCGCGCGAAGTCCATCCCGCTTTCGAACACCACCGGAAGGTCGTCACGTGTGAGCGTTCGCGGATGGTTGAAGCGCGTGTGGGAGAAGTCGAAGAAGCGCCTGCAGTTGTTCTCAATCCGTAGATCTTGTTTCGGGTCGTTCCCCAGAGCGGTTTGGAAAAAGACCTCGGCAGGCGCCAAGGACCCACCCAAGAATTCGATGACGTCGGAGCGGTCATGGACGAACTGCAAGACGCGCTCCACAGCCGTGCTCGAGAGTGTGGTGAAGAAAGAGCCACCGTAGAGCGTGGTGTCCTCCCCCCAAGGAGCCTGGACCCGGGTCCCAACGGTGAGCCCGGTCGCCGTTGTCAGACGCACCCAGGGTTGGAGTCGGTTCACCACTTGCAGCGGGCGCAGCATGGCCATCTGACCTTGGGTGAGTCGGCGCAGTCGATGGTGCTGGAAGGTGTACCGCGTGCGTCCTCGAGCAGTGCCCCAGGGGGTTTGGCTGGGGTCGAATACTTCAAAGGTTTCGATATAAGCATCGGCTTGGGACGTCGCCAACTCCGCGTGGACAACATCGAGAGGACGAACCGGATAGCACTGACCGGAGAGGTTACTGAGCCAGTCGTACTCAATATTGTTGCGCTGCAACCATTGCACCGTTTCCAGCCATCGCCTCGCATGCGACATATCGCTGTATCCACCGCGTGACGACAACACGACGGCACCAATGGACGTGAGGCGCTCAACGTCGAGAGGCGCGCTGCGCTCATCGTGGCTGACGACGACAACCGAATGCGGAGCCCAACGCAGCAGCGTGGACACCAACCGTTCCACTTGCGGTGGATTGCGGTGTGTTTCGATGTGATAGGCGACGGTTGTCACGGTGACTCGCTCTGCGGCCGTGACTAGTTCGTGCCTAGCACGATCGAGACCATGGTCGCCTTGGTGGCTTGGCCGTTGGCGGTAGCCGTCAGTCCAACCCTAGGGCCGTCCGGCGCGGGCGCGCCGTCGTCGGTCAACACCGAGGTCACCCGAGTATTGCCAGCAGCAACGTTGGGCACCGCTTCTGCGCGGACTTGTTGCCCCAGTGGCGTCGACCAGTCTGTGGTCGAGGAGTTCTTGTCCGACCAGTAGGACAGCACCCAATCACCATCGGCGGGCACGGTGACGTCCGGTGTCGTGTGATCATTGCGGGCCGAACCTGCGAGCTCAATAGCGGCTTCGGTGACGGCGACATCGTCAACACCGCTATAGGCAGCGAGGGACATCACCGTGATGGTGGACTTGGTTTCGCCCGCCGCGGTCCACGTGACGTCGATGGGTGCGCCTGCGTCACCGGGACCGGCAACTCGGGAGTAGACAACTGTTCGGGTGTCAACGTCGACAACGTCGTCGACCAAGGCCCAGCCGGTGGGCGTGCTGGGCACGGCCGCCGTGCTGCCGGTGACGAACAGCAACATGGTGTCCCCGGAGTCGACGCCTGCCGGAACTGTCCATGAGTGGTTAGCCTTTTGCCCGCCGGTATAACTGCCAGACGCGCTGAGCGCGATGTCGGAAGCTATTGGAGCCACATTCACGTTCTTGGTGACCGAGTTCGTGCCGCCCCTGTTATCGGTGACGGTCAACTGGACGGGGTAGCTGCCAGCCTGCGCGAAGGTACGTGCCGCCACTTGGCCGTTCCCGCTCGTGGTGTCGCCGAACGACCAGGCATAGGTGGCAATGGTGCCATCTGGATCCGTCGATGTTCCGCCATTGAAGGTGCACGCGAGACCAACACAGTCGAAGGCGTAGGCAGCGGTTGGCAACATGTTCGGTGCGGAAGCCGATGCAGCCGAGGACAAGAACACTCCTCGCGCATCCCAGCCGCCAGTCAGTGTGCTGTTCACTGTCGTGGTGGCACCGGTGAATGTGCCGCCCTTGTTGAACGTGATGCGCTTGAGCACGCCAGACTTGTCAACAAAGTGGAGTTGATCGCCCACCAGAAACGCGCCCTGAATGTGAGCCGCGTCTATGGCCGTGACCGACGCTTGCCGCAACTGGTCGTAGCGAAGGGCACCCACAACTCCTGACTCAGGAGTGAAGTATCGGTAGAACAATCCACCGTCGTTGTTCTCCTTATTGCCCTTCTTAGTATTGGCGATCGTGAAGTAGAGGCGTCCATCTCGCTTGTCGTAGAACATCGACGTGATCTTCGGGATGTCCTGCGCGAACTGCCCGCCATTCAAATTCAGGTTGGACACTGGCCCAAACTTCAGACCATCGAACGTGCGCTTCTTCAAGGTCCCGTCCGACCAGCCCGTGTAGACAGTGTCGTCAATCATTGTCGCGCCTCGAACGTTCGCCCAGGTTTCCGGGCCGTTCGGCATCGTCGGGATGGTTGTCGTTGGAGCAGTGTTCCCCGTGAGGTATCGCGACCGAACATCACTGGTGTTGTCGGGTCCAAGCTGGACAACGTCGCCCGGGATGCTGCCCATCTTTTCCTGGGGAAGGTTGGTCCCTCCTGCGAAGGGGAACGCCGCCAACCGCTCGCGCTTTTCTCCTCCCCAAGTTTCGGTATCGGACACCGCGTAGAGGTGTTCTTGGGTGACCAAAAAGTCGAACACGCCAATGCCGCGCTTGCGCCCTGGATCCCACGTGAGGGGTAGGCCGTTACGGGTGTCGATGGCGCCAATGCCTTCACGAGCCACTGCGCCTGGTCCGGCAGAGTTGCCGTTACTCGTCAAGTGGTTGTTCAGCCACCTGAAGTGGCCGCCCACGTACGCGACGGGACCAGTCACTTCGACGGCCCAGAAAGTGTCGCCTCCGGTGTGCTCAATCCAGGTGTAACTCTGTGCTCCGGTGAGATAGGTCTCGTACCGAGTAGCGGAGTCACACGTTCGCGTACTGCCACCCCACGCGCCAGTTGTGACAATGACGAAGAAGGACCCGTCAGGCGCGAAGTCGACATCGCGAAGATACGAATCAAAATTCACCGAGCAGTTGTTACCGAAGTTTGGTGTTGACCAGTTAGCGACGGTCGCTGTTGCACCCGAGGTGTCCAGCATGGCTACTTGGCCCCGCGCGAGGCCGCCCACTGACGAAAAGTTCCCAATGGCCACGAGACGGTCGCCCGAAGGCGTTACATCGACCTTGCGTACCGTGGTGATACCGCCATTGTTGGTACCAGCGAATGCCGTGGTTACTGCCGTTGTGACAGCCCCAGTGGCAGGGTCCAAGGATGCCAATCCGCTCCGTGCCGTTGCACCAATTTTGGTAAACGACCCAGCGACATAGAGCCGGTTTCCAACAAGTTTCAGGTCGAACACACTTTTGTTCGGCGCGGCATTTGCGAAGGCTGCATCCTGCTGGCCATCGGACAACCGAATGGCCTGCAATCGCGCTGGCCCGCTTCCGTTGATGGTGCGGAACTCACCGCCCACATAGAGGCTGGTGCCGTCAGGCGAGACTGCAAGCGAGTTGATGACGACCGGTTTGCCGTCGGCCCCCGCCAGAACGGGGTTGAAGTTGGGGTCGATCTGACCGGTGACTGAGTTAAAAGCAAACAGACCGGTGCGGGTCAGCAGGGGGGCCGTAGCGCCAGCTTCGCGGACTTGGGTGAACTGGCCACCCACAATCACAGTGTTGCCAACGCGGACGAGCGCCATAGCCTTAGCCGTCGGTCCTCCGGCCGGCTTGATGATTCGCGGCGTGTTGTTTTCTGGGTTAGCGCTGACCAGCATCTGATCCGCAGGCGCCGCGATCGCTGGTGCGACCAGCCCTGACAGTGAAACGATGAATGCAGCCGCCAACGCGACCACGGTGATAGGCCGTGAGCCTCGCACGTATGTCACTTCCCGATCTCCCCCTCGAACATCTTCGACGAGCGCTTCGCCCAGAAAAGGCAGCCAAAGGTCATCCCCAGCGCCGTTCTGGTGTCCATTAGTAGTCGCTCCGCACGCGGAAACCTAGCCGGGTGACGGAAAACACAACGAACGGACGACCGCCCTTCGCTTAGCGTGATCATGAGGTGACAGATGGTAGTCGGGGCATCAGGCCAGAAGGGTGAAGCCGCCGAGCGGTGGTCAATCGGGGGCCCTGGCCGCCGTACGCTGGCGGTCACCGACAGACAACTGACGAACGACTAATAAGCAACCAGCAACCAGCTGACACACGACGACGAAGGGGAATCCACGACCATGGAAGACGCTGCGACCGGGGGAACTGCCTCGCTGAGTGAGTTTGGCGACGCATTGCAGCGGCGGTGGTGGATGATGGCGCTCGGCGCCATCATCGGCCTGGCGCTGGCCTCCTCTTACCTGTTGGTTGCTCCCAAGACGTATGAAGCCAGCGCCTTGGTGAGCGTTGAGCCCCTCGGACTGTCCGACAACGTCGTCGACGGCGCGCGCACCAACTCGGGGATCAATATGGACACCGAAGCTCAGTTGATGAAGTCGCAGGCGGTGTCATCGAGGGCCAAGGAACAACTCGAGACTCTTGAGCCTGTCGGCCAACTGGTGCAGCAGGTCAGTGTGTCGGTGCCCCCGAACACCAACGTGCTCAAAGTGACGTTTGTCGACGACGACCCTGAAGGTGCGCGGGCCGGTGCACAGGCATACGCGGACCAGTACCTGGATTATCGCCAACAGTCGGCCGCCGATTCGGCCAAAGCTACTGAGACAAACCTGAAGCGAGAGATCAACCTGTTGGAAAAAGAGGCGGAAGAGCAGTCCGGCATTGCGCGCGAAACGACCCTGCAGGAAATCACCAGTGTGAGCTCACTCCTCAACACTGTTGTCGGCGCAACATTCCAGCCTGGGGAAGTCATCAGCCTAGCCCTCACTCCGCGTCGTCCCGCGAGCCCCAACCAGCTGATGATTCTGTTCAGCGGTTTCGCCTTTGGCATATTGATTGGATTGCTCGGGGTGGCCTACCTCGAACGCCGTGATGGTCGGGTCTACGACTGGCGCTTCCTTGAGCGCCGCCTGGGCATCCCGGTCCTCGTCAATGTTCCTGGAGACCGCGAGGAAACGCCCACGTTGTTGCCCGCTCACTCACCTGGGGGTCAGGCCTTCACCCAACTGCGCAGTGTGCTGATGAGCGGCATGCCAGAGGGCGGAATCATCCTCATCGCTGAACCCGAAGATGGTTCCGGCGCGGACATGGTCGCAGCAAACCTGGGAGCCGCCTTTGCGCGGGCCGACCAACGCACCACCGTGGTCGTCGCCGACGTCACCTCATCAGTTCCTGCGATGTTGGGAGCGCCTCACGGGCCGGGTCTGGCTGAGTTGCTTCGCAAGAAGACCAGCATCAACGACGTGCGCCGACAGGTGTCTGCCGTCACCGGGCTCAGCGTCGTTGCGCCAGGACTCCACCTTGACTCTGAAATCGACGACCTCGAAGGCGCCGGCATCGCGGATGTCCTAGCCTCTGTCGTTGAGCGTTCGCGCATCGTCATCGTGCGGGCGCCGGCCACCACTGCGGGTGCCGACGCTCAACTCCTGGCCCGACTTTCTGACGCCGCCTTGCCGGTCGTGACAGTCGGCGGCACCCACCGGACCGCAATCGAAGAAACGCTGCGGCAATGGTCAATCATGGGAACCGAGATCCCTGGAGTTGTGGCG